>WNFB01002362.1_pt1 | contig 16424 bp, 16 predicted proteins | sample 5400501 | NCBI WGS metagenome assembly WNFB01 (sample SAMN13153341, study PRJNA577476) | soil metagenome | isolation source: 200 cm saprolite under Douglas fir tree site 2 hole 1 | place: USA:California | collected 2015-04-18
ACCTCTTCGCGGGCCTTGCGGTGAGCGACTACCAGCGCGCGCTCATGTGGTACGAGCGGCTGCTGGGCTCCGAACCCGCGTTCGTCCCGAACGCGACGGAGGCGGTGTGGGAGCTTGCCGAGCACCGGTACCTCTACATCGAGGAGCTGCCCGAGCGCGCCGGCCACGCGCTGCACACGGTGTTCGTCGACGACCTCGATGAGCGGGTCGAGAGCATCGGCGCCCGGGGAATCGAGCCCGCCTCGCAGGAGACGTGTGGGAACGGGGTGCGCAAGGTGATCTACTGCGACCCCGACGGCAACGAGATCGGCTTCGGCGGCGCCCCGCTCGAGTGACCGGCGCGTCCTGACCGCGGCATGAGCGCGCATTCGATTGGGCAGCTGCCGGTGCCTGCTCGCTGGGTCGCACGGTGAGCGCACGGTCACGGGCCTGAGCACGTGCCTGCGCCGGCGGCTGGCGCCTACACGTTCTCGGCCAGTTCTCCCCGAAGCAGATCCATCAGCATCCCGTCATGGAAATGGCCGTCGCCGCCGCGCTCGTACTGGCGCATAACGCCGACCGGGCGGAAGCCCACCTTGGTGTAACTGCGGATTGCCTGGTCGTTGGCAGCTGCTGGGTCGATCGTGATCCGGTGATGACCGCGCTGATCGAACAGGTGCCTGGCCAGCAGCGCAACAGCCTCGCGGCCTGCGCCCTGGCCCTGGAAACGGCTGCCGAGGTAAATGTCGATCCCAGCGTGCCGGTACATCGGGTCATTCTCCTCGTGATACTGGATCCCCCCGGCAACCTGCCCGCCGATCTCCACCACTAACAGAACCGACGAGCCGCCGCCCCGCAGGTCTTCCTCGATCGCCGCCACCGGGTCCGGCTCCCCCCACCACCGCGACACTGACGGCTCAGCCAAGATCGCATGCAATCGGGGGGCGTCATCGGGGCGGCCCGGCCGGAGCCTGACCCGGCGGCCCACCAGTGTTGTGCGTGGCTGGGCGTGGGCCGGTTCGCCGTCTGCTGCCATGAACGATTCCGTTCCTCCGCCGCCCTGACCGGCTCTGCGACCACCGCCCATCACCAGGCTAACCACCGCAGGTCACACAGGCATGGCCAGCACCGATATCGCATGATCACGCTGGCTGCGGCATGAGCGAGCGAGTTTGTCGATCTCGCAGCTTCTCCGGGACGCACGCGGGAACCACTTCCATGCTCGGAGTTGCACAAGTCGCTGGACTGCCGTGCGGTGCCATTCTCGGCCCAGACGCTTCTCGCCTAACCGCCCACGGCTAACGATTCCGGCACCGGGCTGCAGCCTCAGGGCTGCGGTGGCTGATGGGACAGCTTCCGTGATGCCAGGCCCGCGCTTTGCGTTTCCGGCCCGACCGAATGGTCGTGGCCACTGAGCGCTGCACGGAGTACTTGGCGTTGTCCACGGGGTGCAACGCCCGGCGCGCTTTCTTGACTGCCTTGGGTGTCACGGCTCGCTTCACTGCGCGGCCCGGGTGCATGGCCCGGCGCACACTCCGCGGAACGAGCAACCGGGAGAAGAAGCCCATGACGACCATCCAAGACAGTAAGCGCAGCTGGTGCGAGGCTACGCCAGCTCATGGTTGCCGCGCCCGAAGAACCGGCTCACGAGCAACCTTCGCGACCGCAAGGCGGCAAATGAGTGCGCGTCCGGAGGCGCTGCAGGGTCATGAGGACGTCAGTTGTGCGGCGGCTCTACTTGGTGTTTGTAAATGCGCTCCTAGCATGCGGTGCAAGAGATGCCTGCGCAGGCCTTTAGGTCTTCAGGGCAGGTCGGGTGTGATAGGGGCGCTCCTCATCGTGCTGGTCCATCCGGCGTTCTCCGTAGTCGTGATTTCGCTCATGAATTCGGCCAGCCTCTCGCGCCTCGTTTCTTTATCGGCGTATAGCCCCACCTGGGCGACATACATGAAAGCCTGCTGGCGCATGGTCTCGGCAGTGCGGCGATAGGTGATCCAGTTGGATTGAAACTGAAACAATTGCTGAACCCCCTCGAGCACAACGACGCTTGCGGCAAGCGCGGCCGTCAGCGCGGAAGAGGCACGGGTCGCGGCAAGGACCGTGACGGCAGCACCCATGACAAGCACAGCCACCTTGAGGACCTGGTAGCTGAGCCGAGTGCGAGTCGCAGCCCGCCCGTACCACTGAAAATGCGCAGCAAGCTCCTGCCAGAGGACATCGGCGCGCTCACCGGGATCAGCTGGCTGGGGCAGATGGTCGCCGAGTAGCTGCCACGCACTGTCGTCGCTGGCATGGGGCGCAGACCCTGAGCCTGGATTCGCAGTCATGACGTGAGGATGACATGGATGCGAGCCGACCTGGAGCCCGCACGGCGGGATCACCCATAACAGCCTCAGCCTCGGAGGAGTGCGGCACCTGACGGACCATCTTGACCGACTATGCCATCACCGCACCGCCCAGCCCCGCCGCGCGCTCGGTGGCATAGTAGACGAGCGGTCGAATGGGCTGTATCAAGGCCAGGAGCGGCTGGTCAGGACCAGCCTGTACCCGTCCGGGTCTGCGATCGTGACGCCCCCGTGGTCCCAGTAGGGATTGCGGGCGGGGACCCTGGTGCCGCCGGCATCGACCAGGCGGCGGACAACGCCCGCATTGACCTCGCCATTGAGGTAAAGCACCAGCAGATCTTCCTCGGTCGGCGTGGCTGGCGTTTCACCGCGCGGAACGCTGACGAGTTCCAGATGCCATGCGGCATCTGGCCATCCGACCATCAGCAGCGCATGTCCGCCTTCTGCGGAGGAACTGGCCCGGAACAGGACGTCGAGGCCCAGGCCGTCGACCCAGAACCGCTCGGATGCCTGCAGGTCGCGGCTCGGACGTGCGATGCGCAGATGGCTTGTCGGCAGAGGTTTCATTGTTCGATCATCGCTGACGTCAGACCGCTCGGTCGGCGGCATGTGAGTACGTTGCTGGGGGCGGAGAGCACAGACGGATGTGATCATCGAAAGGCTGGATATGCAGACGCTGACTGTGGACGTGTTCCTCTCGGTCGATGGGTGGGCAAGGGGGCAATGTCACCCGGCTACTTCGGATACCTCGGCCCTGAACTGGAGGAGTGGATCACTGCCGAGTTGGCCTTGCCGCAGCTGGTTGTCCTTGGGCGACGCACCTACGAGGCGCTTGCGGGTTTGCCTGAGCAGGCGCGTGACGACTCCTGGCACCGGATGGCCGAGCTGAGCAAGGTCGTGTTCTCAGCAACGTTGAAGACGGTCTCATGGCCGAACACGCGCATCTGTCATGACGATCTCATCACCGGGGTCAACCGGCTCAAGGGCGACAGCGACGTCCCGCTCCGCACCATGGGAAGCTTTTCTGTTGCTCGGCAACTGTTCAGCGCGGGCCTCGTCGACCGACTGAGGTTGATGACGTTTTCTCTGCTCGTTGGAACATCAGGCCGCGATCCGGTCTTCGCGGATATGACGTCGGCCGATTTGGAACTGGCCAACCATCAGGCCCTGGATGGTCGGGTGCTACTGGTTGAGTATCGGCCAAGTGGCCGCGACATTCCGCGGGTCTGAGCGACAGGCGCTCGGAAGGGTCGGCTCAACACAGGCCCGCAGCATGCGGGTATCGCCGTGCGCGCTCATCGGCATGACCGGATGATCCGGGTCACGGCTACGTGCGTCCGTGGGCAGGGCTGACGGGCGCTCCGCGTTCGAAGGGGGCCATTGAATCGACGCTAGCACCGCGCTACGTGCGCCGAAGGCGCCTGGCGCGGCGCGCGGCGGCCTGGTCGCGATCGAGTTCAGCCGACTGTGCCCGCTGCCCCATCTGCTTCCAGAATTGCTTGAGGTCTCCTGTAAGCGTCTCCTGCCACGGTGCCCCCCTGCGCCAGATCGAGCCGCCGCCAATGAGCGCCTGCTGCCTGCGGCAGAACGCCTCGCTCAGCTCGATCCGGTAGGTCACCTCGCCCTTGGGCGGGTAGGGGCAGAGTCCGAAGTGACAGCCATGCTTGCAGTTGGACCCTGGGTCCGAGGTCTCGGCCATCCCCACGGTACGAGTGGGGTCGAGCGGAGAACGGTCCCCGCCGAGGCATGGCGGCAGGTCATCCCTGTCGGTGCGGTGCAGCCGCCGGTTGCGGTCACTGGGCCGTGCTCCGCGCTCGGCAAGGTTCAGCAGCAGCAGCACGTCGGCGACAAGCTGCTGGGCTCGCGGTTGGAGGGCGGTCCACCCGGTGGATGGCGGAATCCAGAGGTTGTGCTTGCGCGGTGCTCCCGGGTTCGCCGGACGGGATCCGATCCTGGCCGCCACGCCGCTCTCGTCGATCCAGATGAAGCGCTCGGGCTGCCCGGTCTCCAGCGCCAGGACGGCGAGCCTGATCGCCTCCACCACGAACGGATGCTCGGGCCGACTGCCCGGGAATGCGACCCAGTCCCTGATCAGCGCTCGGTGATCGGCGTCGCGCCGATCCTGCTGATCCGGCTGCCCGTCAGGCAGCGACCACAGGCACAGCGCATGTACAAGGGTCAGCCTCGTGAACCAGAAGTGAGAATCCCGCAGCATCTCCCTGGCCCGCTCGGCGAGGTAGGCCCGGGCCTCCGGGCGGGCGTGCGGGTGGCGGCGGCGGCGGTTAGCCGCGTGCTTGAAGCCCTGAGCGAGCGCGACTTCGAGGGAGAGGCGCAGGTCCGACTCGGCCCGGGTGCGCGTGCGCTCGCCGAGGTACTGGAGCCACTGCTCAAGGTTCTTGTTCGCGCCTGGCGATTTCCGCTCCGTCACCGACCCGACGAGCAAGGGCGCGAGCCAGGCCTGGATGACTCCCTCCTTCCACGCGCGGTCCTCGCGCTCCTGATCCTCCTCCGGGCCAGGATTGGCCGCCGCCTGCGGCGGCAGCGCGGTGCCCGCGGTGCCCGGCACCCCGGCGCGAGCCGTGGCGTGCCCGTCGGACCGGTTAACGACGGGCGGACCAAGGGCGCCGGCCAGCGCATCGAGTGCCTCGTCACTCCCCACGCCGATTTCTTGCGCGCTTTCGAGCCGGATCGGATACGACGACTCGGAACAGGCAATGCGGTAGAGGTTCAGGTACGCGGGCTCGGCTGGATAGTCCTGCCCCCGCCAGTGCTGCTCGGTAATCGTTCTGGCGGCCTCACCGAACCGGCGTACCAGGCTTAGCTTGGCCTCCTCCAGCGTTCGCTGATCTCGGGCCCATACGTCGGGCCAGCTTTCCTCGAGTTTCTCCGCGATATCGCTATGCGCGGGCTGCTTCTCGACAGAGTCAATCTGGAGCGCGGCCCCGTAGAGGTCGAGGGCCTTGACGTCCGTCCGGCGCCTGGCTTCTTCGCACAGGAACTCCTGCGGGGTCCGTTCCTCCGCGCCGGATTGCGCCGCGCGGCGGGAACCCCTGGCCGCGCCGTCGGAGCGGGCATTCTGGAGCCTGGCGCGGGAGTGCATGACCAGCGCGATGAGGAGTTCCCGCCCAGACTTGGCCAGCGCCTGGGCGCGAAAGACCGGATCCGCCATCGCGACGTCAATGAGCCGGGACGCGAGATAGGCCTGCATGATGCTGTGCGGGAAGCGCACCCCGTCCCCGCGCGCTTCCACTAGGCCGAGCTGCGTGCCCCAGGTCGCTGCCAGCCGGAGATCGTAGCGGCGCTTGAGCTTGCCCAGCCTCTCGTCTACCTCCGTGATGATCGCCGGAGGGGGATCCGTCCGCAGCGCCTCGGCGTGATCGAACCTGACTTGGAGCCGGTCTCTCTGGAGGCCGATGCAGGCCAGCAGGGACAGCTGCTCGACGGTGGCCCTGCGATCCTCGCGGCTCAGCGCCAGCCCGGCGGGAAAATACCCGTCGATGAGCGCCTGCATCCAGGTTTCCAGCAGCCGCAGCCGAAGCTCCGCCCGGTCCACGCTGCGGGTGTCAAGCCGGCGGTCGTTCCGCCTGGGAGTGACATACTCCATCAATCCGGCCCGATGCAGCTGGTGCGTGATCTGCAGGTACAGTGGCGTCTCGGCGACATCGGCAGTCTCCACGACCCAGTCGAGGCGGCGGTCGTCTTCGCCGGTCTCCCGCTGCTGGATATACTCCAGCGCCGCCTCCTCGCTGAGCGGCTCCAGCTCGACGATCGCGGCTTCCATGTCCCGGAGCGGGTCGTGCGGCCGGGACGCGATGATGAGGGGCAGCCGGTGCTCATTCGCCTGGCGGATCGCGAGCCGGATGAGATTGTCGCGCTCCTTCTGCGCGTTGCCCTCGATGAGGGCCTCCTCCAGGCCGTCGGCCAGGACAACGACCTGGTCGTTCTTGCAGAGCTCGCGCCAGACCTTCTCCCCCTCGGCGTCGGATAGCAGCCCACTGTTGGTGTCCGTGACGAATCGCTTGCGCGCGAGCTCGCGAAAATCCAGGCTCTCCTGCGCGTCCCGCAGCCGGATCGGGACCGGGACGGCGCCGCGTTCGGCGAGCAGCTCAGTCAGCCGGACTAGGAGCGCGGTCTTGCCGGTCCCCACGCCGCCGATGACCACGTGCGGACGGCGGATGCCGGGGTCGCGGAGGTCCTCGATCATCACGTGACACAACTCGTCCCGGCCGACCACCTCACCAATCATGCTGCCGGCGGTCTGTACCACATTGTGTGGCTCGTCCCGGGCCTTTCGCACGTACGGCCGGCTCACGAGCCAGAGCCGGACCAGGAGAAACAGCGTGGATGCCAGCGCGAGCGAAAGCAGCGGGCCGAGAGTTCCGGCGAGAACATTGCAGGAGAAGCTGGTCCTGTTACAAGCGGCGTCGACATAAGCCAGGTACCCCGATGGCTTGCTTCGCGTTACCGCGTAGAGCGACACGCCTATCAGTGCGAGAAGGAGAGCCGCGCCAACAACGGAAGCTCCCTTCACGATCCTGATCAGGGGACGGCTAGGTCGCCAGCTCCGCCTTTCGTCAATGCCGCGTCGCGTCTTGCGGGTGCGGCGGGACTTAAGCATACGACGTAACGGTCCGCGAAGGCGGGCCCACCGCCGCCGAAGCCGAAGACGCAGCCGACTGGCCGCGCGGCGTTGCCGGACCCTGTCCCGTGAGCTGTTCTGGGCCGTATTCACCGCCGCCGCCCCTCCGCCGCCTATTCCTGCGTGGCGGCCGCCCATAGCCTCATCGGCTTCCCGTTTCTATATCCCCAAATAGTGCCCTAAGTACCGTCGGCGGCCGAGTAAAGGTTGACACGCCGCGCGGATTGGCGTAGGCCATTGCCGAGCGCGGCGTGCACGTCGGCAAGCGTGGCCTGGGCGTCGGGCGCGTGCATGGCCGGTATCGAGGACGCGGTCGAGGTAGCCGGCGTCGGCGGCAAGCTCGGCCTGCTGGCGCGGCGCGGACTCGAACCCGCACGCCTCGAACCGCAGCGGGAACGGCACATCGAGCCCGGTCAGATCCAGCCCGCCCAGCACCTCCGCGCTCTTCAGCCTGACGCCGTGCGGATCAACCTGATCCCTCAGCTCAAGGCAGCAGCGGCGAAGCAAGGCAGCATCGACGCCGCGGCGAGCGCCGCCCTCGGCGCAATCGAGAACGCGCCCATTCCGGAACGCGTCCAGAAGTTCGGCCTCAAGTACGTCGCCCATGGCATTCTCCTGCAGGAGTGGTGCGGACACTTCCCTCCGCGCCCAGCGCAGCACCGGCTAACAAGCAATTCAGCTGAGCCGGAGGGATGATCGCGTCGTACCACGCTGGCCGGCTCGCGACAAGCCACCCACCGGTCGCGCCCGATGCTCTCCCATAGCCGGTAACCGCTCAAGATTCGTCTGCTTGCTGACGCCAGGATTATCGGCTTGGCCGCACAGGTGGGCCCCCGGGACCGGACGAAGGACGCTGGGCTGCTGACACGGCATGCGGACGAATTCGCGCCACGGCGAACAGCCTCAGCAGGCCGGTCAGCCTGTTCAACGAGCGCCATGGGATGGCTCATCTGGCGTGCCATCTAGAGACGGCCTATGAGGCTGAGTGCCAACCCGGCCCGTCCGCCGCGACGGTCAAATGACGGTCAAGCGATCTTGGAAACGTCTAGGTAGATCCTAGAAATGCACCTTGACCTGGGAAAACGAGTGGAGCTATGGGGATTCGAACCCCAGACCTCTTGCATGCCATGAAGCCCACGCCTAGCCGCTGACCAGCACTAACACAGCGTGACCAGCAAAAACAGCGACGCAGAGCAACGCGGAGCGACTCCGAACAACGCCCGCAAACGCTCATCTGCTACCCAGACCGCTACCCAGGACACGCCCGCTCAGCCCTTCCCCAGCACCGGCCAAGCCGCGCCCTGGCAGCCTTGCGAGAGGAGCCTAACCGGCCTCGAAGCACCACGGTTCGCGAGCACCGATTCAGGGGCGAGGGTGCAGTGGCTGTCTAGCGATGGGAGGCGAGCAGGTCGTGGTGGTTGGCGCCGTCTTGGGGTTCGGGGTCGGCGTGAACGAGGGCGGCGGCCAGCCGAGGGATGGCGTGCAGGAGGGCGTGCTCTGCTGTGACGGTGACCTGGTGGGCCTGGACGGCGGTGATGCCGGGGTCGACGATGATTTCGCATTCGGCGCGGAGCTGGTGGCCGATCCACCGCATCCGGACCTGCCCGGTATCCAGCACCCCAGGGGTAACTCGCAGAGTCTGCTCGGCCTGATCGACGAGGGCGGGGTCGACGGCGTCCATGAGGCGCCGGTAGATCTCGCGGGCGGCCTGCCGCAGGACGGCCAGGATCGCCACGGTGATGAGCAGCCCTATTACCGGGTCAGCCCAGTCCCAGCCGAGCGCGACCCCGCCGGCGCCAGCACGGCCAGGGAGGTGAGCCCGTCGGTGCGGGCGTGCAGCCCGTCGGCGACCAGAGCCGCGGAGCCGATCCTGCGCCCGGTCCGGATGCGGTATCCGGCGACCACCTCGTTCCCGGCGAACCCGATGAGGGCGGCGGCGGCGACCGCGATCAGGTCGGTCACGTGCCGGGGGTGCAGCAGGCGGGTGATCGCCTCGTAGGCGGCCAGCGCCGAGGACGCGGCGATGGTGAGCACGATCGCGATCCCGGCCAGGTCTTCCGCCCGCCCGTATCCGTAGGTGTAACGGCGGGTCGGCGGGCGGCGGCCTGCGATGAACGCGACGCCGAGCGGCACGGCGGTCAGCGCGTCGGCGGCGTTGTGCAAGGTGTCGCCCAGCAGCGCGACCGACCCGGATGCCGCGGTGACGGCGGCCTGGATCAGCGCGGTGACGCCCAGTACGGCCAGCGAGATCCACAGCGTGCGCATGCCCTGGGCGCTGGCTTCCATGGCCGCGTCGACCTGGTCGCCGGTGTCGTGGGAATGCGGGCGCAGCAAGTGCCGCAGGCGCGCCAGCAGCCCAGACTCGGGCTGATGGCCGTGCTCATGCTCATGGTGGCGTCCGGGCCCGGGATCGTGTCCGCCGCCGTGGGAGTGCGGGTCGCTCATGGTCTCCAGGATGGCGCGGGAACCTTGTTGCAGCATCTCGACGACAGCGGCCTGCAGGCACCTGCAACCAGGTCGCGGCGGCGGCCCTGCGTCTCGCCTATCGGCAGCCAGGACAATTCTCCTGTAACCACGGTTGCATTGCTAGCGGGTGGCGCTTACGGTGGCGGGATGGCTGGCTCGATGGAGTGGCTGCTGCTGGCTTACCGGATGCCGCGGGAGCCGTCGACGCCGCGGATCGCGGTGTGGCGCAAGCTGGCCCGGCTGGGCGTGGCCAAGCTGGGCGATGGCCTGGTGGCGCTGCCGGCCGATGCCCGGTCACAGGAGCGGCTGGAGTGGATCGCCGATGAGGTGACCGAGGCGGCCGGAGAGGCGACCTTGTGGAAGAGCAGGCTCACCTCGGCCAGGGCGGAACGGGCCCTGGCGGAGCGGATGGCCGCGGCGATCGCCGCGGAATACCGCGCGCTGATCACCGCGGCCGGGGAGGCCCGGCAGGGCGGCCCGGTGAAGTGGCAGACGGTGGCCCGGCTGCGGCGGGAGTTGCGGCGGATCTCCCAGCGTGACTACTTCCCGCCGCCCGAGCGCGACGTGGCGCGCCGGGCGGTGGAATCGCTGGCGTCCGGGCTGGTGGTCCGGTGAGGTGGGCGACGAGGGCGGGATGCCATGTGGACCGGGCGGCGTGCGCGTGGCTGATCCGCCGGTTTGCCGATGCAGATGCCGTGTTCGTGTTCGTGGACGACCCGGATGAGGTGCCCGCGGATGCGACGCCGTTCGACATGCGGGGGGCGGAGTTGTCTCACCATGGGGGTGATTGCAGCTTCGAGACGGCGCTGCGCATGTTCGGCCTTGATGATCCGGTGCTGTGGGATATCGCCCGGATCGTGCATGAGGCCGATCTCGATGATGAGCGGTTCGACGCGCCGGAGGCCCCGGGCCTGGATGTGCTGTGCCGTGGCTTGTCGATGGTCCTGGATGACCCCGCGATGCTGGCGGTCACCGGGCCGCTGTTCGATGGCTTGTATGAGTACCGCCGCCGCGCTTTGCTGCTGGGCCGGGAGCCGTCGTGAGGACCCGGCTGCCCGCCGACGTCCGGCGGATCCTGGCCGCGCAGGCGCTGCGCGCGTTCGGTTACGGCTTCGGCGCGGTGCTGCTGGGCGTCACCTTGAGCCAGCGGGGCTATTCGGCCGGCCTGGTGGGCGTGGTGCTGACCGCGGTGGTGGCTGGCACGGTGGTGGCGTCGATGCTGCTGGCCCGCTACGCCGACCAGGCCGGGCGGCGGAGATGCTATGTGATCATGTACCTGCTCCTGGCGGTGGTGGGCGTGGTTTTCGCCGCCTCGGCGCCGCTGTGGGTCCTGCTGCTGGTCAGCCTCACCGGGGCCCTGTCGACGGAGGTGGTCGAGTCGGGTCCGTTCACGTCCCTGGAGCAGCCGATGCTGGCCACCGGACTGGCCCGCGGCCGGCAGATCGCCGGGTTCGGCCTGTACAACGCGGTGGCGACGGCAGCCGGATCGTTGGGTGCGCTGGCGGCCGGGCTGCCCGGGCTGGTGCGCCACTGGTGGCCGTCACCGCCCGCGGATGAGCGCTATTTCCTGCTGTTCGTCCCGGTGGCCCTGGCCGGCGCCCTGGTCGCGGCCCGCCTGTCATCAGCTGTCGAGGCACCGCCAGCACCGCAGCCAGTCCAGCGGCGGCGCCGTTCTGTCCAGCGGTCACGTCCGGTGGTTTACCGGCTGTGCGGCCTGTTCGCGGTGGACTCATTCGGTGGCGGGTTCGTCATCCAGGCGTTCGTGGCCTACTGGTTCGCCGCCCGGTTCGGCGCGCCGCTCGCCGTGATCGGGGCGGTGTTCTTCGCCTCTGGCCTGCTGCAGGCGGTCTCGTTCCTGGTCGCGGTGCGGCTGGGTGAGCGGTTCGGGCTGCTGCGGACCATGGTGTTCACGCACCTGCCCTCGAATCTGCTGCTCATCCTGGTGGCGTTCGCGCCGTCCTTCGGCTGGGCCGCGGGGTTGTGGCTGGCGCGGGTCAGCCTGTCGCAGATGGATGTCCCGGCCCGGCAAGCCTACGTGATGGCCCTCGTCGACCCGGCCGAGCAGACCGGCGCCGCCGCTTACACCAACACCGCCCGCTACCTCACCCGCCCGCTCGGCCCGGTGCTGGCCGGCGCCAGCCAGGCCATCGCGCTGGGCCTGCCGTTCCTGCTCGCCGGGATCATCAAGTCCGGTTACGACCTGGCGCTGTGGCGGTGGTTCCGGCACGTGCCCGTGCCCGCCGACGGCCCGTGCCCCGCCCCGCTGGTACCCGCCAGCAGCCAACCGGAGGAGAATCCATGATCGCCTGCCTGCGCACCGTCGGCGTCCCGCCCGGCATGCGGGAACGCTACCTGGCCTGGATCGCCGAGGGCCGTGCCGTCCGCGAGGCCCACGGCATCCTCGCCGAGCTCGTCCTCGAACCATCCGGTGGCGATGGCGAGACCGTGGTCGTGACGATCTGGCCGAGCCACGAGGTTTTCGACGCCTGGATCGCCACCCCGGACCGGGACCGCCTGACCGCCTCCGACGTGCATCAGGCCGTCAGCTACCAGCCGATCACCCGCTACGACATCGCCGGCGGCTACCTCAACCACCCCGGGCTGGCCGCCGCGCCTGGCCCGTCCGCAGCAGAGGAGACAGCATGAAATGGGTTACCCGGGCCCGGCCGAAGACCGACCGGATCGCCTGCCCCTGGCTGATCGCCAAGTTCATCGACCCCGACGCCCAGATCCTCTACGTTCCCGCCGACCAGGTACTCGACGTGGCCAGCCGGGAAGACGCCGTCAGTTTCGACGCGCCTGGCGCCCGGTATGACCACCGCGACGGCAAGTGCACCTTCGAGGTCCTCATCGACGACCACGACCTGGACGGCGACCCGGCGCTGGCGCGGCTGGCCCGGATCGTGCACGCCGCCGACATCGCCGCCGACCTCGGCACCGACCCGGCCGGGCCGGGGCTGCTGGCCATCGGCCTGGGCGGCCTGGACGTCGAAGACGACGACCACCGGCTGCTGGACCGCGCGACCTTCGTCTACGACGCCCTCTACGCCTGGTGCCAGCGCCAGGTACCCGTCTCCGGATGACCGGCACCCTCGGCTACGACGACATCCGCGCGGGCACCGTCCGGCAGGTCGCCCAGCTGATGGCCGCCGCCGCGATCACCGCCCCCAAATCCGGCGGCCAGCTGTTCCTGGCCGGCAAACCTGGCTTTATGGAAACCGTCATCGCCGACGACACCGGAACCCGCCACCAGCTCGCCGCGTGGATGCGGGCCCGCGGCGCGGAACGCCGCGAGCGGATCTGGTTCCGCGACGCCGAAGCCGCCGAGGCCGTCGACGCGATCTTGTTCGTCGGGCTGCTGCCGGGCTGGTACCCGCCGAACTACGACTGCGGCGCCTGCGGATACGCCACCTGCGCCGAATTCCTGCACCACACCAAAAACCTGCGCGGCCAGTCAGCAGAACTCGAATTCGCCGGCCCGGTGTGCAACCTGCGCGACATCGATCTGGGTATCGCCGTCGGATCGGCGGCCAAGACCGCCGCGATCCACTCCATCGACTGCCGGTGCCAGACCCGGGTCGCCGTCGCCGCCCGCAAACTCGGCCTCATCCAAGCCGGCCATGCGGTTGCATTGTCGCTGTCGATGACGCACAAGGCAGTCGGATTCGACCGTCCGATGCCCGACCCGGACTTCGACACCCTTGACCTGCCGTCCACCGGGACGCTCCCGGTCGGCGTGCCCGGAGCAGCCCGCCACGGCGGCGCGAGGAACCGGCAGGCGCCCCGGCAGCCGATCCGCCGCACCGACCCCTGACCCGACGCCACCGTCATGGCAGCCCGCCGGACAGGTCAATGCGGCGGTTGGCATCGGCGCTAGGTTGCTGCCGGTGCCAGGCGTTCAGCGAGGAGGCAGCGGATGAGTCACCGTGGTGCAGCGATCCTGCTCCTGGTCATGACCCTGAGCGCATGCTCCGCAGCACCGCACCACGCTCCCGCGGCAAGAACGCAGCCCACCGCAACAGCCACCACACGGCAAAGCCCCGATCCCAAGACCTCGGCAGCGCTCGTCCGCATTGCCCAGGTCTTCAACACAACTACGACAACAACCACGACGGGCCCGTCTGGGATCGCTGGGATACCCGCAGCCAGTCCGTCATCACCCGGGCCGAATACATCCGCCGGCACGCCGAATGCGCCACCGCCCCGCAAGGACCGGCACACGTCGAAAGCGCCGCCCCCGGCCAGCACGGAGCCTGGCTCGTCCGCTACGAGATCGGCGGCCAGCAACTCACCGACCACTGGTACTACATCCACCGGAGATGGGAGTTCGACCTGCTGCTCAGCAACCCCGGCGCCGCCCGACTCTACCGCCTCCCGTTCGCAAAGTACGCCACACAAACCGGCTGCGCGGACCATTAAAGACCACGCCAGCCGCCCGCGGCACCCCAGTTGCCCACCTGACCTGCTGGCCGCCGTCAGTCTCGTCAGCAAGGCGACTGAACCGCCCCGGTGCACACAGGCTTCAGCCATTGGGCCGCCTTCGAGATCGGACAGCCAGGTGGCCATGCAACCTGCCCGCCCGCCCACCACACCCGCGCCGCAGCAGCTTGACAACTTAAGAGCATCGGATGCAGATCGGCTGGACCTCCACTTCAGCCACCCAAACGTGAAGTAAGGGTCATAGGCCGCTGCGACACAACTTACGCACCCTTGGGATAGCCGGGACGTGTACAACTTCCGGGGAACATGGGTGCAGCGTAGGTCGTCTCCGTCAGCTATCTGCGCACCGAACGTGTGCCTTTCCCTGGCGCGGGACATTCCGCTACTAGCCGGATCGCCTGCAGCCGTCGAAGGGGGAACCTGTGACGATAGCGACCGAGTCCACGACGTTCACGAAGGACGTGCTGGGCCGTTACCTGTGTAACACACTTGGCGAAGCGAGTGGCCCATTCAACGTCATTGTGCTCGGTGGCGGGGCCTTTGGCCCGGCCCTCGCCGTGCACCTGTTCAACATCGACACCGCCAGGCGGCACCGTATCCTGGTACTTGACGGCGGCAAGTTCGTGCTTCCCGAGCACATTCAGAACCTCCCGCCGATGCTCGCCGGAACGGGAGGCATCGGTGTTCCGTCGAGCACCACCATCGAGGCGCTGCGCAATATCGGGCAGGACCGCGCACCTCGCGACGAGGTTTGGGGCCTGCCTTGGTTCACCAACGACCCGAACGGCTTCCCCGGCCTTGCTTACTGTGTCGGCGGCCGATCGTTATTCTTCGGCGGATGGTGTCCGCGTCCCATCCCAAGCGAGCTGACCCAGTGGCCAGCTGATGTGGTAGCCGACCTCATCGCCAGCCAGTGGCCCGCCACCCAGCAGCTGATCGGCAGCGACACCAACAACGATTTCGTGTCCGGTCCACTGCACCAGGCGATGAAGAACCGCCTGCTGGCCGGATTGCAGGCCAACCTGGTCCCGGACGCGCTGCCGGCCGGCGCTGCCGACGTCGAGGCCCCGCTGGCGGTGCAGTCGGTTTCCCCGCGCCCCGGCTATCTCCCGGCCAACAAGTTCAGTTCGCTGCCCGGACTGATGCGCTCGGCCCGCCTCGCCCAGCAAGAGTCTGGCGGCAACGACGCCAACAAGCGGCTCATGGTCGTGCCCGACTGCCACGTTTCTCACCTGACCCTCACCGGGAACCGCGTCGCGGTGGTCCAGACCAACCAAGGGAACATCCAGGTGCCCGCCAATGGGGTCGTCGTGATCGCGCTCGGCGCGATCGAGTCGACTCGGCTGGCCCTGAACTCCTTCCCGAACGCCCATGGGCTGATTGGCAAGAACCTGATGGCCCACCTGCGGACGAACCTGACGATCCGCCTGCCGCGTGCAGGCTTCCCGGGAGTCCCCCAAGATGCGCAGACCTCGGCACTCTTCGTGAAGGGACGGCACCCCCAGGGACAGCCTGCCGACGCAGGCCACTTCCACGTTCAGATCACTGCATCGGGCGTGGCCGGCGGGCAGGCCGACAACGCCGAGATTGAGCCGTTCCAGAAGGTCCCGGACATTGACTTTCTCCAGGCCCACGCCATGGCCAACGACAACTTCGTCATCGTCACCCTGCGCGGTCTCGGCGAGATGATCGGTGACAAGCAGTCGGCGGCGGTGCGTAGCATAACGCCCCACCCCGAGCTGGACTTCGGTACCCCGCGGGCGTTCGTCCGGATCGGGACAACACAGACCGAAAACGCATTGTGGGATGCCATGGACCAGGCGATCCTGCAGCTCGCGCAGGTCCTGGCCGGCGGCGGTCAGGTGGAATATGAGATGCCACCGAACAGCCAGCAGTTCCAGGCGAACCCCCCAGCCTCGCTGCAGGCGATGCGGGACGCCCTTGAGAGCACGCATCACGAGAGCGGAACACTGTGGATAGGAACCGATCCCGCCACGTCCATCACCGACGGCTTCGGCGCTTTCCACGAGATCCCGAACGCCTATGTCGCCGGTCCGGCGCTCTTCCCGCAGATGGGATCCCCGAACCCGATGCTGACCGGGATAGCACTCGCCCGGCGCACCGCGGAACGCATCAACGTTCTGTGACGGGGCGATAGTACAGTTCATGTCGTCCGCGCCGGGCTGCCAGCATCTCCCGCAGCTGGCCGGACACCGCTGCTCGCCTGCCGCGCCGACCGCCACCGCATTATCCCCACCTGGCACGGTACCGGCCACCCGGCCATCGCCCGCCAGCACGGCCAAACAGGAAGAGCCACCAGGAATTCTGCGGCACTCTACCGCTCGAACGACAAACTCCTGCCGGGGAGCACACGCCGCCGCGCCGACTGCGGGGAACCTTGCGTGCCGTCATCGTCGTCGCCCGACTGCATTGCGTCGGCACCGCCGTTACGTGAGGACCTTGGCTCCATTCCGATCAATCAGATCTAGCATTTCTGCGCGGCGAGGGCTCTTGCCAGGTCACCGATCGCTTCAGCCGCTCCCAGATGAGCCGCG
>WNFB01002562.1_pt1 | contig 16423 bp, 14 predicted proteins | sample 5400501 | NCBI WGS metagenome assembly WNFB01 (sample SAMN13153341, study PRJNA577476) | soil metagenome | isolation source: 200 cm saprolite under Douglas fir tree site 2 hole 1 | place: USA:California | collected 2015-04-18
ATCAATCCCCAGATTATTGTCACGTCTGGAAGTGCCATATTCAGGACTATGATAATGGGGCCATGGATCACTTCAACGCGGTGGGTGCGTGTGCTCCGGCACCGTACACTTGCTACCAGGCCGCCACACAGGATCAGATTCCCAATTATTGGGACCTGGCCAGTACATTCGTCTTGTCCGACGAGACCTTTGCCCCTATGCATGGTCCCACCTTTCCTAATCGACTGTTTTCCATTGCCGCTGCTTCCGGCAGTGACATTGCCCATAGCGCGATTTCCCTTCCCAGCAACCCGGGCGGAACTACCAATGGCTGGGGCTGTGACTCCAACGCGAATACCAGGGTCAAGCTGTATAACACTACCACCGCGTTTCCCTGCTTCGACTTTCCGACGATCGCTGATAGCATGGATGCCGCGGGGGTCAGTTGGAAGTATTACGCCCCAACTCCCAAGGAAGGCGGCTATATCTGGTCGGCTTTCGATGCCATTCATCATATTCGCAACGGCAGCGACTGGAGTCAAGATGTCGTGCCGTGGAAGCAATTTGTTACCGATGCTCAGTCGGGCAACCTGCCTGCCTTCTCCTGGGTGGTTCCCCCAGAAAAATATAGTGAGCATCCTTCCAACTCCACCTGCGTTGGGGAGAACTGGTCCGTCCAGCAAATCAACGCGGTCATGCAAGGCAGCGATTGGTCCAGTACGGCCATCTTCCTCTCCTACGATGAGTGGGGCGGCTTCTACGACCATGTAGCACCCGTCAGTGTGGATCCGCTGGGCTATGGCTTCCGCGTACCGATGATCAATACGCAGTACGAGGCGAGCAGTGTCTTGAGGTTTGCTGAAGAGGTCTTCAACCTGCCAAGCTTAAACCAACGCGACGCTACCACCAATGATATGATGGACGCCTTCGATTTTAGCCAGGTCTGGAACGCCCCGAATATACTGAACCAACGTACATGCGGGAACCTCAAACCCGCTACTATGACAGACGCAGGATGATTTCCTGAAGATTAAATCTCTCTATGCGAGAGAAAGAAGGTGATGGTGGCTGGTTTTCGCAGAAAACCAGCCACCATCACCTTCTTTCTCTCGCATAGAGTCATTCCAGATGAGCAATGAACAAGCGCAACCATGTGGGCCTTTGACAGCGTCAAAGGCCCACATGGTTGCGCTTGTTCATTGCTCATTCAGTACAGTGCTTGTTTGAGCAATCAAACAAGCACTGTTCAAGTTCACCACTTAGCCAGCACTATCTATAAAATCCGGGTCCGTAGTGCCTTCCGGATAAATGATAGTTCCAGACTGCACAGGTTGAGCATTCGTCCCTACATTAGGACCGGCGTAGGTAGCGGGACTATAAGGATCGGCCCAGTTCGTTAAACTGTCCTGAAAGACAAAGGCAAACGTGTGATTTCCAGAGGGCAGCGTTGTTGTAACTGTGAAGAGTGCCCCTGAAGTATAATTACACGAACCGCTACAGGTCATAGCATAGCCAACATTGTTCACATACACCATAGCTGAGCTAGGAGCATGACCAGATGCCTCAATATATGTCGTAGAGAAGGTGAAAAGCGTTGAAGTATTGCCAGACGTTGGATTGACCCCAGAATTGTTGAGCTGGATAGGAGTCACTGTTGGTTTCTCCCCTCCTTCAAACGTCTCTGTGCCTGAACCATCATCAAAGCGGAAGCGGTAGTAATGGATGCCGACGCCAAGGCTATTGGTTGAGTAGGAGCATGGTACTCCCTTTGAATAATCTGTACCCTTGCAAGTCAATGCGTGGGCAGTCCCGTCAATGTCTACTTCAGCCAGCGTAGGCGCGATGTTTGCAGGTGACGTATACTTCGCCGCGTAGGTAACAGCTTGACCAGGAAGAATGGTGGCAGGTTTGGCGGAATAGCCGCTCGTAGTAAATGGATAGACCTGAGGACCTGGGAAAGGGACTCCATTGATTGGCAATGTCACCGTTCCCGTATTCGGGTCTGAGAAGGTAAAACTGAAGCTATGTGAACCGACCGTCAGTTTGGTCGAGTATTGATAGATCGAACCTTTTGAAGCTGGACCGAGCACCGTCATCGGATAATTGACCCCGTCAAGGGTGATATTATGCACATTGGGAGTGCTATTCAACGTGTATTCAACGTCGAATTTAAAGGTCGTCTTCGTACCACCAACAAGCGGAGTGAGTGCTGACGTCACACTCGAAGCGGAGCCTTTCCCATCTCCATAGCTGGGAGTACGCAATGTTTGCGTAAAGTTCAATTGAGGCTCAATCAAAGTTGGTTGTGTTTGCCCGAAGTCAAAGTAATCCATCAAGTCACCGGTTTGAGACAGGGCATCGCGCTGACCGAGATTGGGCAAGCTCCAGTTTTCCTCGATGAACTTCAAGAAAGAACTGAACTCACTTTGCTGGTGTGAAATGTAGCCAGGCTTGGCGTAAGGCGAGATCACGATCAGAGGAACACGCGGGCCAAGTCCCACCCCATCTTCCTGTGGGGGAGCAACGTTATCGTACAGTCCACCAAATTCGTCCCAGGTGAGGAAAATGGCGGTGCTATTCCAGTACTGACTGTTCATAACGGCGTTGATCTGCGTTGCCACGAAGTTCTCCCCACCCGGCAGTGTAGCAGGTGGGTGGTTGCTTGAATCGCCTCCGGGAGGCGTTATCCATGAAACAGTAGCCATATTGCCGTTTTGAACATCCTTCACAAATTGAGTGGAGCTATGGATGTCGTTTGGCGAGCCGTAGAGATTCTTAATCAACAGAGAGGGATCCCACGATTGGGTTACAGCATAGTTGCGCCAGCTTATGCCATTTTGTGTAAGCAGGTTGGGCATGCTGTTAATGTTATAGCAAGGGGGAGCCCAGTATTCGGTCCCCTGCTGGTTTCTTGAGTGAAATTCTGTATAGGACGGGGCACCGCATCCTTGCGAGGTGATAGTTACATCGATACCGCCGCTCTGTGCCGCCTCCATGGCCATATGATTGGGAGTGCTGCTCGACTCTATTGATGAAAAGAAGTTATCACCAAGCCCATATTGTTGCGCGTATGCCCAGTAGGTAGGAATATCAGCCTGTGTGTACTGCACCTGGCCCTGCTGGGTGAACTCATCCATCTTCCCTCCATCGATAGCTGCCCTCGTATAAGGACCAGAATGATCAATATCGCTGGTAAATGGATCTGACGCTCTTGGCAGGTTGTTCACTCCTGTCGCGCCTGGAAACCGACCGAAAAAATTATCAAATGAGTGGTTCTCCATCATAATGATGACCACATGTTTGATTGGGGTATTAGGTGTCGCCTTCGCATGACCTGTTGCATGAGAGGAAATAGAGGGTAATGCATACCACATCCCCATCCCTAAAATTGCCACAAGCATTACAGCTATCAACCATCGGTAATATTTACGCATATACTTAACATTGCTCCCTTTTTATTTAAGCTACAAATTTGGCCTGGCCCGCAAACTATTTTACTATTTATATTTGATAATATCAATACTTCATTATATCTCATATTGTGTCATTCTTCATTTCATGAGCATAAAACCAGGCACTTTGCTCTCTAAATAGGGACTTACTTACCAAAGTATAGGCATTTTACCTATTTCTATTTGAGGGCTTGCTGCATTAATGTATATTGGTTAAGATATGGCGTTTACTTCGCCGTGGTTAAGATGAGGTTGTGGAAAAGATATTTCCTTAGCTATATTTGGAGGTTTTGATGAAAGAACCAGGGGGATTCCCCGGAAACATAGGTCTGCTCGCTTTATTCAACGGAGGTCTGGCCTTCCGCTCATGCTTCGTGCTGATGCTCTTACTTGGAGCTACTTTGACTACTTCGCAAGTCACATCTCAAGCACTACCCAAAGCACACGCAGTCGGCAGCACTCCTATTCAGCATATCGTCTTCATCGTGAAGGAGAACCATTCCTTTGATAGCTATTTTGGACGCTTTCCAGGTGCCCATGGAGCCACCACAGGGCTTGTAAAGGTTAATGGAGTCGATCAAACGATCAACCTTATGCCTCTCATAGATCAATCCCCGGACTATTGTCACGTTCGCCCGTGTTCTATCAAGGACTATGATAAGGGGGCGATGGATCACTTCAATGGTGTAGGTGCTTGTGTCCAGGCCCCGTACACTTGCTATCAGGCTGCTACGCAAGATCAGATCCCCAATTACTGGGACTACGCCAGCAAGTTCGTCTTGTCCGACGAAACATATCAGCCTATGGCCGGTCCCACGTTTCCCAACAGATTGTACACGATTGCCGCTGCCGCGGGTAGCTCGATCGATACCAGCGCGATAACCGACCCAAGCACCCCGGGAGGCAAACCTATGGGCTGGGGATGCGACTCGGTGTCCACCACCAGGACCCATCTCTACAATGGTACCACTGTCTATCCCTGCTTTGATTTCACCACGCTGGCTGACAGCATGGATAACGCGGGGGTGAGCTGGAAGTATTACGCACCTTCACCTGGCGAGGGAGGCTATATTTTCTCTGCATATGACGCGATCAACCATATCCGTAATGGTGTCGACTGGAGTCAGAAAGTGGTGAAATGGCAAACGTTTGCCGCAGATGCCCGGGCGGGCAACTTACCTGCCTTTTCATGGGTAGTTCCTCCCATAGGCTTGAGCGAGCATCCTCCGGCATCAGTCTGCTTAGGCGAGAATTGGACAGTACAGCAGATCAATGCCATTATGCAGGGCAGTGATTGGTCCAGCACCGCCATCTTCCTCTCTTACGACGAGTGGGGTGGTTATTATGATCATGAAGCACCTGTGAGCATTGATCCATTGGGCTACGGTTTCCGCGTGCCTATGACCATCATCTCACCGTATGCCCACTCGACTAAGCCCGGCAACCCGCATATCTCGCATAAACAGTATGAGGCGAGCAGCGTTATCAGATTTGCGGAAGAGGTCTTCAATCTACCAAGTCTGGGCAATCGTGATGCCCTGGTCAATGACATGATGGATTCCTTCGATTTTAGTCAGGTCTGGAATGCTCCCGACATTTTGACTACACGTACCTGTGGAGGAGTGAAGAATCTTCCCATGCCAGAAAACGATTGATCCTCGCATAATTACTGGAGGGAAGGCGATAGTGCGGGTGCAAGACACCGCCTTGCACCCGCACTATCGCCTTCCCTCCAGTAACATAGTCTGCTCTCCCCGCACAGCTCGCAGCAAATGTTGCTCAGCCCGCCGGATGTTCTCCGCAATCGTAAAGCGACTGCGCACGGTTTTATGCCCTGCTTGCGCGAGTCGTTTGCGCTCATCAGCATCATCCAGGAGTTGTGAGATCGCTGAAGCTAATGCGTGCTCGTCCCCCGCTTGAAAGAGCAGCCCATCCACACCGTGGGTGATCATCTCTGCAGGGCCGCCCACATCCGATGCCACCACCGGCAGTCCCCTTGCCATGGCCTCCGCCACAATCAGGCCAAATGGCTCTTGCCAGAGTGATGGCACAAGCAGCATATCCGAGAGGTCATAATACATAATCAGTTCGTCTTGTGGCACCTTGCCATGGAAAGTCACATATGGAGTGAGCTGGTGATCGCGCAAAAAAGTCTGTAGCTCACCGGTGTATACCTCGTCACCCTCGCCAAAGATACTCAGATGCAAGTCCTTTTTGTCCTGCTCGTTTACCAGCACGTCAAGCGCTTTCAGCATGATCAGGACGCCCTTTTCAACCCGTAGACGCCCGGCGTAAATCAGGTGAGCCCCTCTCTTCGTTGCATAAGGATTACCTCTTGAGTCCACAGCCTGCAAGGGCTGCATGGTCTGCTTCCCATTAAACTGTTCTGTTCTTGCCATCTCCATAAAACGTGGGTCGATACCGCTATTGATGATCTCGATACGTTCAGCATCACAACCAGCCTGGACGTACTCCTGTTTGACCGCGCCGCTCACCGCGATCAGTGAGGTATACGTCAGTGGTGGTACAGGGCCAATCAACAATTTTTTGAGCGAGCGCAGGCGCATATGTGAGTACTCTGTCTCTGGTGAATGGATATACTGCCACCAGTAGCTGCCCAGGTGAAAAACAATGGGGATATTGAATTCTGGCAGTGCTTTGAGCAATGAAAGGATGCCAATGCCATTGATCTCCCAGATATACAGTACATCTGGTTTGATCGTAGCAACAGCACGGCGCAATTCTTGCGCGTTTTCGGGGTTGTGATGTTGACGATAATAGTGGTTCAAATGCTGAAACTGCCGCACAAATGGCAGGTGCCGGTCAAAGTGTGCAGGCTCAGAGCAGTGCAATGTACGCCATACCAGCCCATCTCGCTCTGGCCTGGAAATTCCATACCAGCTGGTGAGTACAGTGACCTCGTGCCCTCGTTCCATCAATCCATTGGCAATATCTCCCGCCGTAATTTCTGCCCCACCCCATACATATGGCGGATATAGATTGCTCAGTATTAATACACGCATGACTTTACCTTTAACTGAAAAGTGCCGAAGATAGATACAGAATACTATCACCCTTATTATTCGGTACCTAGTCTACTCGACTAGCTGGGAAAAAAACAAGTTTGGGGACTAAGGTACTCTTTCTGATGCCGCATGAAAAAAGTTGGTTAAGAAACTACTACAAATATCGGCGTTTTATAACCTGGTCTTTACCATAGTATTGCGTATTCAATGGTCGCTGCCTGCTACACTTGCGACATAAGAATATACATTCTTTTATACAGTGAGAGAGGGAATATGCGCATCCTGTTTGTCACACCATATCCTCCGTCGCGTATTCGCGTACGCGGCTACGGATTTCTTACACAGCTTCAGCACGAGCATGAAGTAACAATTATGACACAATGTGCATCCGAGCAGGAAATGGCGGATGTGCAAAAGTTGCGCAGCCAGGGATGTGAAGTGATGGTAGTGCAGGAGTCAAAAAGACGGGCCATGCTGCGCAGCGGTTTAGCCTTGGCAGGGACACAGCCTTTACAGGTAGCCTACGCCCGCTCAATACGCTTTGTACAGGCAGTGCAACACTTTTGCTCCGAACACGCCCTTGATATTGTACATGTTGAGCATCTGCGCGGTATTGCCTCTATGGAGCAAATCGCACGGAAGTATCCCCTGGTCTGGGATGCCGTTGACTGTATCAGCCTGCTGTGCAAGCAAACAATCGTCTCAGGCCCAAGCCTGCCGGTGCGAGCGGTTGCCTTACTGGAACATAAGCGTACCCAGCGTTACGAAGCCAGGATGGTACAGCAACTACAGCATATCGTCGTCACATCAGAGCGCGATCGCCAGGCCATGATCGCCCTGCGCCGTATGCAATCCCATGACCTTATGAGCAGTGATGAAGAACTGGGGAAGAAAATATATGTACTCCCGAACGGCGTCGATGTAGAGTACTTCCGTCCTATGCAGCAGCAGAGACGCCCCCTCAACCTGGTTTTTTCGGGTAAGATGAGCTATCATGCGAATGTAGCGACAGCACTATATTTACATAGTCAGATTATGCCTCTCATCTGGCGGCACCGGCCAGAGGCGACGCTCACTATCGTCGGCAGCAAGCCGCCCAAAGCGCTTCAACGTCTGGCCAGCGATCCACGAATAGAAGTGACCGGCTATGTGGACGATATGCGTCCCTATGTTGGACGTGCCGAGGTCATGCTAAGCCCGATGGTCTACAGCGTGGGTATTCAAAATAAAGTATTGGAGGCCATGGCGTTAGGCACTCCCGTTGTCGTGGCAAAGCAGGCAGCATCTGCACTTGGAGCGCACGATGGGCGTGATTTATTGGTAGCCGAATCTGCACAAGAATTCGCTGCTGCCACACTGCGCCTGATGGATGACGCGCAACTTCGCGAGACGTTGAGCAATGGTGGGCGTGCCTATGTCGAGCAACAGCACGATTGGCATGTGTTGGCGGATCGGTTGCTTGATATCTATCAACATGCAATTGCCCAGCACACAAAAGGATCATTTTTGTGACAGATACATCGCCTCCTGGAATGCAAATAGCACCCAAAGGGCATATTTCAGACTCTTCCAAAGGCAATGATACATCAACAACAGCATACGGAAGTGGAAGTGACAGGCATGCGCTTGAACGCCTGCTGCGCCTGGGATTGGCAGAAAGCCTTGACCAGGGACGTACCATCGATTTTGAAACAAGTGAAGAACTCTCTCGCCTGATCCCTATCGTATGCGCCTATTTTTCTCGCGAGGAGTTAGCGCGGCTCATCGGTGAGAAGAATACCACCAAAATGTTAGAGATGCATCGCACTGAGGCACTCCAAAATCTGCTTTTAGAGCACGAACTCCAAAAGCTACTCCGTGCTTTCAATGAGGCGGCAATTCGTTTGATGTTATTCAAAGGCCCCGCGCTGGCCTACACGTTCTATCCAGAGAGCCACTTACGTACCTATCACGATATTGATGCGCTTATTCACCCGCATGATGTCTCACTCGCTCATGGCGTACTCACCTCTATGGGCTATTCATGCTATGAAGAATATCGAGCGCACGCCATCACTAAGCAACGCAGCGGCTATAACTACCTCTTAACGCTGCCCGGCTCGCGGCTCGAAGTACTCATCGAACTGCACGTCGCACCACATGAGAGCGACATAGGCACAAATTTTGATGTTAAGGCTCTCTGGGCCAGGGCGCAGCCGATTACTGTATTGGGTGAGCCTGTACTGACCATGCATCCGCTCGATCATTTGCTGTATCTCTGCTGGCACTATCGCTTTCACGGATTTACGCGCCTGGTCTGGCTCTATGACCTGGTTGTGCTAGTGCGTGCCGCTGGCCCACAAATCGACTGGGTTGCCCTGGTTCAAGCGGCTCGTCGCCAGCATCTGGCTGCCACCATCTACTACTGTTTATGCTGGTGTCGCGACCTGTTTGGCGTTGCCATTCCTGCACAGGTCTTTGCTGCATTACACCCGCCGCTGGCCGTTCGCCTGCTTATCGAGCGCGTCGCCATCCCTGATGTCGCAAAAACTCTTGCAACGGTACAAGGTCGATCACGCCGCGTACTCGCTCACCACGCCATGGTCGATAGCACAGCAAAACTTTTAGGGGCAGCTGCTCGTACATTCTTCCCCGCGCCAACCCTGCTGGGTGAACGCTATATGCAGCATTCCCGCCTGCCCTTACGGCTCTATTTCCTATACTATTTCATTCATCCCTGGCTCACTCTGGCGAAGGGATGTCGCTATCTTTTGACGCTGCTGCGTCGCACTCTACTAAAGTGACCAGCGAAGCTTGCTCCGGTGTGTACACGCGATGCAAAAGTGGTCATATTATTTCGGCGAGAGTCTCAAGGCGTGGCAGTCTAAGGTTCACGTTGGTGGCTTGGTAGCGGCACATCAGGGTCTTCTGCATCAATCTTCCGCATGAAATCCCTCAGCAGTCCCGTCGATCTTTCCAGGTCATCAAGGATGTAGGCATCGCGTTTGCCTGCTATTGGTCTGAAACCAAATCGTTGGAGAAGCTTTTTCCCTTCGGGAGTAGCAGCATAGCCATACCAGTTTTTGATGCTGTACTGCTTGTGGAGGCTGAGGGCCCATCGGATGGCTTGCCTGATCACAAATCGCCCTCGCTGCCCGTCGATGCGCTTGTCACCAGTAGAAGCTATAGAGATGTTGGGAATATAAACAGATAATCCTGGTTCTGTCCATTTTTTAATGTCCCAATCAGGAATGTCCTTTTCTCGAATCTTGTCATCCAGTAGGGCATGAATTGTGCTCTCAGCGAGAGGGAGAAACGTCACACCCCCTACGCGCTTCTCTCCTTCTCTTGCACTCATGAAGATTTCTGGATTGATTTCTTTCCACTCCAATAGCCTTTGGAAACTCACGATGTCTTGTTCCCCGTAGATCGCGCGTGTGTTCTCTGCACCGAGCCAGATATCGTTATTCGTGGAGGAGCCAAAGGTCAACGGGGTCTTATTGCCTCTTTTCATCAGATGAACTAAAGCATCAATAGCAGGCTTGGGATACTTCCTGCCGCGCTTGCGTCCGTGTTCTATCTCGTTTGGTATCGTTCCATCCTCAACTTCTCGGTAAAAAGCAGAGCGAGATTTATTCAGCAGTTTCATCGCTTCTTGCGCTGTGTAGTACTCCATACGATGATATCTCCTACAACACGGGACTTCATGATTATCAACAAGTAGTCCCTAGTGGAGTCATCGCCTGGAGAAGTTATTGACCTTTGTGAGTTCGTCTTAACTCATCGATCCCCGGTATATCCCGTTCCCCACGTTTTGCCAGTACTTCAATGGCCTCTTTAGGGTACATCCTGGTGATGCCGTCGTTTTCAAAAGGAATATACCCCAGATCTGTGTATCTATAGAATTCACTGATAGGTATGCCTAATATATCAGCGGCTTCCAAGTCCGTAATATACTTGGGCCTCTTCCTTGTTTCCGGTACCGGAAGATGCTTAACACCTCTGGTCTCCTCTGTTGCCCGTCGGATGTTAGTGAGTGAAATCCTTTGCGCGGAATAGTAGCGTATCCAATAGACTTCGCGTTGCTTTGCTATTTCCCATGTGGAAACTGTTTCCAGCAATTTCACTGATGGTATCAGCTTGGCTTGCTGCAACTGCCGTATCCATTCGTTCTTCTTTCTATTAGGCTCTTGGTTTTCAAGATGTTTCTTGAAACGCGTATAGAGGTTATTCGTGATGCCTACGTATGCCACGATATCTGTACGAGGATCAGCAAGAGCGTAAACAAAGTACATGATTATGTCTCCTTATGGTTCATCGTCGTCATCGCTATCGTCTCCTAGTTGACTACCATATTCTTTAAACAATGCTCGTAGCTCGTTAAGGTCAACAAGACGCACCCTTGCATCTAATGGATTGGCTCTTGACTGTATCACCCCTCTGCTAGCTAGCCTTGAGATTTTATTGCGTTTGATACCTAGACGTTCAAAAGCCTCTTGTATCGTGACCCATTCTTCGTTCATGTTGAATAACCCCTCCGTTTTGAGGCCCACCCCCCACAATTATATCAGATATAACCACTTATGCACAAGTGTGTCGAGATATACCTTGACATAAACGGGAATAAACGGGTATAATTGTTTTAGGCGTGTTACGGCCTGACATTACTATTGCTAGTAAATTATATCAGGTTGTAACAGGCCTGTATAGGGGGCACACCCAGGGAGGCGTTCAAAAATGTACAAACAGAAGGAGGTGACACAGCACTAGCCTACCGTTAGAGCCGGTAGGCTAGCAAATGAGAACACACACGTAGCCGCCGTAAAACAGACCTACGGGTGCCCTCTGCCTAGATTCATGGCACAGAAGCACCCAACCTGTCAAGTTCTTAGCAAGACTGGAAGGGAACACGCATGACCACGATGACCAACCACACCACCTATGACAACGAACAGCTTCCTGTTGTTGAACCCGCCACAGAAACGACGGTGAACGCCTGTACCCAGGGCCACGCCTGGCAGCCCACCATCATCATCGGCTACTTTCACTGCGTGCGGTGCAACGCCCTTGCCGCCTGCCGCATCTGCGTCTCAAAGATGCGCGGCAAGCCCCTGGTTGGCGTGTGCCAGCAGCACCAGCACCTCTGCGCCCCTGTGATCAAACAGGAGGTATTGGCATGAATCTCCAAGCACAACTCAGCGCATTGTCCACGTTTCCCGCAACACCTCCGCCATCCCCCTCCTCACCCTGTTCCTGGATGCCTCTGGAAGGCGTAGCTCAACTCTGGGCCGCCTTTGCCGGAACGTTTCTGAGCTACCCTGGCTTCACTGTGACCTCGGCGGTCTTCTCGGCCCTCTCCTTGGAGGCAGGAGCGCTGCAGCAGTATAACCAGGCTTGCCTCAGCCGCTCGAACGGCCATCACCTGCACGCTCGCGTTGCCTGTGAGCAGGTGGTGCATGACCTGCAAGACGCCTCCTCGCAGTGGATCAGTGCCCTTTACTGGCTCCAACGGCTGGCAAGCGACCAGCGGTATCCTCTCGGCGAGGATGAGTATGCCTCTCTTGAGAGCGTGTTCGCCCAGGCGGCCAAGCAACTGCAACGGGTGGGGGTGTTGACCCAGCAGATACAGGAAGCCTGTGTGCTAGGCTACCAGCAGCACGGGATGCTCGGGCACAAGGAGGAGGGAGAACGATGATGATGAACCAGGCATCGATGACCCCGCTTCAACGCACCAAAGCCAAAGCGCGTGCCAATTGTGCGCTGGACTGGCACCGCTGGCACCCCACTTTCACCCTGGGGGAGAAAGTGTGTGTGGTATGTGGCCTGTATACCTATTGCCCACGCTGTCTGAGTCGGCTGCCATCGGACGCCCGCTTGGTGCTGTGCGCCCTGCACCAGAGTGAAGAGCAGAGGAAGGAGGAGGCATGAACACCGATAAACACGCCAGATCAAGGCAGCCCGTCCAATGGCTTAACGCACGACCACCACAAGGGGATATCATCACCTACCAGGATAGCAGGGGGCATGTCATCACAGCAGACGATGACGATGAGGGTGAGTATGATGACGTGTGGCCGCCACGACTGCCAAACAGTAGCCGCCGCTACAACATGGCCTCTCCGCAGCAGGACACCACGCGGTATCAGTTTCACCCTGACCAGGTGCAGGACATTCCCAAACGGCGATCCGCACCGCCAGCGCAACGCACCACCGAGGATGTCCTCGCCGCACGCACACGACGAAAAAGCGGGTGGTTTCACAGTCATCCTCTTCTCTGGTTAGGTCTCGGCATGATCCTCATGTTTGCTGCCTGGACCGGGTTACAAGCTCTGAGCTCGTGGTGGAGTGTTCATCAAAACGATGTCCAGTATGGACGCCCACGAACTGCCCAGTATGACGTGGTGGTGGGACACAACGACAGCCCCACCCACCAGACGCATCTGATCGCCATGAACCTTCATGCCAGGGTGGTCATCATTGAGATCCCAGGAGGAGACAGCGCGAAGGCCAAAATCTATCCAGGGCCACAACTTTACGGGACAGATGCCGACCTCTACCCCGTCACCTTACGTTTTCAGGATGTGGATGGGGACGGCAAAACCGACATGATCGTCACCGTGCAGGGAACCCTGATCATCTATCTCAACCAGAATGGACAATTTGTTCTACAACCGTCACACTAGCAAGAGGGGGGAAGCAATCCCCCCCTGCATCAGCACGCGAGGGAAACCATGAGGAAACACTACGATCTTGACGCACCTATGCACCAGGTGCTTGCCACACTGCAAGCACCTGGGGAAGAGGAAGAGGCACAGACCCACGGCGAAGAGGAGCCAGCCACGATCCATGTCTACCCTGTTGCCGGAGGGGGCATCCTCTTTTCACAAGTGCCACTTGACCAAGAGGAACCTACGATTATCGAGAGCCAGGAGGAACCAGACACGGAGATGTCCCTGACCAGGCACCCGACTATGCCAGCAAAAGAACGGCCGTTTTTCCTCTCGTTCCTCCTCATCCTCGGCTTTTTCCTGCTGTTTGATCTGGCCGACAATACCGTTACGGCATTAGTAACCCCCATTGCCACAATCACCATCACCCCGCAGGTGCAAATCCTTGCCACCACGGCAACATGGCCTATGGTTTCCCTCCAAGGGCGCGTGTTCCCTGCGCTGACGCTTTCCCAAACGCAGACCGCCCAGGCCACCGGACACGACCACCAGGACTCACGAACCGCAAGAGGAACACTCACCTTGTACAATGGCTTGTTCACCTCGCAATTCATACCAGCAGGGACACTCTTTACTGGACGCGACGGCGTGCAGGTCGCTACCGATGAATCAGTCACTATCCCAGCAGGAAACCCGCCCAACTATACCGTTGTAGCCATCCCAGCACACGCACGACAAGCAGGGATAATAGGGAACATCGGGGCGGGAGAGGTGAATACCACGATTGCAAACGGGGTGCTGGTGAAGAATACCCCCTTTTCCGGCGGCAGAGATGCCAGAGACTTTCTGTATGTGAGCAGGGCCGATATCCAGCAAGTGACCGATGCTCTCGCCCCCTCGCTCTTGCAGAGCGAACAGGCAGCCCTGGCAACCCACCTCCAGCCAAACGAAGCACTCAGTCATCCCACCTGCACGACGCAGGTCGCCGCCGATCACCAGGCAGGAGACGAAGCAGCCACTGTCCAAGTGACGGTGGCTGACATGTGCCGTGCTGTCGCCGTAAACACGTCATCCTTGCAAAAGCAAGGGATGCAGCTGCTCCAGGCACAAGGACACCTTGGGAAAGATTTTAGGGTGTATGGAGCCATTGAGGTGACAAACCTTGCTGCCACCATCCAGCCGCAAGGAAACGCGATGCTCACCGCACACCTAGAGGGTGTATGGGTCTATCAGATCAATCAGCAGCAGGTAACAACCTTGATTGTCGGCAAACCTCGCCTCACCGCTCTCCATCTCTTGTCCGTGTTGCCAGGAGTACACAGCGTCACCATTGCAGGGATAGGGGAGAACGAGCAGTTACCAGAAGATGTCACCCATATTCACCTGTTGACTCTGATTGAGGGGTAAAGAAAGCACATGGGTAAGACAACCACCATTGGATGGACGGACAAGACCTATAATCCCTGGATCGGGTGCCAGCAAGTGACAGAAGAAGAGTGCGGGGATTGTTACGCGCTGCGTTGGGCCAAGCGGCATCACTTAGACGTATGGGGGAGTCTCTCTGGTTCTTCCCGTCACCTTACCAAAACCCACCATGACCCGCGCACATGGAACAGGGAAGCACAAGAGCAGGGCGACGGTTCAAGGTGTTTTGTGCCAGCCTTGCCGATGTGTTTGAACCCCCATCCCCAGGTCCAGGAGGCGAGACGTAGGCTCTGGACGCTCATTGAAGAAACACCCTGTTTAGACTGGCAACTCTTGACCAAACGCCCGAAGTTTATCCGTGGCTTGGTCCCGCAAACCTGGGTACAGACATGGCCGCCCCATGTGTGGATAGGGACCTCAGTCGGCACGCAGAGCGCGGCAGAAAAACGCATCCCGTATGTGCTTGATCTCCCCGCGCCCGTTATTTTTCTCTCCTGTGAACCTCTGGTTGAAGAGATAACCCTAGATAGCTGGTTACAACTGCAGAAGATCAATTGGGTGATTTGCGGAGGGTATAGTGGAGCGGAACAGAGACCCATGGACCTTGCATGGGCGCGGAGTTTGCGGGATGCGTGCAAGCAGTATGACGTTGCGTTTTTCATGAAGCAGTTGGGCAGTGTGTACGCCAGGCAGCACCAGCTCCAGAACTGGAAAGGAGAGGATATAGCGGAGTTTCCACCCGATTTACGCATTCAGGAGTTTCCACCCCTTTCCCTCTCTCATGGAATAAGAGGATATGCAGAACGTCTTACAGGAAGGTGAACCATGTTACTGTGTCAAAAGATCAAGATCGAAGTGAGCCAGCAGGATGCCGCTACCCTGGAATTCATGCAGGGCAAGTGTCGTGGGCTGTACAATTGGTGGGTGATGCGACTACGCAACGGAGAACGCTGGCCTGGGTGGCAAAAGGCCAAGAAGACGCTCCAAGCAAGCCGGGTGTATGACCCAGAGATCAATGCCGTGTACGGCAAGCTCTTAGCAGAAGTCTACTTCCGCCTGGACAAGGCAATGCAAGCCTTCTTTCGGCGAGTAAAAGCAGGAGAAAAGAAACCAGGCTTTCCACGGTTCAAGCCTCGACACGAGTTCTTCACGCTCTGTTATCCGGCCATGTACCTGAACAAAATCGAAGGCAATACCATTATTCTTCCCACAGGCGGCGGTAGCAGTTGGGGACCCAAACGCTACCCCAACATCGTGGCGCATCTCACCGAAACCCCGCCTGAACATTTTCGGGAAGTGGCGGTGTCCAGAGACGCACGAGGCAACTACTACTGTTCGTTCGTGTATGACGATGCGGAGCAACAAAAGGAACAAGACTCCAAAGAGAACACACACAAGCACCGCAAGAAGCGCAAGCAACGCCCGATGCGTGATAACGGCACGGTAGCCTTCGACCTGGGCATCAAAACCCTAGCCGTGGGAGTCACTGACCAGGGACGGTTCTACCACATTGGCGGATTCAAGGGCTACCGCTACTACAACAAACAACTCGACAAGATTCGCTCCAAACGCGACCGTTGTAAGAAGAAATCCCGCAGGTACATCCATCTCTCCAAGGTGTACAAGCGGGTGTCAGAGAAGAAACGCAACAAACAACGCGACTGTCTGCACAAAGCATCTCATCTCATCGCTGGCAAACTGGCTGAAAGAGCTGTTGTCATTGGCAATCTTTCTCAGAGGCAGATGGTCATGAAGAAGAAAGAGAACGAGACCCCCAAAGCGTCCAGGAAGCGGCGCATTCGTAACCGCATGGTGTATAATGACTGGGGCCTTTACGGCTTTGTGCAAATGCTTGAGTACAAGTGTTTGCGCTTTGGGAAAGAACTGCATATCA
>WNFB01002363.1_pt1 | contig 16422 bp, 21 predicted proteins | sample 5400501 | NCBI WGS metagenome assembly WNFB01 (sample SAMN13153341, study PRJNA577476) | soil metagenome | isolation source: 200 cm saprolite under Douglas fir tree site 2 hole 1 | place: USA:California | collected 2015-04-18
GCAATTCTGGCGGCAGGCGACCCAGTGGCTCGCGGGGAGCGAGTCGTCTGCGGATGATGCCTCGACACCGGCTCGTACGCGTCAGAGTGCGTTAAGTCCGTCCCGTAGCAAGCGGACATCCAAACACCAAGGGGGTGGTAGAAAATGATCCGTCGGTACTTCGCACTCGCATCAGGGCTCTTGGCCCTGACCTTAGTCGTCTGTGCCGTGGCAGTCGCAGCCGCACCCACGCAGCTGACCTTCACGGTGTGGTCGTACAGCAACGACGTGGTCCAGGACAACATCCAGAAGTTTCAAGCCCGCAATCCGGGGATCACCGTGGCCTTGAGTGACTTCGACTGGGGGAAATTCACCGACGTGATGACTGCGCGGTTTGTCGGCAAGACGTCGACCGACGTCTCGTACTCATCCGATCACTGGTTGCAGCAGTGGGCGGCGGCGAACTGGATCGTCCCGCTCGATGACTATTTCCCGCAGGTCGCCGCCTACAAGCCCGACTTCGCGCCCTACGCGATTGAAGGGATGACCTACAACGGCAAGCTCTACGGACTGCCCTACTACGCGGACACGGAAATATTCATCTACAACGAGGATCTGCTTAAGCGTGCGGGATTCTCCACGCCCCCGGTCACCTGGGACGACGTCACCAAGATGGCCGTGGCCATGAAGCAGAAGAAGATCGTCGAGTACCCGCTCATGTTTCAGTTCCAGGACATCACGCCGGATTACATCGAGATCTTCTTGTCCATGGTGTACTCGCACAAGAACCCCTCGATGTTTGACAAGACGCTCACCCCCACCTATGACAGTGAATCCAGCGCCGCCCACAAGGTCGCGCGCTGGCTGGTCGATGGATTCCGCACCACGAAGATTATTAACCCCGCCTCTTTGGAGACGACCGAAATCCCGCTGGTGAAGGCGATGGGGGCCGGCCAAGTGGCGTTTGCGGTTCTGCCCAAGTACAACCTGGCTGACCTCAACACCCCCGGCGCGCACGCGCAGGCCGGCAAGTTCAAGATGGCGTTGATGCCGGGAGAGACCCACGGGACGGTGGGCTACGTTCGGTTCTACGCGATGACGAAGATGGCCGCGGACCGCGGCAAGGAGGTCCGCGATGCCTCTTGGAAGTTCCTTGATTACTTCGGGGGGAAGACCGGCGGCGAGTTCACCGTCGTCAAGCGCTGGGCGTTGGAGAAGGGGCTCGGATTTGCTCAGCTCCCTCTCTACAAGGACCCGCAGGTCCGCGCGGCGATCAACAAATGGGGAAACGTGACGCTCGAAGAACAGCAGGCAAAACTCGCCCGAGCCAAAGAGGCTCTCACGCCATTCTGGGGCTCGTGGAGCCTGGAATTCCAGAAAGAGATGAACAAGGCCCTGCTGGGACAGGAGACCCCCTTGCAGGCGCTGCAGGCGTCCGCCGCGAAGTGGAAGGAGATGAAGAAGTAACACCCGTTCCGCTCGCGTACGTCCGGGGGGACAGCTCGCACGGCTGTCCCCCCGTTCCATCCCCATGAGTTGGAAAGCCCGCGAGACGCGCTACGCGTACGCCACGGTTCTTCCCGTGGTCGTCCTGGTCGCCCTGTTTACCGTGTACCCGGTCGGCTATGCCGTGTCCACAAGCCTGCGCGAGGTCGTCTTGTACCGACCCGCGAGTACTCCGTTTGTGGGCTTCAAGAACTATCTGGACATTGTGCGGGGCGACTTCTTCGCGACGGCGTGGGGTCATACCCTGACATTTACGCTGTTCGCAGTGGCGCTCGCGACGATCCTGGGGTTTGGCGTAGCCCACCTGCTGCGCGTGCGCAGCCGCATCGCGAGCTTTCTCAACGCGGCCGTGCTGTTGCCCTGGGCAATTCCCACGGTGATCAGCGGCATCCTTTGGGCCTGGATTTTCAACAGTACGTATGGGGCCTTTAACGGAGCGTTGTACTCCCTGGGTCTGATCAGCTCCTACATCCCGTGGCTGTCTCGCCCCACGTCGGCGCTATTCTGCGTGCTGTTTGCCCACATCTGGAAAGAGCTCCCCTTGACCTCGATCCTCTACGTAGCCGCCTTGCAGGCCATCCCCGACGAGCTGTACGATGCGGCGCGCGCCGATGGGGCCGGAGTGCTGGCGACGCTGCGGCGCATCACGATCCCCCTCGTGCTCCCCACGACGCTGATCGTCGTGATCTATGAGAGCATGGTCGCCATCGTGACGTTCGACCTGCTCTACGTCATGACCGGCGGCGGCCCGGCGGGGGCCACGTCGCTGATCTCCTATTACATCTACAACCGGATGTTCACGTCGTATAACTTCGGGCAGGGTGCGGCGTTGGCGGTGATCCTGGCGCTGTCCCTCATCGTCTTCATCCTGGTGTACCTGCGGGTTCTCTCCAGCGAGGACGTGTACCGGGAATGAGGCCGCCTCGCGCCCAGCAGCTTCTGGTGACCGCCCTCGCCGTGCTTGTTGCCGCCTACATCCTCGCGCCGTTTGCCTGGATCGCGTTGAGCAGCATCCAGCCGGAGAAGGAGTTGTTCTCCGTCCCTCCCCACTGGGTGCCCCGCATCTTGACCGGGGATAACTACCGGTTCATCTTTACCGGAAAATTCCCCGCGGGCTTCGCGGAAACCGGATTGCTGCGCGGGCGCATCTCCGAAAAAGCCCGTGACGCCTTGCCTGCGTTGCGGAACAGTACGATCGTGGCGCTCACGGTGGCCATGGCCAACCTAGTGCTGGGGGTTGTGGCGGCGTATTCATTCTCGCGCCTGAAGTTCCGGGGGGCGGGGGCCTTGTATACTTTTGTGTTGGCCAGCCGCCTGCTGCCGCCGATGGCTCTGGCGATTCCGTACTACCTGATCGTCGCCCGGCTCGGCCTGCTGGACCGCTATGGGGCCCTGATCTTGATCCACTCAGCGGTGACGCTGCCGTTCACGGTGTGGTTTCTGTCAGTCTATTTCCGGCGGGTTCCGCCGGACATGGAGGAAGCGGCGCTGGTCGATGGGTGCACGCGGCTGCAGGTGCTCGTGCGCATCGTGGCTCCCGTCGCCGCGCCGGCGCTCGCTGCGGCCGCGGCATTTGCCTTCATGTTCTCGTACAACGACTTTCCGTTTGCGCTCTTTGTGACCTCGACGATCCGATCGCAAACCATCCCCGTGATCGTGTCGGCGACGGCCGTGAACACCGATGTCAGCTTCGGCGTAGTCGCGGTCACAGTCGTCTTGACGATGCTGCCGCCGGTCGCATTTGCGCTGCTCTTTCGTCACTACATCACCCGGGGGCTAATCACCGTTGTCACGACACGGTAGGGAGTCTATGAGCAATGTCCCGGAGGTTGTTGCCGTCGATATGGGTGGGACGCTCCTGCGGGTCGGGGTCGTCAGCGCCGATCGCACGATTGCCCAACAGTGGGTGCACCGGATCGAAGGCCGGCGCGGCGCGGCCCCGATCGGGGCCCTGCTGCAATCGGCGCTACGCGAAGCATCTGGCTGGATGTCTGCGCACGCGCGCTATCCGGCCGGTGTGGGGATTGGAGTTCCCGGCGTCGTCGAGCTCGAAGACGGCCTCGTCCGCTACTCGGCCAACTTGGACCTGCACAATGTGCCTCTGGCGGCGCTGGCGCGGGAGGTCATCCCCGCCCCGGTCGCGGTCGAGAACGATGTGCGGGCCGCCGCGTGGGGCGAGTATCAATGGGGAGCGGGGAAGGGGGCTCGCTATATGGTCTATTTGAGCGCGGGAACCGGGATTGCCGCGGCGGTGATCGACGACGGGCGTCCCTACCGCGGCATCTCGGGGGCAGCGGGCGAGCTGGGCCACGCCCCTGTCTTCCCCGATGGAGAACGCTGCAGCTGCGGAAATGTCGGCTGCTTGGAGACTGTGGCATCCGGGTGGGGGATCGTTCACCGTGCGGCACAGTCGGGGATGGTACGCGTGGGTGCGGGGCCGGGGCGGTCCGGCGAGGCGGATTTGACGGTCGAAGCCGTATTTCAGGCGGCGGCGACCGGGGATCGCACCGCGACCGCCGTGATTTCCGATGCCGGCGTGCACCTGGGCCAGGCGGCCGTGTCGCTAGTGCGGTTGCTCAACCCACAGAAACTGATTCTCGGCGGCGGGTTGTTCTTTGCGGGCTCCCCGCTTGTGACGGCCGTCACAGCTGCCGTGGAAGGGGTCTCCCTCTTTGGGGCCATGCCCCCGTCGGTTTCGCTTGCGGCCTTTGGAAGCAATTCAGGCCTGATCGGCGCGGCCTGTCTGTTGCTTGTCCCCGAGTCTGCCACCCGTCCTTGGGAGCTATCGTGACGTGGGCTGGCCTTAGAACATCCGCCGAAACCCAGGTAGAAGGAACTCGTGCCCCCGCCTCCACCAATTCCCAGCCCCGCGTTATAGCCGACGTACTGATCCTTCCCTCCCGACTCTTACCCAATCCTGTCGAATACCATGGGCGCTGGGCGTAGAAGACTCTCTTGAACGGTGCGACTGGACGGTTGGTGGGAGTGGGAACGATCGGGGGAACGCCATCGTTCCATAGGGTCGGAAGACAGGAAGCAAGAAATCCCTAGAGGGAGGTCACCAAATGCCCCAAGAGGTCGGTCGCATGATGCGCCCATCGCGCCCTGAAGTCGCCACCCTAGCCGGGGGGTGCTTCTGGTGCCTAGAGGCGGTGTTTGACGAACTCGAAGGTGTGCAAGACGTGGTCTCAGGATACGCAGGCGGCTCGGTGCCGCACCCAACCTACAAGCAGGTCTGTAACGGCGACACCGGGCACGCGGAGGTTGCGCAGGTAACGTTTGACCCTGCCGTGCTCTCCTATCGGGACCTGCTGAAGGTGTTCTTCGCCATCCACGATCCCACGACACTCAACCGTCAGGGAGGCGACGTGGGGACACAATACCGATCGGGCATCTTCACGCACAACGAACTGCAAGAGAACAGACAGGGTTCAAGTGCTGACCGTGAAGGCTTGACTGGCAGCAGTGAGCACAAAACCCAGGAGGAGATCGCCGAGGAGGTCATCGCGGAACTCAACGAGGCTCACCTGTGGGACGACCCCATAGTCACCGAGGTGGTTCCCCTAGAGGCTTTCTACCCGGCGGAGGACTATCATCAGGAGTACTTCCGCCGCAACCCCAACCAGGGCTACTGCCGGATGGTCATCGCGCCCAAAGTGGCCAAGTTCCGTAAGGAGTATCTGGCCAAGTTGAAGCGCGTCGGGTAGGCAAGGCAGGCACGTAGTTCCCCATTAGTTGGCTTCCACATGGCCCGCTGGCTCCCGCTGGCGGGCCTTTTCTATTTCCGGGGCCGCATAGGGTACCCAACTTTGTCCGTCAGCCCTCTTGGTGCTCCCTCGCCCCTTCCTCCGCCTCCGGTGGGACAAGCCTCCACTTCCCTTTCCAAACCGGCACCTTTCGCTGGAAGAGAACGGCATCGGCCTCCTTGGAGGTGAACCCTTGCGCGGACCTCTTCGCGTCCGCCATCCTGTTGACTTGGGCGACAAGTGCCTTCTCCTGTTCCTTAGACAACTTTAGGCCGGGGTCCGCCGCATGTTTCCTCCAGTCAGGTCGCATGAGTTCGTCCCACATTTTGGCTGTGAGGAACTCTCCCTCTGTAGGTGGGTAATGGGCGAAGGACAAGACGCCGCGCTGCTTCACTTCAACCGGCAGCGCAGAGTAGTGGGCGTCGAGTTTGGCGAGATCGCCCTTCAGTTCCTCTGCACTCACGAACCTCTGACGCTCGCCCAGGAACAGAGGTGCGGTCTTTGCGTGAAGTTTGTCACCTGACGTGAAGACCATGCAAAACGGCAGATAGTAGAGGTAGGCGATGTCAACCTTGTTGCTCGCCCTCTCACGGGAAATGAAGTCTGCACCTAGCGCGATGGTGAAGAATGAGTCCACAGTCACCACGTGGGCCGTGAATGGAGCGAACTGCTTGATGGGCGGCTCCCCTGCCGCCCTCCATCGCTCAGCGATCTCACGGTGGACATCTGCCCGTACCGGAAGTGCCTGCAGCGCTTCTCGCGTGTACCGGGAACCCCGCTTCTCGTGGAGCGCGACGGCCAACGCCTTGGCTTCAAGGAGGTCGCGTGGACGGCTATGGCGCTGAATGATACTTCTTCCCTCCCCATATAGGGCACCTAGATCAAGACCTGAGAGAGCATTTCGCCACACCCGAGCGAACTCTCGCTCGACCTCTAGAAACCTCCCTTCCTGCCATCTACTTAGAGCCGCCATTTCTGGCGACTCCTTGAACACTACCGCTTGCCGTCCCTCGGACTCGACCTGCTCGCCCCCGGCGAGAACAGGAACTCCGCGCATCTCGACCTGAGCGCCCAGAAGTTCATTCACGCAGACCGTGACGTGATGGACGTTGGGTTTGCCTTCCTCGGGCGTTTTTTCCGCGAGGTTTCCAACAACCTGTTCAGGGGTGCGCCCTCCCTGAACCTCCTTCTCCAGATCGGCTAGTGTCTCCACGAAAAACAGCGGGGTGATGTTCGCGGAATAGTGAACGTCTAGCCAAACCGCCTCGTCAACACTGAGGCTCTGCAAGGTGGACTTGTCAAAAATTATGATAGGCCCCATGTGCCCATTCTAATGCTGAGGTTGCCGGGAGACGACGGTTGTCCGCGCACCGACCCAAACACCCGCTTGACCCGTTCGCGCCGAACACCGTTAGGCTGGAATGCAGGTAGGTGCCGATGAGCGACCGCTTTTTCGTAGCAACCGCGATGGGTGGACGATTGTACTTGGACGATACGCGGCTGTCCTTTCAGGATGATGCGGTCGTTGACCTGTTCGCCAATCCTCGTTTTGGGCATCGCAAGGTGCGCACGACAGAGGAATTAGCCGAAGTCATAAAAGTATCCGAACACGGTCTACCCGCAGTCAGAGTGTGGATTCTTGAAAGCCTCAAGGACGTAGTGCGGCGAATCTTGAAGGAGGACGGAAAGAGGAGGTAGTTCTTTTGTGTCTTCCTCAACGCCTTCGCAATCTCGTACGGATTCAAAACTCGAATACGCTGAGTTGCATTTAGAAGAGATTGAGACGCGGCTGGATAAGGGCGGGTCAGAATCAGACGCCTTCGAAATCGCCCATGAGGAGAGTTTCCTATTTCATCTTATGGGGGCTAAGGACGCCTTCTTGCACGAAATCAATGACGCCCTTGGGAAGCCTCTACCTATGAAGGATGTACGCGAGATGACGTTGGAGGACGAGTTAGAGGCAAAGGGTGCAACGTCACCAGCATTGACCGAGTTAAGGAAATTGCAGTTTGACCCCTCCTCTTGGTTGGCGTTCGCAACTGAGTGTCGGAATCACGGAACACACCGACACCGCGTTCCTCGTAACTACTATGATGGGGTTGCTCGGCGAGTGGAGATAAGGCATCCAGTTTCCGGGCAAGTGATGGGCGAAGTGCCTGCGATTCTTCGGTCGTGGCTCGATGAAATGCAGGCGCTAATCCTGCGACTGAGGCCGATGGTATAGGGAATGCCGCTGTAATCGAGTGTGATGTCTGTGATCGAACGGTTACTCTAGTGAACCTGTTACGGCCTCAGTCAGTACCATGTTCGGCAGTATGTACTTTAGCAAGAGGTCTCTAAGATGGTCGCAATTCTCTTTTGACGCCTTAACGTGCCCGCTAACCCTAAGGCTTGCTCATCACGTTGGGTACTATGTGCTTCATGAAAACATCCCTCAGGTGGTCGCAATTCTCCCGTGACACTCTAATCGACCCAAAGGTGGAACCGGGCATATGGAACTCTAAGATCATCCTTGACTTCGCGGTTGCCTTCTCAAAATCGTACTCTGACTTCTGAATTTTCCAAAAGATGATGTTTCGAATAGGCAACAACCGGAAGTCGTCCCCCGTCACGAATTGGGCCGCTAGCATCACCAAGTTCGTCGAAAAGAGCCACAATTCTTCGTACTCTCTCGACTCGTCTTCCTTCACATACTCCGCCACAACAATGTCAGCGATGTCTTCATCGCAAACACTGCGAAAAAACTTGTAAATTGACTCTATTCTCACAATAAGGGCACCATATATTCCGATAGATTCGAGATACCTTACAAACTCCGGTTTCACGGCGTCTTCTCCCTCTGCTTTTCTATGATCTCCATAATCATGCCCTCAACGTAGTGAAGAATATGGCCCAGATAATTTGCGCCGAACTCTTCACTCTTGTAGTCCCATTGCCACCTGACCTCATCTTGAAGCCGCGCCCGCCTGCCTTCATAGTATTTGTGCAGCATTCGCCGAATGGCTTCTTGCAGTTGTGTTGTGACCTGCATCTCGACGGATAAATCGACTCGTTCGGTATCCCATGTCAGTTTAGGAATCTCGAAGTTCTGCCTTGCATAGAGATGGACTCCGTAGTAGCCATCGTCTCGCGCTTCATAGAACATTTTGAACTCCAGTCCCGTCTGCCCGCAAAGGGACCTAACCTTCTCCGCCAGGAATCGCGTGCCATCAAGGTATTTGACGACGAACAGGGTTCGCACAATGTCGTTGATCTTGGAATACCAGTTGTTGGGCAGAATCCACCCGTCGGCTGGAGGGTTAGGCCAATTCGAATTTTCGAGAATATTCTTCCTACGAGTCTTCTCGAAGAGGGAGGAATATGGCTTGATGTAGACCTCTTTCGTTTCCTGGGCAAACAATCGGTACCCTGTCTTCGCCAGATACTCCTCGTCATAGGTCTTGAAATTCCTAACCATTTCTGTCCAGAAGACGGACTGCTCGAAGTCCCGTTTGACTTTGTTTGTTACAGAATCGTAATGGTTCCTGGTGGTAGGCAAAATCTCGACACCGTGCTTGTCCTTCAACCATTTTGTATAGGTCAGAATGTCTTTTGGCTTCTCGTCTGCCATCGGTTACGTTACCCACTTGAGAGTCGAACGCAGAAACCCGGCGTCATGGCGCGAACCTACAAGTACCCGGAACGGCCATTCCGTACAGTCAGGCTAAACCCTGCCCACTTGACTCGTTCGGTGCGAACAGCGCCACCCTAAGGGGCGAGGCGACTTCCGTGAGCGACCGCTATTTTGCAGCAACCGCGATGGGCCAGCACCTCTACATCGGCGAACTGGGCGATCACGACGACTGAGACCCTGGACGGGTGATCTTCTACCCCATTGAAGTGGTTGACATACTGCTGAAACCATACTCGCAGGACCGGCGAGTTCACACAGAACAGGAACTCCGGTCGGCAGTGGAGGAGTCAGCATTGCCCGCAATTAGGCTGTGGATTCACGAGGGCCTGGAGGAATTCGTGCTCGGGTTCATTCGCCCGGCGTGAGCAGGCTACGAGCATACTTTGACCGTAGCGAGGTACCTAAGTACGGCTCTGTCGCTGTCGCTGGTTGGTTATTGTCCGTGGAACACTGGGAACGTTTCGAGGAGAACTGGCGGGAAGTGCTGCGCTCGTTCGGCGTCTCTCGACTCCACATGGCCGAGTACGAGACCGGCCACGGAGAGTTCCGAGGCTGGCCGCCCGAGAACAAGAAAGTCTTCATGCGGCGGCTAATCGGGGTGCTCAGACAAGCCGGGCCGCTCGGCGTGAGCGTCGGCCTGTTCAGGTCGGATTTTGAATCAGTTCTGAGTGAAGCACAGCGAAGGATTGTCTCAGCATACGGCCTGTGCGCCGTCCACGCGATAGGCGGGATGATGCGATGGGTGAAGGACAAGGGGAGCAGCGAGCCAACCGCGTTTGTTTTCGAGACGGGCGACGTAGGGGCTGGACAGATCACCAGCGCTATCGCGAAGGCGAGAAGAGATAACGCAGAGTTCGACCAGCACATTGATTCGCTGGAGTTCGAGCGGAAGGAAAACGCGGCGTGGGGACTTGAGGCCGCCGATTTCCTGGCTTACGAGACCGCCAAGCACCTCCCGAGGCTGGTGGGGCTGGACCCCACGTCCCCGCGCCGGTCGCTCCTGCGGCTGCTGAAGCGCACGCAGCACGTCAGCATGCACCTGAGAGCAGACCTTCTTCGAAAAGAGTTTCCCCCTGTTCCCTAAGTTCTGATGAGGAGTCCAGATCAGTAGGATAGACTGCTTAGCCGCTACGGCGTGCAGCGGCGTGGATTCGGCCATAGACAAATGAGGCCGCGACGAATGCTCCGACCGCCCATACCCACCCGTACTCCATCCACACTGCAACAACGACGAGCAGCGTAGATATGAGGTAGGTCATGGGAACAAAGTTCTGAGGCGGGAGGCTGTACTTGGTGAAGATGAACGGCGTATCTGCGAACCCCCGGTAGCCATACCGGATGAGAAGCCAACCGCCTGCCAAGGTAGCCAAGAGCCAGAGCGCCACAGCAATTCCAACGAACGAAATGAGTGTTCCCCCCTTAGTTCATCCTCTGCGAACCCACGCTCATGCGGCGTGACCTTCCCTAAGGGTTTAGACCTCCTCAAGCCAGCGGAAGAATCGAGGCAAGCCATATGCGAACAGTACGAACCCCACGAACACACCCACGGCTTCCCCCACAGCCCCAGCGCCACTACTAGCCCTCATGATACTGAGTAGCCCCCAAATGCCGTAGACGACACCGATGAAAGCCCGATACCACTTCAGCCGCACAGTCTTCCCTTCTAGCCAAGAAACAGGGACAACATACCCAATCCAAGATTTTTTCTTAGCGTCCATTGCGAGTCGCCCCTCTCTTGTGTCTCGGACCCCGGCGTTACCGTCTGCAATCGGGACATACTTGTTGCCGAGGCCGAAGTCCCATAACTTTGAGAATCTCGCCTAGTCTCGTTTGATAACCTAGCACGTGCGTCCTTCTGGGTAGCCAGACTGCCCTTGACCCGTTCGCCGCGAAAAGCACTATGCTGGATTCAGGCGTGTTGTCCCATGAGCGACCGGTACTTCCCGTAGACGGCGATGTCTGGAAAACTCTATGGTGATGGTCCTCTAACCTACTTGCGATGAAGCCGTAGTCGATATGCTAGTGGCGCGCGTCGTCCACAGGAAGGCACGCGCGCTCCGGGGTCACTAGGGAACGGGGCGGGCTTTGCTGTGCAGCCATTACGTTAAAGTTCGCCCCTCCCTCTTCCTAGGAACAGAGAGGCGTTGTGAAGAAGGACAATACTTTTCCAATCGCTAGTCAAGGAGGTCGAGCAAGATGCCAAGAGACCCGTTCTCAGTCCTCCGAGTATCCTCTGCCTTCCTGAAAACTGCTAACAACACCAAGGCGGTCATTCTCTTCGGGATCGCGATTATCTGGCAGATGCTTCTCAATTTCTCCCCGATTCTGCTAGGTCTCTACGTCTTTCTCAATGGTGGCGGCTTATGGAGTGCGATCAAGACTGTGTTCTTTCTCTACGTGGCTATTGGTCTGTACCTGGCCTTCTGGCCAGTCTTCGCGCTGATAGGTTTCATTTTCGGTTGGGTTCAATATGGGTTTCTCATCTCGCTGATTAGCACAGTAGTCACTGTCGCAGTCTTCTTTCTTCTCTTCGGTGGACCTGAATGGCTGATGTACAAGGCGCAGCAGTATGCGGGGGCCGCTGCCAGAGCAGAGGCTATGGAACGAGTGGGTATGGGGCTAGAGGACCGAGGCGAGACGCAGCACGGTGCCTGACCATTGAGGGAGGTCAAGAGCACGCGAGTCTTCTGGGATTATTGTCGGAATAGGGTTGATCGCGTTCGCCCTAGTACAATACGGTCTCTCGCCATGCGGCGAAGGTACCTCATTCAATCCGAATTGCACTGTACGGAGTTGGATTGAAGCCGTGCTCATTCTTGCCGGTGTGTCTATCGCAGTTGTCAATTACCGGGAACTTCAGAAAGGCCACGAGGCCAGAAAGACGGCAAGAAAGAAATTCCTCGTTGAGGAAGCCAACAAATATGGCCTGACGATTGCACCAAAAGATGCTGGGCCGCCCACGAGGGATTGGAGGGAATTGCAAGGAGACTTTCATAAGAAACGTGATGATAATCACCCCTCGGGTGCAGCAAGATTAAGCCGTTGGGGGATGGAACCGCACTCACATGCATTTACTCGACTGGCTTCAGCAAAACAGCATTCTTCTTGGACTACTTCTTACACTGCTCACGGTGATCGGGGTTATCGCGGGACCTCGGCTTGCGGAGAAGTCACGCCAAAAGTACGAGAAACGCAAAGAGCATCGAAATCAATTAAGAGATTTGGTTCTCAATCCGATCAATCGGAGACTTGAAGAATACTACCTGCCCATACTTCGTCATGAACTGCCCATCGTCGGAATCATACACACGGTCAGTCCGAAAGAACACGTCCGGTTGGGAGAAGTGGCTGATACTCCTGTGGAGTTCCTGGGTGTCATCAAACCAGAACACGAACAGTACGCCCCAACGGATGCGGATTACTACAGTGGAGCCATAACACTTTCCGGCATACCAGTCCCGCAGCCCCACCAATCAACCGAAGTATCCGCAGAGTTCGGCAAGCCAGAGTATCTGTGGCAGGATGCCAAGAGACAATTTTCACGGTTCTTCAAGTTGTGGGGTGAATTCTCCGCAGCGTTCGAGGATTACGGGCAAGTCTGTCTCCAGCAGATCACCCGAATGTCCGGCCAGATATTGGAGGCAACACAACTCCCTAACTACACACCGACGCTTCCCAAGCCTCCGTGGGTTAACGCTGCCTGGCTGGCGCGGTATGCCTTCCATAGGGTGGTTGGCTTACCAACCGCCCGCAACATCGAAGTAAAGGTCGAAGATAAAGGAACGCATTGGGCTTTAGTGTCTCAGCAATCGACCCCAGAGGCAGAAGGCTCGCAAGATGAAATGGAAAAGTGTCTTCGCGCTGCGGATGCTTTGGTAGAAGCCGCTGAGTGGAGAGACGAGATCGAACGCACACGGCAACGTCTGCTTAACGAGGCAAATAGCCTGCTTCAAGAAGTCCAGCGATTGCTGCTGAGTATAGATTAGAGACGGGTTGGCACTGTAATGATTCGCAAGGAGGCCCCAGGACAATCCGACGAGGACAAGCACGTTTTGGAAGCGTTGCAGGGGACGGTGGCCCGTAGAACGGTCGCCATTGTCTTCCGTGACGGATTGAAAGTAGGCTCTGGTGTCTGCCTCAAGCACAAGAACGAATACTTCGTCGTGACAGCGGCGCACGTTGTCGAGGGGAAACACCCACAGGACATTTACTTCATTGCGCTGCCGGATGCACCGTTGGCGACCACGCCATCCCGGATGGAGTTTAGCGAAGGCTTCCTGCCGCCCATCGCTGACATCACGATCTCCGCCCATTCCCCCGACGATCTTGCTCTACTGCGCCTCTGCTTCCTACCGCCCGAAATGCGCCATATGGAATTCTACGAACCTGAACCCCAAGACCGGGCCGCACCAGTACGCAAACAGGTTATCCTCCATGGATTTCCTGGAGAGTCGGGTCGCATCATTAGGATGGAGGGGGAAACGGCTGGCGCTGTTTTTCCCTATTTCGATTACCCTCCGGTTACGCGAGTCACCAAAGAGGTTACTGGACACCTACGACAGGGAATTCTTCAATACCGTCCACCCATCCATTTCCTTTTTGGGGTTCCCTTCACTCCCGCCGGATAGCCCTCTGCTAAAGAACCCTGGCGGTCTTAGTGGCGGGGGACTATGGAAAGCCCCGCGCATGGGAAAAGACGCAGGGTTATGGAGTCCTACCAAAGCACCGCTGGTAGGAATCCTGATTGGGTGGTCTCCAAAGAGAGAAGTGCTTGTCGCCACAAGAAGTAACAGGGTGTGGCGGTTGCTGACGGCCTGGGAGAAGGCGCGGAAGAAACCCCATAAGGTATGAGGGGATGGTGGGACGCTCTGGGAGCCAGGGCATGAAATCGAGGAATTGCTACGTATCCAAATCGAAGATGGCGCAGGCCGTAAGCGTGCGGGTCTTCCTCGCGGTCGTTTAAGGGGTTCAGCCTTTTGAGTCCAAGATGCCTCTTCAGAAGGGCTTTCTCGTTTCTGCATGAGAGATTTCAGGGTTTGCGGAAGATGAAGAAGACGGGCAGATGTACCTCGGTCCAACTCCCCGGCAATTGCATGACCGTTACGAAGGTCCATCCGTTTTGGGTTTCTTCAGTGAGAACCCGTGAAAGCGTATTGCCGGGAGACTCTTTATCGGCAAAGGTCATCGTCGGTTGAACGACCCGGTACTGCGTGGGAATCGCCCCGGACGATAGCGCGACCCGTAGGTTTGGCATTGCGACCGCAACGGCGATCAAGGTAAGAAGGAACAATGCGAATGCGGCGACTTTCATCCTTTCACCTCCGGTTAGGGCTTCGGGGGAAATCTGTGATAAGAGTTTTGCACCTGAGAGAAGAATCCTTGGGCCTGTAGCGCTTCCCTGTGTTGGGCGGGCCTTTTGTTGTCTACACAGGGGTGAACCAGTTACTACAGAAACCGTCAACTTGGGGGGGCGTGAATAGGTGAAAGAGCCGAAGCAGTCCTGGTCACAACCTGAACTGCCGGAACCTTATGAATCGCTGGTCCGATGGGTAGGAGCCGCCGACTCTGGGTCAAATGCGGCAGCACACGCGCAGACTCGACTGGTGGCCCGTCTTGCGCTCGACTTTCCGGAGGCCCTCAAGAGTTTCAACGCGACCACGACTCGGCTCAATACCCTCCTGGTAGTCCTGACTGCCGTGCTGGTCGCGTTTGGTGCGGTTCAAATCATCCTCGCAGTTACCATGAAGTGACGCAGGCGCGGCGGTAAGCCTTGAATGCCGCCCAACGAAATCCAAGCCGTGAGACTTGGCTGCGGCTAAAGAGAGTTCTCCTTGAGAGTCTTCTTCCTGTTAACAAACGAGAATGAAGGGGAAAGGAAGGCAAACATAGCGCTGGCTCATGTTGTTGAAATGAAGGCATTTACATGACTAGGCTCACCGACACTTTCGTTGGCCAGCAGGCTAGGCGAGGCACCCGTAACCTCGCTCTGGCGACCCTTCTGTTGATCTGTCTGATCGCATTCTTTGCCCTCGGCTTGATGGGTGGCGTGTCCAAAAGGGAGTATGCTTGGTCCTTGTTCATCCTTCTCGTACTCCTCGCTGCCGGTTACGGAGTCATTCGCAACATACTGGCCATCGCCGCCTCCCTGAGGGTGTTTGAATCTCACTGGCTTATCCGCCACTTGGCGCGCTACGGCGACCCGCATGAGTTGGCAGCAATGATCGACCAGGAACTCAGTCTCCCCACAAAATACGTTGGTGCTGGCAATGTCACGCTGACGCCATCTTGGACTCTCATACCTAACTCCTTCGGTCTAAAGATTATCCCCAATGCCAGCGTCGTGTGGGCATACAAGAAAGTCACGCGCACTAAGGCTTATGCTCTCATCACCATCCGTACTGACCATGCCGCAGTTATCCATTCTCGCTTGGGTGATCGTGCTGAGGTCGGTGGCGAGGAATCTCCTATCAACAATCTCCTCGGCGAGATTGCAATGCGTGCCCCTTGGGCGTTTCTTGGGTACCAAAAGGCACTTGAGGACCTCTGGAACAAGAACCAAAAGGCTTTCATCGCCGCCGTTGACCAGCGCCTGGAGGAGTATCCTGCTGCGCACAGGATGCACTTAGCGACGGGCGAAGGTAGCAACCTGAACATGGATTAAGCGAAGGCTAGAAGAGTTCTCTCGTGGGCTGAGGGGGAGGCAAGTAAACACAGAAGACAATGACACGCTTCAGGACCTCAACAGAACTGTTGCAGTTTGCCGAGAAACTCGTGAGAACGAGGGTCGAATCCCTGGAGCGGGATGGAGCCTATTGTCTTAAGGAGGAGCCGTACGCACCATTCCCCGCTCTCCTCTATTGCTTTGCCACCATCGACCTGTTGGGGGCGTTGGCAGGGGGGAACGCACATCGATTCAGCCCGACCAATCAGCAGGCTGCACACTATATGCAACAGTTCATGCATTACTCGGTAGAACAGGTTCGGCTTCTCCAAACGATCTTTAGGCACAAGTTAGTGCACCTTGCAAGCCCTAAGGCAGTGATCGCTGATAATGGGCGGATGATCTCGTGGGCCTACGATCACGATGATTCGCAGCGGCACCTGAAACTGTGCAAACTGCCGCAACCCCGAAGTATAGCCATAGGCAGTCCCTCGTGGACCGTGGACTTTGACCACGAGTTCGAAATCAGCATCGTGCACTTGGTTAGAGATGTAAGGGGATTCCGTGCTTGGGCCAAACGGGTATCTGGAAACGCTTCAGGGCAGCACAAATCTTCAGGAGCGGTTCAGGAAAGCGGTGGAAGATATCTATAATCCGAAGGTGTGATCTGAGTGGGACCAACAAGGGAACGACGGCGGGTCTTTCCTCATATCCCGACTGCATCCCCGGAACGAATCCGCCTGGGTAGCCTAGGACGAGAACGTCCTGGCAACAGCGGCGGTCCTGTCCTGAACCGCAATGGCGACGTTATCGGTGTCGCTGTTTCGAGGTTAGAGAAGTTTCCAGGAGGCCGACCA
>WNFB01007851.1_pt1 | contig 16421 bp, 19 predicted proteins | sample 5400501 | NCBI WGS metagenome assembly WNFB01 (sample SAMN13153341, study PRJNA577476) | soil metagenome | isolation source: 200 cm saprolite under Douglas fir tree site 2 hole 1 | place: USA:California | collected 2015-04-18
CGCGTCCCCAGCGCCGCGGCGGCACGCCGCTCGATCGCGTCGCCGGTGAACCCGGCCATTTCCCGGACGATCACGTCCAGGGTCGCCCCCTCCATCTGCCGCAGCTTCACGGCGAGCACCTGGAGCAGATGGCGATAGCCATACGTGGCCGCCGTGCCCCGTCCTTCCGGCGGACTCACGAGGCCCCGTGCGACATAGAACCGGATCGTCCGCTCGGTCGGCCGCGACCGCGCCACTGCGCTCACGGGCACCACGCCGGACGCGTCCAGAATTCCCGCCGCGAGCGCGGTCAGGTCACGTAATCCCCAGGGCGCGAGGGATCGGTACTCTCGGAGCGTGGCGAGGGGATCGAGCGCGGAGCCGGCAGTCGGGGGCGAGAGCGCGACCGTCATGCGCCCCCGTGGTGCTTCCTGATGTCGGGGGCGACGATCCGGGCCATCAGGGCGGCGAGGCCCTCGAGCGTGAACGGCTTGGCCAGCACCGGGCAGGCGAGCAGCTCGGGCGGCCAGCCTTCCTGCATCGACCATGGGTCACCCGACATCAGGACGACGCGATGACGGAGGTACGGCCACTCGTGAACGATCGCGAGGTAGAACGCGTCGCCCATCGCGTGCTTGAGCCTGAGGTCGAGCAGCACTGCGTCGAACCTGTTCTCGGCCAGCAGCAGCAGCGCGGACTCGGGATCGGCCGCCGCTGCGGTCTGATAGCCGAATGAGCGGAGCGCCCGCTCCAGCGCCTGCCGTAGCGAGGGCTCGTCGTCCACCACCAGCACGCGGGCAGTCACGACGCCGCCTGCTTCGGCTGGTGCAGGTAGCGGTCGGCGATGAAGCGCATCGCCTCGTCGGGCGAGAGGGAGAGCCTAACTTCGCCGGCCGTGAGGCCGAAGACCTCGCGGAAGTGCATCTGCAACGTCTTGGCGCGGGCGTATCCGAGCTTGAGCGCGACGTCTTCGACCGTGTACCCCGGATCGAGCAGCAGCCGGTGAGCGTAGAGCACCCGGGCCAGCAGCATCACCATCTTGGGCGATGGGAGCCCCAGCCGGGCGAACCATCGCTCGCAGGTGCGCCGCTTGAGTTGGGCCCGCTCGGCCAGGGCCGACACGGTCGGGCCGTCTCCGGGCGTGTGCAGCGTCGCCTCGAGCGCCTCGCGCAGCGGCTCGGGCAGCTCGGGCAGGGCCTCGGTCAGCTGCTGCATGAGTCGCTGCGATGCGCTCTGCTCCAACTCCGCGTGCAGCGCGCGCCGGAGCGCGCCCGGCGCGTCGTCGAACCGATGGAAGAGCACCCGGCGGATACCGGCGCGGCCGAGGTCGAGCAGGACCCCGGCCGTTGCGGGCGCGAGTGCGGTGTAGACCACGAGCGGCAGCGAGGGAAAGTGCTGGCGGAGTCGCGCGATCTCGATCGAGCGCGGCTCGCCCCCGAGCCCGGGATCGACGACGGCCATCTCGATGGGGCGGGTCCGGATCAGGGTGACTGCCTGCACCCAACTCGCCGCGGGAACCCATTCATAAGCATCGGGTTCGGCGGCATGGAGCCGAAACAAGCGTTCGCCCGGGACGGCGGCCAATATCGGGACTTGTCGCAAAAGCGCCCCTCAATGTCGCAAAAAGGACCTTTTTCCCGCGGAAGGCTGCGCCCAACTTGGCCGTTCCCCTGAGATCGCTCCCCACAAAAAGGATTGGGCCATGTCTCGTTCCAGCGCACTTGCGTTCTCTGCCGTCGTCGCCGCCGCTCTGCTCACCGCGTGTGCATCCGATCCCACCGGCCCCAAGCCCAGCTTCTCATGCGAGACGCAGGGCTCGAATACGGCTACCGGCTGCCCCACCAGCGGCGCGCATTGAGACCCGTGGCGCGCCGTTGTTGAGTCGCCCTTCAGACCAGCGCGCCCTCCGCATAAGCCCTCAGACCGGCGGCGAGATCGGCGATGGCCGCCGGCGGGGCTTGTGGCTGGGGCTGGGAGGGCGGCGTGAGAGCGCAGTCGTCCAGGTTCTGGCACAGGCGCTCGAGACGGAAATACCACTCGTTGAGACGATGGGCCTCGGACAGTTGCATGCCTTCGGCCCACGCTTCACGAGTGCGTGCGAACTGGCCGAAGCGGGCGAAGCCGGTGCCCACCTTGTATCTGTAGTCCACCGCCATACTCGGTGGCATACGGTCGGCCACCTCTCTCAACTCGACCCTGTGCCGCTCGAACGCAACGCGATTCCCCGCCGCCGATTCGAGGTCCATTAGCTCGACCCGGGCGTTCGTCGCGACGATGAAGCTGGTATTCGACGCGACCACCACCTCGAACGCGACCCGGGCCACGTCGTAGAACCCGAGCTCGGAGAGCTCGACGCCAAGGTCGCCCAGTATCCGCATCTGCGTCACCGGGTCGTGCGTGAGCCGGAACGCCTCGTAGGTCGCCTTGAGAGCTTCGAGCCTGTCACCCTGGACCGCGAGCACGTGACCGAGGTCCGCGTAGGCGCGGCTCAGCACGTCCGTGAGCTGGCGCGCTCCGGCCTCAGCGATGACCCCCTCCACCGCGGCCCTGGCCATTGGCAGATTCCCTTGGGACCGCATCACGTGCGCCCGCCCGAGCCGGGAAAGCAGGCGGGCGTTGGCGTCGTCCACCGCGACCGCGCTCTCCTCGGCCGCCACATACGCCGTGGTTGCCGCGTCGAACCGGGCCTGAAGGCGGTTGAGCCGGCCCGCAAAGAGCGCGATCGTGGTGAACTCTTGCGGAGGGATCGGCGCCCAGTGGGTCCGCGCCGCCAGCCCGAGCACGTCCAGGGCCTCGGCCAGGCGCCCTTCGTTCTCCAGGAAATACGCGAACGCATTCAGGGACAGGCGCACGGCGGCGGTGCACGCAGCCTGCGCGGTCTTGAGCGCCTCGATGATCCCTTCGAGGTGCCGAGCCTCGGCTCCCGAGTCCCCCAACTCACCCACGTATCGGAGTGCGCTATCCAGCTGCCAGGCGAGCGCCTGGCGCTCCTCGTCCGTCTCGGCGCCCTCCAGTGAGCGCTCGATGAGCCGCGCGACGAGATACCCGGCGAGCGCCCCGCGCGACCCGGCGTCGTCGCCGCGCTCCCGCTCGAGCCGGGCACGCTCGAGAAACTCCTCGTGCCAAGAGCCTTCCCGGGCATCTCCGAAGAGACGCTGGGGCGTGAAATCGCTCAAACGCACTCCGGAGCTGGTGGTCATGTAAAGGGGGACTATCGGCTAGTATCGCCCGACAATGAGCGCGGAGCAAGTGCGGCAGGTTTTGGACGCTATTGGCAGGAAAAAGCTGCCGGGTTCCCGGGATATTTCCGGTACCATCGGTCCATGCACCGGGGAGCCACGCTGGTGGAGTTGCTGATCACCCTGGCCGTCATCGCTGTTCTGGCGGCGGTCGCGGTGCCTTCGGGGGCGGCGCTCCTCGCCGGGATCTATACCGAGCGGGCGGCCCGAGAGCTGATGGCCGCCCACCGGGTAGCCCGGTTCACCGCCATCGTGCGCACCCGGTCCACGCAGCTCGAGGTGTTCCCCGAGTCGCTGGTCGTGCGCCTCTTCAACGGACGGGATACGCTGGTCGTGTGGCGGGCGGCGGGGCCGGCCACCCTCGGAGTCTCGCTGGAAGGACCGGCGTACCCCCTGGTGTTCGCGCCGACCGGGCTCCCCCGTGGCGTGGCAAACGCCACGTACCGGCTACAGCGCGGCGACAGCCATCGTCAGGTGGTCGTGTCCCGCCTGGGCCGTCTCCGAGTAGTGCGGTAGGCTCATGCGGTCGCGCGGAGGAAGACGGCACCTTCGCCGGCCGGGCTCGGAGGCCTGCATGCGCTCCGAGCCAGTCCACTCACTGGGCAGAGCGGAACGTCACGTCCACGTGCACCTTGATGTCCTCGTACATCCGGAGCATCCCCATCAGCTTGGTCAGCCCGCCGATCCCGTAGTCCTTCAGGTTGACCGGGAAATCGCTGTGGATGCGCGCCTGGTCCGTGCCGAGCACGACGTACCCGGGCAGCTCCACGGGGCGCGTCACCCCGTGCAGCGTGAGCCGCCCCTTGAGCGTCACCGGCACACTGTCGCCGGCTCCGCCCGCCGCCACGCTGTCGAGGTCGAACCGCATGGTAGGATACTTCTCGGTCTCCATCGATTTGTTCAGATCGCGGTCGCGCCGGTCGTTGCCGGTCTTGAGGGTCGCCACCGGCGCCTCCACCCATCCCCGTACCGCGTCGAGCGCGGCGCCTCCGGTCATCTCCCCGGTCAGCCTGCTCGTCGTGCCCGCGAAGTCGCCGGCCGACGCGTGCCCGTCGAAGCTGAGGGTGCCCTGGGCCGCCGTCCCGGCCGGGATCGGCCGCGCGGCCTGCGCTTGCGCCGGCGTGGCTGCGGCCCACATCAGGAGCAGCGTCAGAATCGTCGTCGCCCCGGTCTTCCCAATCTGCATCAGGCCTCTCCCCGCGCCTCTGATTGCCGCTTCCCGCCGGTGTGGTCCAGTCCGTACTTGCGGATCTTGTGGAGCAGCGTCGAGCGCGAAATCCCGAGAACCAGCGCAGCCTGGCGCCTATTCCCAGCGGTGTACGCCAGCGTCCGCGCGATGTGTACCCGCTCGGCGGCGTCAAGGGAGACGGGCGAGCCCGGCGCCGATGGACAGATCGCAGCTCGCAGGATGCCGGCGTCCAGCTCGGGCAGTGAAAGCGAAGCCACAACCGCGTCGAACCCGCCCGCCTCGAGCGCCTCCGCGGCAACCCGGGCGTCGCCGGTCTCGAACACCTTGAGACCCGCGGCGCGCAGCGCGCCTACCACAAGCCGCCGCCGCTCGGCGTCCTGTTCGAGTACCAGCAGGTGGGGGGACACGCCCATGCTGGGCAAGCTAGTCCGGCGGCGCGAGACCGGCCATCGGGCGGGCAGCGTCAACGGGTACCGCCGCGCGAGAAGGGCCCGGGCAGCATGACGCCGCCACCGCTGACCCCGGCGTGCCTCACTACGCTCGAGCCGGGCGCCCGGATCCGAAGTCAGCTGCTCGTGCTCGAGGTCGAGCGCCGAGTGCTCGGCGGCCGGGACGCCACCTTGCTCACGCTGGGCAACGCAACCGGGAGGCTTCCGAGCGCCCCCTTCTGGGAACAGTCGCAGCAGCGGGTAGCCGGGCTCGCACGCGGTGACGTCGTGGAGGTGGCGGGCCGAGTGGGCGCGTACCGGGGGCGCCGCCAACTCGACGTGGAGAGCATCCGTCGCGCCCCGCCCGAGCAGGCAGATCGTCGCGCGCTGCTGCCCGCCCTCACCGACGGCGGCTCCTGCTGGATCGCAATCGACCACTGGCGCTCGACCATCCGCGCGGCTCGAATTGCGCGGGCAGTCGCCCTCTTCTACGACGATGCCGACTTTCGCCGTCAGTACGAGCAGTGTCCCGCCAGTCTGGTCGGACATCATGCGGCGCTTGGCGGGCTCCTGCGCCACACGTTCGAGGTAGTCAGCATCGGGCAATCCATTGCCGCGGTGGCCGACGCCGATCCCGATCTGGTGCTCGCCGGAGCGCTGCTGCACGACATCGGCAAGCTCGAGGCGTACACCTGGCGCGGCCCCTTCGATCTGACCCCCGCCGGCATCTTGCTCGGCCATGTGATGCTGGGTGCCCGCATGCTCGATCGCCGGCTGCGCGAGGTGCCGGAGACTCCTTGCAGGGCGGCGGAGTTGGACCTGCTCCTTCACCTCGTCCTCTCGCATCACGGCAAGCTCGAGTTCGGCGCGCCGGTGCAGCCGATGACCCTCGAGGCCGAGATCCTCCACTACGCCGACGACGCCAGCGCCAAGACCGCGAGCATGGCCCAGGCCCTGCGCGAGCCGGCAAACTTCGCGGGGGCCGAGCTGTTCAGCGCGCGCATATGGCAGCTGGATCGGCGGCGGGTGTACCGCGGGGCGGGCGAGTTCGGTGCGGAATGGTCTTCGGCCGTGAAAGCGGAACAGCCGCCTAGTCGTGGCTAGGCGGCCGTCCCGCACACGGACTTTCCGGGGTCGGGGCACGATGGCCGCCGTTCTTCTCCCGCCGGCCACCGAGCGTTGCACTCGGGAGGGCAGAGGCGGGGCCTCGGTAACGATCCCCAGGCCGGATGGCCGTCCCACCTGGTTCGTCTATGTGAGCGCTGCGAGTCGGATCGGGTCGCGGACCAACCCTTCGCACGGCTCTCCGAGGCGCCGGATCGGAGAGGGCAGAGCGCGCGACTGGCTTTGCCTGGACCGAGTCGATGGCCACCGGGATCAGCGGACGCCGACACGCGAAGCATCGGCGCCTCCCCCGCAACTCGACTCGCCCCGGTTCCCGGCTCCGCACCAGAACGGGGAGTTCCGGCACGTCGCCAAAAAACCGCACGGGAACATCGCGCGCGGTGTCCGATCCCGCAAGTGCCCGTATTTCTTCGGGTTACGCTTCTCTATGGTGGGTCGAGTGTGGACAAATAACCTGCAGTGCCGCCGCTACCTACCGCCCTCATCCACAGGATGTGGAGATGTGCATTTCAAGTTGTCGACATGAGCGTTGGGGCGGCTATGACTCGAGACCCGCCTCGATGTACCGATAATTGGGCTCGCCTTCGGTGGGGCCGAACAGGCACCCGGCCGCGCTGGCGGCGAACCACCCGGCCATGAGTGGCCGGGGATAGTCCAGCTCCTTGATCACGGGGCCGAGCCAGCGGCGCAAGTGACGGATCTCGGGGGCGCGGCGGCCGAGTAGCGCGAGCAATGCCCCCGCACCGGAGGTAGCCCGGAGGAAGTGCGCCAGCGCGTGCGCGCGCTGGGTGAACTCCACCGCCTTCACCCCTGGCTCGTCGAACAGGACGGCGCCCTCGAACACATCCATCGGAGGTGCGTCGAGCCGTGGGCCGAGATAGACGAAGCGGCGATTGCCCTGGGTCTTTCGCTCGATGACCGCCGCGGCCGTCTCGGCCGTGAGCCGGGACGCGTGCAGCAGGTCGTCGTCCATGAGAATGCCCACCGCGCCGGTCCACTCCAGCGCGGCCAGCGCCGTCTCGACGGGACAGCCGAGCGCGTCGTCGAACGCAAGCAGGCGGGGTGCCTCGCCGGCGCGCAGCACGAAATGGGACAGACCTTCGGCCCGGTCCACGAACGTGCGGACGACGAGCGTCTGAGGGGCGGACATGCGTGGAAGCTAAGCGGGCGCTACGTTTCCCAGTATCCCCGGCCTGCGGAGCCCACTGTGCGCGTGGAGTGGACGTCCTACGCGTCACCGATCGGCGCCCTCACCGTCATCGAGTGCGCGGAAGGTCCGCTCGCGGTCGAGTTTCCTCACCGCGCCGACCGCATCCGCTGGACCGTCCGCCTGCGCGCGGCCGTGCCCGAGCTTCACATCATCCAGGGGCCCTGCGCCCGCAGCACCGACTGGCTCGACGCGTATTTCGCCGGGTCTCCCCCGCCCTTTGCCTTTCCCAGACACCTGCGCCAGTGGTTCGACCTGTCCCGGGCCCAGGTGGCCGTGTACAAGGCGCTCCGCAAAATTCGGTTTGGCGAGACTCGCTCCTACGACGACGTCGCCCGGGCGACCGGACTCCACCCCCGCCAGATCGGGTGGCTGATCGCCGCCAACCACCTCGCCATCCTGGTTCCCTGCCACAGGGTGGTCGGCAAAGATGGAAGCCTGGTAGGGTACAGCGGCGGGCTCGAGGCGAAGCGGTGGCTGCTGGGCCACGAACTGAAGAAGGCGGGCGTGGTGCTGCGGTGAGGGTCGGCCGTCTTGACAACCCTCTCACCGGGCCGAACCTTATCCTTATGCATCACCCGGTCCAGCCCGCATAGAACTCGGCTACATGCAGCCGCCCGCACCTCGTGTCGGTCGGCCTTTTTGTTCACGCCCCGGCCACGAGGGCCGGGGTTCCCCGGAGCCGTCGGGCTCCATCTTCATGAGGTCGTGGCAATGCCGAAGGGCACGGTCAAGTGGTTCAACGACGCGAAGGGGTTCGGCTTCATCGCGCAGGACGGCGGCAAGGACGTGTTCGTTCACCACACGGCGATCGTCGCGGAGGGCTTCCGCTCGCTGTCAGAGGGCGACAACGTGGAGTTCGAAGTCGTCGAAGGTCCCAAGGGACTCCAGGCCGCCAACGTGCGGAAGGTCTGACCGACCGGCGCCCTCTCGGCGCTCCACCGCACCCGGGCCGCAGGAGCCGCGGCCCTCTCTCCCCGACAACCGGGGACAGGGCTTGGTTCTTGCGGTCCTTCTCCTTCGGTGGTCCACTACCTCCTTAGCTGCTAACAGGATCGCACATGTCGGGTTCGCTTCGAATCGCCCTGGGCACCGCACTCTGCCTCGTCCTCGGTGCAGCGGGGACGGCGGCCGCGCAGTCGGCTATTCGCGACACCACCGCGCTCGAGTTCCACGGCTTCCGGGCCGGCGAGCGCCTGGGTGATATCGCGGCACAGGTCGAGCGGCTCGACGGCACCCGACTCAAGTGCGAGCGCGCGCGGGTGGACCGTCGGATCAGCGAGTGCCGATCGACTCTGACCGATCCCGACTTCGGCGGCCCGGTAGAGCTGTGGTTGTCGGCCGTCGACAGCGTGGCGAGCGTGGTCACGTTGTCCGGCGAGGTGGCGCCCGACCAACTCGACCAGTGGCGCAGCGGACTCGAATCCCGTTACGGCCGCGTCGGCGCCAAGGTGCAGGGACCGCAGTGGATGATGCAGTGGATCCGGCATGACCGCATGATCCGCCTCACGTGGCGCATCGATCACACGACCAAGGTCGCATCGGTCGCCCTGGTGGACGGGGCGGTGCTCGACGCCTGGGGCCGGGACCGCGCGCGCCGCCGCGCCTCACGATCGTAGCAGCACCAGGAAGCTCCCCTCGCCGTCTTCCAGCAGGAACTCCCGTACCACTCCGCCCTCGTCGCGCAGCCGGCGGAGCAGCGTGCGGGTGCGGGTGCGGATCGGAGCGCCGCCACCGGAGCGACCCCGACCGGTGATGAGCCGGACCACCGCGCCCGGCCGAGCCCGGACCTGGGCGCGCAGAAAGCGCTCCGCGTTCGTCGCCGCCTCGCGCACCCGTTGTCCGTGCAGATCGAAGGTCGCGGCGGGCTGTTGCTCGGTCCAGTCGCCCATTGCCTTCTCCCCAGCGCATGCATAAGCTTCGCCGACTCTTGCACTCACACTCCAAGGCTTTGCTTCAGCGCCTCCGACGACACGCCCACGGGATCGGGCGCGCACTCGCGGTCGCTCTTCCGCTCCTCGCCGCGACCGCCTGTCGCTCCTCCAGCGGGCCGGTGCTCATCGGCCTCGCCGGACCGTTCACCGACCCCGTCGGCGCCCCCATGAAGCGGGCCGCCGAGCTGGCGGTGGAAGAGATCAACGCCCAGGGCGGTGCCGGCGGCAGGCGGATCCAGCTGGTCGAGCGGAACGACTTCGCGAATTCGGACTCCGCAGTCTTCGTCGCCACCGATCTCTACAACGCCGGGGTCGCCGCGGTCGTCGGCCACCTCTTCTCGGGCCAGACCCTCGCCGCAACCCCGGTCTACAACGGCGGCGACGATCCCGTGGTCGCGATCTCGCCCGCTTCGTCGTCGCCCGACGTGACCGGTGCGGGTCCCTACACGTTCCGCCTCTGCCCGAGCGACCTCGCCCACGGCGCCGCGCTCGCCCGCGGCGTCGTGCTCTACCTCAATGACGAGTACGGGCGCGGCGTGCGCGAGACGTTCGTGGCCGAATTCGGCCGGCTCCACGGCGAGCTGCTCTCGATCGACCCGTATCTGGGCGACACGCCCGACGTGGCGCTCTACCTCGACCGCCTCGCCAAGAACGGGCGGGCGCAGTTCATCGTGGTGGCGGGCAACCGGGGCGAGGCGGAAGAGATACTCCGCCAGGCCCGGAGCCGGCGGGTGACGGTGCCGGTCCTCGGCGCCGACGGCCTCGAAGGCATCGAGGAGGCCGGTGCGTTGGCGGAAGGCGTGTTCGTCTCGCAGGCGTACCTGCCATCGATCGACCGCCCGGCGAATCACAAGTTCGTCGAGAGCTACCGTCGGCGGTACCCCGACGCCGGTTTTCCCAATCAGCCCGCGGCCGCCACCTATGATGCGCTGTATCTGCTGCGGGACGTGATCGCGCGGACCGGCACCCGGCGCGAGGCTGTCCGCAGGGGCCTCGCCGCGGTGGGCACGTCGGCGCCGGCGTTCGAAGGCGTCACCGGCAAGGTCGTGTTCGACTCGCTGGGGAACGTGCCCGCCAGCGAGGTGCACATCGGCGTCGTGCACGGCGGCGAGATCCGTCTGGCCGAGGGCGGCTGAGCGTGCTCGACAGCCTCCGTAAGCGGCTCTGGGCCGGCATGGGGGTGCTGATCGCGCTGGTCTTCATCCTCTTCTGGCTCTCGGTCAAGACCATCCGCTCGCTCGACCGCTCGGTGGAACAGGAGGTGGGGCTGCTGCTCCAGACCACCGTCCTCGGCAACGGGCTCGTGAGCGCGGTCACGTCGGAGATCCGGGCGGCGGAACAGTATCTGGATCAGCCCTCGCCCGGCGTCCGGACCGATTTTCTCCGAGCCGGCGACTCGGCCTACGCCTACCAGCGTCGCTACCGCGAACTCGGCTCCCTCACGACGTCTGATCGCTACATCATCAACCGGATCGGCGGCACCCAGGCCCGGCTGGAGGTGGCGTACGCCCAGGCGCACGCCCTCACCGATCTCGGCCGCCACGACGACGCGCACAAGATCGCGAGCCAGACGCGGCCGGCCGCCGACACCCTGATCGCCGACGTTCAGGCCCTGACCGCCGCGCAGAGCAACCGCTCGCAGGTGCGCGCCCGCGCCCTGCAGACCGAGTCCGAGCAGCGCCGCGCGCTGCTGTGGCTGGTCTTCTTCCTGTCGGTGTCGGCCGCGGTCGTGATCGCCTGGGTGACGGACCGCTGGATCAGCGTTCCGCTCCGTCGGCTGGTGGGCGCCGCCGATCGCTTCGGCTCCGGCGACCTTCGCCCCATCAGGCTCGGCGCCATGCCGACCGAGCTCGACCGCCTGGGACGCGCGATGAGCGAGATGGGCGCCCGCCTGCGGCAGGTGGTGCAGGCGGTCGTACAGGAAGCCAACCAGATCTCCGCCAGCGCGAGCGACTTCTCGGCGATGAGCGAACAGCTGGCGTCGTCCAGCAGCGAGATCTCCACCGCCATGGTGCGCATGGCGACGAGCGCCGAAGAGCAGGTGAACGGCATGCGCGACGCCGACACCCTCCTGCTTACGCTCCGGCGCGCGGCGGAGGCCAACGCCGAGGCAGCCGCCCGAGTGGTAGTTCTGGGCGACCGGATTCGGGACCTCGCCGGGCACCACCAGGCCGACGTGCGCAACGCGGGCGAGACTCTGCTCGGCATCCGGGAGGTAGTGCAGACCTCGGCCACCCAGGTGCAGCAGCTCGCCCGGCTTTCCGAGTCCATCACCGACTTCATCGACCTGATCAAGCAGATCTCCTCGCAGACCAACCTGCTCGCGCTGAACGCCGCGATCGAAGCGGCCCGGGCGGGGGAGCACGGGCGGGGATTCGCCGTCGTCGCCGAGGAGGTGCGGCGCCTGGCCGACTCCAGCGCCGGCGCCGCCGAAGACGTGACCAAGACCGTCGAGTACATCCGCAGCCAGGTGCGCGAAGTGTCGGGAACGATGGAGCTGGGGTCGGCCAAAGTGAGCGGCGTCGAGGGCGTCGCCGCCGCGGCCGCGAGCGGGCTGGAGCAGATCGCCGAGGCCGTCGCGCACGTGACCGCGGCAGCCGACGACGTCGTACGGGAGGCGGCGCTCAACCGGCGGATGGTGGATGATCTGGGACGGAAGACGTCGGGAGTGGCGCAGACCGCCGCCGAGCACGCATCGATGAGCGAGGAGGTCACGGCGGCGGCCGAGGAGCAGACCGCGTCAACCGAGGCGATGGCGGCGGCGGCCGGCGAGCTGCTGCAGGGAGCTCACCGTCTGACTACCCTCATGAACGACTTCAAGACCTGATGGACGGCTAGCGGCGCTTTCCGTTTTTGGCGGCCTTCTTCACAGCCTTCACCGATTTGACAGCCTTGTGCGCCTTGGCCTTGTGCGCCTTGGCTCGGTCGGCCGCCCGGTCCGCCCGCTTGCGATACGCTTCGTGCACGTCCGCCAGCACCCGCTCCCCTTCCTCACCGCCCAGCAGACCGCGCCGAACCGCGTACTTCACCAGTTCCTCGGCATCGGCAAGCTGAAACTCCCCCAACCGGGCGGCCGCCCGGATGGTGCTGACGAGCGCATCTGCCACCGGGCTTCGCAGGACGTTTGCGATTCCCGGAAGCGCTTCGAGGAGAGTCGAGATCTGTGAGCCGCCAAGCTCGGACACCGCGGGTCCTCCCTGAGGCGGAGACCGGGCCGGCGCGGGTACGTCCGCCCCTATCTCCGTGGCGGGCAACGTATCACGGGTTCGGGGGAACGTCAAGCGAGTGCTACTGCTGATTTGACAGGCCTAGTTGGAGTCGTAGCATAGGCTACTACCTATTGTACCAAACAAAACATTACCCACGCTTCACTTGGTCACTATGAGCTCCCCCCGCATGTCGTACACCCGGTGCGGGGTGCAGAAAAAGGGATACCTCCCGGGCGGCAGAGCCGGCACCACGATCCGGTACTCGGCCCCCTGATGATCCAGCACGGGGCCGCTCAGATCGCCGGTCCGGGCCGGCATGGCCGCGTCGAGCGCATCGTGGGCCGCCGCGGACAGCCGGTCACCCTCGAACGCAACGTTGTGTGGCGAACCATTCGAGACCCGGAACTGGAGCACATCACCGGGCCGCGCGGTGACGCGTGCCGGGACGAAACGGTACACGTCGCGTTCAGCATCCACCTCGAGCCGGACGATGTGGACCACCTGGGCCACTGCCCCTCGCGGAAAGGCCGAGACGCAGCCGGCGGCGAAGAGCAGCAGCAACAGCCGCTTTGCGTGGCTTTCGAGCGGATCGTAGATTGACGGAAGGTGGGATCTCTGCTGCATGATGGACCACCGTTCCCACCGGAAGGACCGACTGTGGGTCGTCGGGGTATCAAGGAATACCGCGCGCCTGAGGCGTTGATCTTGATCGCAGCCGATCGGGACCACAAGCCTCTGGTGTGCCCGTCCTGCGGATCGGCCGCGGTCGACCGCAACCCGCCCCGTCCCTTGAAGGGGGACGACCAGCCCGCCGGGCGAGTCACCCTCCACTGTTCCGCCTGCAGCCGCAGCGCCGTCTATATCGATCGCGGCGCGGGCCAGACGCCCATCCCCGAAGCGCCCAAGGCCCACTGATCGTCAGCGCGCGGCGATCGGCTCCGCGCCGACCCGCGGACGGTCGATCAGCCGGCGCACGGTGCCGAGGAGCTCGGCCGCGCGGAACGGCTTGTGGAGCAGCGTCGCGCCGGGATGCCCGAGCCCGGGGCCGCCTTCCGCGTAGCCCGACATGAACAGTACCCGGATGCCCTCGCGCAGCCCGATCACTCGCTCGGCCAGCTCGATCCCGTTCATCTCCGGCATCACGATGTCGGTAAGGAGGAGGTCGATCTGCCCCTCGTGGCGCTCGAGCAGTGCCAGGGCGGCCGTTCCGTTGCGCGCCTCGAGCACGGTGTAGCCGCGCTGACGAAGAATGCGGGCCGCCATGACTCGCACCGAATCCTCGTCCTCCACCAGCAGCACGGTCTCACCACCAACGGCCTCGAGCGACGGCGGCAGCGGCGTGGGCCGCTCCGGAAGCCGGGGAGCCCGCGCGACCGGGAGGTAGACGCTCACACCCGTGCCGCGTCCCGGCTCGCTGTCGATCCAGATGAAGCCGCCGCTCTGCTTCACGATGCCGTAGGCGGTCGCGAGGCCGAGTCCGACCCCCTCACCCGCGCGTTTGGTCGTGAAGAAGGGCTCGAAGGCGCGCGTTCGGGTCTCGCTGTCCATCCCTCGCCCTGTGTCGCGCACCAGGAGCACGACGTAGTCGCCGGCGGGCACCTCGACGCCGGCGCTCGTGCGATCCGGGCGTGTCAGCGTGAGCGGCGTGGTCTCGATCCGGAGCTCGCCCCGCTCAGAGCCGGCCATCGCGTCGCGCGCGTTCAGCACCAGATTGACCAGCACCTGCTCCAGTTGGCTCCGGTCAGCCACCACCGGACCAAGCGCCGGATCGAGCCCGAGCGTGAGGTCCAGCTGATCGCCCAGCAGGCCGCGGACCGTCCGCTCCATCGCGGTCACGACGTCGTTTATGCCGAGCTCGGTGGGCTGGAGCACCTGCTGCCGGCTGAACGCCAGCAGCTGCCGCGTCAGCTCGGCCGAGCGAATCGCCGCCTGACGGATCTCCTCGATCTCCTCCCGCCGCGGGTCGCCGATGGGGAGATCGGTGTGCAGCAGGTCCGAGTAGCCCAGGATGGTGCTGAGCATGTTGTTGAAGTTGTGCGCGATCCCGCCGGCGAGCTTCCCGATCGCCTCCATCCGCCCGACCATGTACAGCCGGCGCTCGAATCGGCGGCTTTCCGACGCGTCCACGAGTTGGCCCTCGATCTCGACCACCTGGCCGTCCGCGAAGCGGGCGACCGCGTGCTGCAGCACGTGGATGGTCGTCCCCCCGGGGCGGCTCAGTTCCATCTCGAAGCCGTCCAGCGGCTTCCCCTGCTGGAGCGCCGCCCCGAAATCCGCGGCCGTCACAGGGTCGGCGATCAGATCCGCCCAGCTGTGCCGGCAGGCCTGCTCGACCGAGCTGAACCCGGCGAAGGCGGCGAAGGCGGGGTTGCAAAGGAGAATGCGGCCATCCGGCGCGGCCACCCACTTGCCGGCGGGGTCGGTCTCGAAGAAATGGCGGAACCGCTCCTCCGAGTGGTCGCGGAGCCGCAACGACGCCTCGCGGGAGCGGAGCAGCAGATCCACCCGCGCGAGCAGCTCGGGCGCCTGCACCGGCGTCTGGATCAGCTCGTCCACGGCGGTCCAGAGAAACCGGGCGAAGAGCCCGACGTCAGCGGGGGTGGTGACCAGCAGGAAAGGCAGGAGCGAGGGTGACTCGGACCGCTTCCGCTCAACCATCCGGCGCCAGAACCGGTGCAGCGTCGGTCCGTCCACGATGCCGAGGTCGTACCGCCCGTCGAGGGCTGCTTCCGACTCGGCGATCGTCACCCGGCGACCGCGCGCCAGCATTTCCGCCAGCAGGCCCGCGCTTTCGCCGTCGGAGAGGAGGAGGAGGACGTCACCGGTCGTCTGGCCCGGTCCTTCGCCGCTCCGCTCCACCGTCATTCCGGCGTCGTGAAGATGCGGTTCCACCGGATCGCGGTGAGCGCGGGAAGGGCGCGCCAGCTGCTGGCGTCGTAACTGTAGTAGACGAGCAGCGGCCGACCCCGCACGTTCTTGCGAGGCAGGAATCCCCAGTACCGCCCGTCGTAGGAGCTGTCCCGGTTGTCGCCCATCATGAAGAAGGAGTCGGCCGGCACGACGATGGGCCCCCAATCCTGCAGGTCCGGCTTGTAGCTCGCCGGATCCCGCTTGACCAGGTGAGGCAGCTGCCATTCCCGCATCTTGAGCCGCTGCACCGGATCTTCGGAGCGGGTCGGATCGGAGTGGACGACATATGGCTCGCTCACCTTGGCGCCGTTGCGCCACAGCTCCCCGTTCTCCATCCAGAGCGTGTCCCCCGGCATGCCGATCAGCCGCTTGACGACCTTGAGCCCTTCCTCTTCCACCGAGTCGAAGACGAGGATGTCGTCCCGCCTGGGCTCGCGGAACGCCGGGAGGTGCACGTGCACCAGGGGCACCTCGGCACCGTAGAGCGCCTTGTTGACGAACAGGAAATCGCCGATGAGCAGCGTGTTTTCCATGCTGCCGGACGGGATCCTGAAAGCCTCCACCAGGAACGTGCGGAGAAGGAACCAGACCACGAGCGCGACGAGAATCGACTTGGTCCACTCCCAGAGCCACACGGCGAAGGAGCGGGTCGGCTGGGAAAGCGACGGGCGCGGGGCCGGAATCTGCGTGTTCGGAGATGCAGTCATGTGCAAAGGCCCGCTCCGCGGGCACGGCAAGGTTGTCGGAAACATGACGGAGTGGCCCCCCGGTGTGAAGGGCGGACGGAGTGGGTCACTCGTTGAGCGCCGCCAGCACCTCGGCCGCATGCCCCTCGGGCTTCACCTTCTCGAACACCCGCGCGATCCGGCCCTCGCCGTCAATGAGAAACGTGGTCCGAAGAATGCCCTTGTACTTCTTCCCGTACATGGACTTCTCCCCCCAGGCCCCGTACGCCTCCGCGACCAGGTGATCCGGATCGGCCAGCAAGGCGAACGGGAGCTGGTACTTCTGCTTGAATTTCTGGTGCGACGTCACGGCATCGGGCGAGACGCCGAGGACGATCGCGCGGGCCTGCTCGACGTCGCTCCAGCGGTCGCGGAACCCGCAGGCCTCTTTGGTGCACCCGCTGGTGTCGTCCTTCGGATAGAAGTACAGTACGACCTTACGCCCCTTCAGCGCCTTCAGCGTGACCGTCGTGCCA
>WNFB01002364.1_pt1 | contig 16418 bp, 14 predicted proteins | sample 5400501 | NCBI WGS metagenome assembly WNFB01 (sample SAMN13153341, study PRJNA577476) | soil metagenome | isolation source: 200 cm saprolite under Douglas fir tree site 2 hole 1 | place: USA:California | collected 2015-04-18
GAGGTCTTCCTTCATGACGGTCATGTGCATGATGGGAAAGATGCCCGTCCGCTGGTAATAGTCGCGGACGGCGGCCCGTACGTCGGGATAGGCCGGCGTGGCCACCGGCTGGCCGCCGTTCTTCGCATCCTTGAGGCCGGCTGGGCTCAAACTGGCGTCCAGCTCGCCAGCCGCCATCAGCTCGGCCGCGCTCCGACCGCTCGTGTCCTGCTCCAGGCTGACGCCTGGCGGCGTGGTCAGCGCTTCCATGCGCTCTGGCGAGAACGTCACCCAGCGCACCTGCTCGGGAGAGACGCCGTGCGCCTGCTTCAACAGCATCCGCTGCCACACGGAGGAGGACATCCAGTACTGCGGCAGGCCCACGCGCTTACCGGAAAGCTCGGATAGGTCGCGAATGTCCGAACGTGTCGACACCATGAAGCCCGGCTGCAGGAACCGGCGGCCGGACGTAAAGACCGGCAGCGCGATTAGCGGCAGGCCCTGCTCACGCGCCTTGGTGAATGTCGCAATCGACATCTCGGACACGTCGAACCGCAGCTCAAGCATGCTTCGTGACAGCTTGTCCATGCTCTCGCCCGGCTGCGCCTCGAGCTCGATGCCTTCGGGGCTTACCTGCCCGCCGAGCAGCGGCTGGCTGAGAGCGGAGCTGGTCGCGCGGTAACTGAGTCGTTTATTGGGCATGGCGGATTTGCTGCTTATACACTCCGCCCGCTCGGCCTGTCAAATGACTTCACTGCGCGCGGATTCCGAATCTCAAACCCAGGCTGCGGCCCGCCACGGCCACTCCGGTGGTCATCAGCACCACCACCACGCCGATGACGGCCGCCGGCTCGTAGCGGCCGTCGATCATCAGGTTCAGCTGGTAGATCGCCAGCGGCTGCGTGTTGCTGGTGACCAGGATGGCGACGTGCGCGACATTGCGCACCGCCGAGATGAAGGCGACGATAGCCACCGTTGACAGGACAGGCGCCATGAGCGGCAGGATCACCCTTCGGAACGTGTAGGGCCAACTGCCGCCCGAGACGCGGGAACATTCCTCGAGCTCGTCGTTCAGCTGCAGGAGATGGCTCTTAGAGAGCTGCACGCTCAGGGTGAGGCTGCTCAAGGTCGTAGCCCAGATCAGGACGAACATCGTTCCGTACAACGGCCGCACGAGGGGAGCCTCCAGGAACAGCCACAATAAGCCCAGGCCCATGATCACGCCCGGGATGGTGATGGGCAGCCACGACAGGATGTCCATGAGGCCGCGGGCAAAGTACCGGCTCTTCACCACCACGTAGGCGATCAGGGCGGCGACTACCATCGCCGCCAGTGCGGTGCCGAAGCCGAGCTTCAGGCTGTTGGCCAGCGACTTCAGGAACGCCGGATCGCCCAGCACGGCCTGCCAATGCGTGCCGGTATACGGAGCCGGCAGGTTAAAGAAGCCGAATAGCCGCATGCAGGAGCCGAGTATCAGCAGGCACAGCGGCACCACAGTGAAGACCATGCCCATCGCAGCCAGCAGGCCCACGGCTGGCCATTTCCAGCGGCCCAGCGCCACTGGCTGGGCCTTGTAGCGTCCAGAGATGGTGGTATACCGGCGGCCACGGCTGATCCGCTGCTGCAGCAGGATCAGCGGCAGCATGGACAGCAAGATGACGACGCCCAGCGCCGTGGCGGCCCCATATTGCGCCGGCTCCCTGGCCGTAAGCTGGAAGATTTTCGTGCTGTAGACATAAAACTTGAAGGGCGGCCCAAGCACCTGCTCGACCTCAAAGGATTCGAGCGAGAAGATGATGCTGGCCAGCATGACGACGGTGATGGCCGGAGCCATGATCGGCACGAAAACCCGGGTCATGGTGCCGAGATAACCCACGCCAGACGAACGCGAAGCTTCCTCGAGTGAGCTGTCCATGTTGCGAAAGGCTGGCGTGAGCAGGATTACCTGGGCCACGATTGTGCGCGTCACCAGGTGCACCCACACGATGCCGGCCAGGGAGTAGATGTTGAACGGCCCGGCCTGCCAGCCGAACAGCCCTTTAACCAACTGGTTGAGCAGCCCGAACTGCGGGTCGGCCAGCAGGATCCAGCCCAGCGTCATAGGCAGCACTGGCATGAAGAAGGTGATCCAGAACAGCAGATCGAGCCAATTCTTGCCGGGGAGGTCGGATCGAGCGAGCAGCCAGGCGACAGAGATCGAGATGGGCAGCGCGATGGCAACCGCGATCGCCGTCCGAATTACGGTGTTGACGATCGCGTCGACGATGCCAGGTTGACCAAACGCGGTCACCCAGTTGGTGATGCCGTACACCGCTGGCTGCCCCGGCCGGGCCAGCTGGAAACTGCTGGCCGTCAGGAACAGCACCGGCGCCATGACCGCCAGCGCAAGCACGACAAGCAGCACCGTTTGCAGCAGGCTCGGCCACCCAAAGCGGAATGGCTTGGCCTGTTGGACAGCGCTTAAGCGCCCTGCCGTTATCGAGGCCAAGCGCTCAGCGCCTCCACGGGAAACTTCAGCTGGACCGTTTGGCCTTCCTGCCACGTGGTATGGCGGGGCAAGTAGGCGACCACCGGGGAGCCGTCGCCCAAACGGACGTGGCATTCGCAGCGATCACCAACGAACAGCAAGGTGTCGATCGTGCCCTCGAGACTGTTCTGGCTGCCGCCGGCATCAGCCTCGATGGCGACGTCTTCGGGACGGACGGCGACGAAGACTTTCTCTCCGGCCGCCGGGTCGTCGGCGAACACGTGCTTGACCCGAAACGTCCGATCGCCACCGCTGGCAATCGTTACCTCGCAGCCGCCGCCGTCTGCCACCCCCGTCAGCTGGCCGCGCAACACGACTGATTTGCCGAGGAAGTCACGAACGAAGCCGTTTTGCGGCTTGTCGTACAGCTCGCGGGGTGAGCCGACCTGCATCAGGCGGCCGGACTCTAGCACCGCCAGGCGGTCCGACAGGCTCAACGCCTCCACCTGGTCGTGCGTGACGAACACCACCGTGATGCCGACCCGGCGCTGGATGCGCTTGACCTCTACGCGCATATGCTCCCGCAGCTTGGCGTCGAGGTTGCTGAAGGGCTCGTCCAGCAGCAGCAGCTCCGGCTCGAACACGAGCCCCCGGGCCAGCGCCACCCGCTGCTGTTGTCCGCCGCTGAGCAGGGGCCCCGGCCGTTCCTCGAGGCCTTGAAGGCCAACCAGCTCCAGCGCCGCGCCCACTTTATCCCGCAGTGTGGCTCCCCGCACGCCGCGCGCTCGCAGCGGGTAAGCCACATTCTCGAACACGGTGAGATGCGGCCAGATGGCATACGACTGGAAGACCATGCCCAGTCCGCGCTTGTGCGCCGGCACGAACACGCGCTTGGCCGCCGAGACAACCAGCCTATCGCCGATGTAAATGTCGCCCCGGTCCGGGCGCTCCAAGCCTGCGATCAGCCGCAGCGCAGTGGTCTTGCCGCAGCCGCTGGGGCCCAGCAGCGTGAAGATCTCACCGCGCTTCACCTCGAGACTCAGCTCGTCCGTGGCGACGATAGGCCCGAAGGTCTTCCTGAGGCCGACAAGTCTGAGAACGTGCTGATCGGTCATGAAAGCGTGGTCAGCCGCCTCGCTGATCGATTGGAGCCAGCCTGGCGGTGATGCCATTCTTCGCCAGCTCCTGGTAATACTCCTCCCGGATCGCTGGGTCTTCGCGCTCGAACGGGATCATGTACGACCACTCGTGGGGGTTCTTACTCTGCGCGGTCGCCGCCGGATCGTAGGTGCGTCCGTAGCCGTAACGGACGCCGCCGCCGCGGAAGGCCAGCATCTTGTACTCTCCCTTGCCGCTGTTGAAGTGGTGATGAAACTCGTTCAGCTTGGGGGCGACCACGGCATACGGGCGCGCGGCGACCTTTTGGCGGTTCTGCTCCTCGCCCGGCATGTACAGCAGCTCGTAGCCTTCGCCCCCAATGACAATCACGTGGGCGCCGGCCTGGTGGCGGTGGGCGGTGGCGTAGGTTCCCTCGGACACGCTCATGACGTGCATGCCGAGCGAGGTGTTGGCCATCGATAAGCGCATAATGGCCGTTCGATTGCCGCGCTCGGGATACGGGTCCAGATTGAAACGCCGGATGTCGGGGATGAAGTTCGACTCGAACACCCGCAGGTTCCAGTGCTTCCCTTCGTCCTCGAAGTATTGGGGCATGTGGTACGAGTAGCGGTCGGTGAAGGAAAACGGATTGTTGAACACAAAGTCGAGGTTGTGATATAGGTTGATCACGTGCGCCATGTTGGTGCCGAACAGGATCTTGCAGGGCTCCTGGCCTGAGCCGTTGAACTCCTCGTGCCAGGCATTCAGCGGGACGGCCAGGAGCGATCCTTCCTGCCACTCCACCGTGTGTTTCGGCTCTCCCTCCTGCCAGATCGTGGTGGCGCCCCGGCCCTGCATGACGTACATGATCGCGTCATACATGTGGCGCTCAGGCTTGAGCTGGCCGCCCGGCGGAATCTCGATGATCTGCAGGTTATGGTCCTCCTGGTCGCCCAGACGGGTGTAGGCCACCTTGCCCCCGCGGCGCTCCCAATCAACCAGCTTCAGGCTGGCCAGGTCCTCCAGGGCGCTGCCTTCGTACAGCGGAGCGCCCTCCTGTTTCACGAACTGCTGGTACGAGCTCGAGACGTACCAGTCCTCAAACCGATCTGGCTTTTGCGCCAATTACCTCTCTCCCTTTCTTGCCTACTTGAAGACATCCATAGCGATTTGCCCAGCTTTGATCCTCATGGGCGCATAGGCTTCTGACTGACCGTTGATTGTCTCAACCCCGGTTGGCACCACCGCGTCCGGGTCGAATGGCGGCACGTCCAGCCGCGCGCTGTTGTTCCGAACCGGCTCGAGCACGACCTTCTGGCCTTCCGGCGTGAGGAGCCAGTTCAGGAACAGCTTGCGCGCGTTGGGATGCGGCGGCCGGTTGATGAGAATGACGGCATGCGGCCCTGGAGACGACGACGGCTTGGGCGCGGGAAAGGGCTTGACGTTGAGGCCAATACCCTCTTTCTTCAGCAGGTCCACGCCCCTGTTGGCCACGATGCCGATGCCGATCGGTCGTACGCCGCGGGCCATCCATTCAGCCATCTGGCGGTCGTCGGTCGAGGTTAGGACCTGCTGGTTGGTCCACAGCTCACGCAGCGCCCGCTCGCCCTTAGTGAGGAGGATCAGCAGCGCTTGGTTGACGCCCGATCCTGGCCCGCGCGGATCCTGCCACACGATCTTGCCCTTGAACTCAGGCTTCCACAGGTCGTCGTAGGTGTTGAGCGCCAATTCGGGGATGAGGTCGCGATTGACGAAGCTGCTCTGGTTGTTGGTGGCGCCGAAGTCGAATACGTACTTCTTGCCGTCGTCGGAGTACCGGCCTTTGAAGCCGGCCAGCCATTTGCCGTCCTCCAGAAGCTCGGGCAGGATGATCTCCTCCCTGATCGGGTCGAATACCCCTTCCTTGGCCAACTGATAGGTGTCGGCGCCGGGGCCGCAGATGCAGGCGTCCCAGGCGAACTCGCCGGCGGTGCGCTCTTTAGCTAACCGCACCCTGAACTGACCGCCAAGCAGATTGACCATCTCCAGCTCGATACCGGGAAACGCCTTGCTGAAGGCCTCACGCAGCGCTGGTTGATACTGCGGCCCGGGAGGCACCGTCAACGACAGCTTGCCCTCCTTCTTGGCCGCCGCCACCAGCTGATCCCATTCGGCCGACTTGCCCGGCGCCGGAGCACCCGCCGCGGCAGCGCCTGCCGATCGAGCGGCCGCCGAGGCTGTCGGCGGCGACTGGCTGGAGGCAGGAGGCGCCGTTCCGCCACAAGCGGCGAGCAGGGGGATGAGAACGGCCAAGGCGGCCACTCTTGGGGTCCAGCGGGGTCGTTTCACCGGGCTTCTACTCCTTGCCAAATCACCACTCAGGCCACTTGTACAATAAGCCCGCACTCCGGGGCAGTAAACACATTAAGCGAAAGGTGCCGATCAATGTCCAGTCCTTTGCGTTCGCGCTACGTTATGGCGGGCAGAATTCTGACCCATTACGTCGAAGCAGGCGACAATGGACCGGCCGTCGTGTTGTGCCACGGTGGCGGCGCTGGTTCCTCCGGTGAAGCCGGCTTCGGGCGCATCATGCCGGCTCTAGCGCAGCATTTCCAGGTGTACGCACCTGACAGTGTCGGTGGTTACGGGCTTACCGATCCGTACTTTAAGGCCAGTGAGGGCGTTCAGAGCCGCGTGGACCAGCTCGAGGCTTTCATCGACACCTTATGTCTTGACCAGGTGTGCTTAGCCGGCAACTCGCAGGGAGCGTACGTTGTCGCCAAGTACGCGCTGGAGCATCCCGATCGCGTCAACAAGCTGTTCCTGGTCGCCAGCGCGACCATCGCCGCGGCTATGGGCGTCAAGCCGCCCGACAGTGAGGGCATGCGCGTTCTCCGTGCTTATGACGGCAGCCGCGAGGCCATGCGCCGGCTGCTGGAAGTGATCGTTTGGGACAAGTCGCAGATCACCGATGAGCTCGTCGATCTGCGGAACAACGCTGCCAACCGGCCGGGCGCTCGGGAGGCCCGCGAGGTGTTCGAACAGGGCCAAAGGCGGCTCACTCAGGACCCGAACCTGAAGTTGAAGTTCGACATGACCCACATGCTGCCCAAGCTCCAGCTGCCCACAAAGTTCATCTGGGGCGAGAACGACAACTTTGCCCCGCCGGAGCTCGGCCAGCAGCTCCAGAAGGTGCTGCCGAATATCCCGTTCAAGTACATCGGCAACGCTGGCCACCAGGTGCAAAATGATCAGCCACAGCAGGTTGGCCAGCTGATGGTCGACTTTTTCAGGTCCTAAGCCAAACAGCAGGAGGTTGAGTCATGGCTGAGATCTTGGGCATAGGGTGCACCCACGCCCCCCATTTGCAATTCCTGGACGAGACCATGGCCGACATCCTGCGCCGCCACCTGGAGCGCGAGACGACGCCGCCCGAGCAGAAGGACATGCGGAACTGGCCGGCCGCCATGCGCGAGGAGTGGGGTGACGACGAGGGCTTGGCGGCTGCCCAGAAGCACCGGGCGGTGCTGGTTGATGGCTTCCGCAAAGCACGGCAAGCCTTGGACGAATTCAAGCCCGATTTTGTGCTCATTTGGGGCGACGACCAGTACGAGAACTTCCACGAGGACCTGGTGCCGCCGTTTGCGATCTATGCGATGGAGTGCTTCGACACCAAACCATTCAAGCCCAGCGCGGTGATGCGCAAGCCGGACAATGTCTGGGGCCAGCCGTTCGATATGACGGTGCCGATGCCGGGACACCCCGAAGCGGCCACCCTGCTAGCGAACAAGCTGGTCAAATCCGGCTTTGACGTGGCCTGCTCGTTCGGTTTTCACCACGCCGAGAGCGCCAATCACGCTTTTGTGCGCACCATCCTCTATCTCGACTACGACCGCCGCGGCTTCGATTACCCGGTGGTCCCCTTCCACGTCAACTGCTACGGTCCGGATCTGTGGTCGAACGCACGGCATAAGGTGCCGTTCCAGGCGCCGCCCTCGCCCCCGCCCTGGCGCTGCTACGACCTCGGACGCAGCGTGGCCCAGATCTTGGCGGACAGTCCCTACCGCGTTGCCGTCATCGGCTCCTCGAGTTGGTCCCACGCCTTCCTGACCAGGAAGCACGCATTTCTTCATCCTGACGTCGAGGCCGACCGGCAGCGCTATGAAGAGATCCAGCAGGGCAAGCTGCGGCTCTGGCGTGACTTGAATCCGGAGGAGATACGCAATTCCGGCCAGCACGAGATCCTGAACTGGGTATGCCTGGCCGGGGCCATGGAGGGCCGTAAGGCCGAAGTCCTGGCCTACTCGGAAACCTACATCTTCAACTCGAGCAAAGCTGTCGTCTTGTTCCCGGTGTGAAGGTTCTCCAGTAGGTCGCGCCACTTCTCCGAGACCTGCCGGCGTTCGGCGGCGCCGAAGATGTTCGTGCGCGGGAAGTGATCCCGCCAGGCAAACGGCCGGCAGGCGTCGATTAACAGCCGTCCCATGGTCAGCTGCCCTTGGGCGCGCTGGTCGGGGCTGAGGCGCGGATCGAGGTCGGACGTCCAGGCATCGTGAATGATCTCCACCGAGCTGCCCGGGTCCACCCGGGTGGACATCGCCCAGACGACTTCTTCCAGGTTGGAGGGATCGATATCGTCGTCGACGACGACATAGTAGCGGTACATGCTGGCTCCGCTGCGGTAGCCAGCCATGGACAGCAGCGCCTGCTTGGCATGTCCGGCGTAGCGCTGCTTCAGCGAAACCACCATCATGAGCGTGTTGCCGAAACCCCAGACCCCGGTTACGTCGGTGATCCCTCCGCGCTCCAGGTGTTCCCAGAGCTGCACCGTGAAGCTCGGCACACCGCTGTTGCCGGCATAGCCTATGGGCCGGAGCGGCGGACTGCCCAGCATGATTGGGCTGCGACGGTGGTAGATGGCCTTGATGCGCATCACGCACTCCGCGCCTTCGTGCGAGTAATAGCCGGGCCACTCGCCGAATGGCCCCTCGTGCACCGACTCCTCGCTGAGCGGCGGGATCTCGCCCTCGAGCACAATCTCGGAGGTTGCCGGCACTGGCAGGCTTGTGAGCGGCAGCTCGACCACGTCTACTGGCGCGCCGCGGTAGGCTCCCGCATAATCGTACTCGGACGTGCCGAATGGTGGCGCCATCGAGGCCGACATCCAGGTCAGTGGATCGCAGCCCAGCACCACCGCCACCGGCGCCGCCTGACCACGCTGCCAGTATCGTTCGGCCAGCATGCGCCCATGCTTGGCTTCGATGATCCAGAGGCTGATGCGATCGTGGTCCTGGATCATGCCTCGGTACGTGCCCAAGTTCACCCAGCCCGAGTCTGGATCGCGGGTCACCACCATGTCGCCGGTGCCGATGTAGCGGCCCCCGTCGCCGTCGTGCCAGCGTGGTGTGGGGAACACTTCCAGATCGACTTCCGGGCCGGACTGGACACACTCGAGAACTGGGCCATCGGCGACGACCCGAGGCGGCAGGGGCGACTGCAGGGCTCTGCGCCGCTCGCGCCACAGCCGCACTAGCTCGATGGGATGGGCGTCGAGCGGAAAGTCCATAGCCAGCGCGAAGCGGCGCGGGCTCTTGAGTGTGTTCGAGGATATCCGGTAGCCGGGTGGGAATCCGGCGAACTTGTCGAAAACAAGCAGCGGACCCTTCTGCTCCGCGACCAGCTCGGTGAGGCAGCCCACCTCCAGCTTGAGGTCGGCGTCATCCACAAATCGCGCCTCGCCAACCTCATCGGCAGCGCGAATGAAATCACCTAAAGATTCGTGCGGCATGGCCCCGCATCCTACCTGAGCCTGGAGGGGGCTGTCAAAACTTGACGGCATTTCGGGCGGACCGCACAATGTCCGCCGTGGAGCGAGAAGTCCTTACGTCGCCACCCGGCGGCCCAAGGCATGGCAAGGGCATGGTGCCGGGGATCAAGGCCGGTGGCTTCCTGTTCTTTTCGGCTATTCGCGGCAACGATCCGGCGACGGGCCAGTGGAGCGACGATACCAGCGTGCAGGCGCGCCAGGCGCTGGAAAACCTCAAAAGTCTGCTCGAGGCCGCGGGCGCGACCTTGAAGCACGTGGTGAAGGTGACGCTGTACCTTCATGAACTGAAGTACCGGGCGGCCTTCCACGAGGTGTGGATGGAGTACTTTCCCGAGGATCCGCCCGCCCGAATTGCCATTCGGGTAGCCGACGCGAATGCCTCAGAGCGCGGCAACGCGCATTTCGCTCTTGACGTGATTGCGCTTGCGCCCTAAAGGAAGTGCCATGAGAACAAGTTCGCTCCCGCAGCTGTGCCTGGCTCTGTCCCTGACGCTGGGTCTGGCGGCATGCGGCGGCTCAGCAGCGGGCGGATCTGCCGCGGCTCCCGCCAGCAGTTCGGTGGCGGCATCCGCGGCCGTTCAAGGGGGGCCGGAATGGGAGAAGGTGGTCGCCGCCGCCAAGCAGGAAGGCAAGGTCGTGCTCGGCGTTCCGCCGGGGCCGCAGTACCAACCGGCGATCTCAGCTGCGTTCGAGAAGGCTTATCCCGGCATCAAGGTGGAAATTACCAACATCCATGCTGCCGATTTCACCGCCCGTATCGCCAAAGAGCGCGCGGCCGGTGAGTACGCCTGGGATGTATGGGTGGGTGGCACCGACATCGACGTCTACCGCCTGGCCCATGAAGGCATACTCGATCCGATCAAGCCGGAGGTCGTGCTGCCCGAAGCCCTGGAGGACCGAAATTGGCTGGGCGGCTTTGACGCCGGCTTCGGCGATTCGGCCAAGAAGTACGCGATGAACCTGGCCGCTACCAACTCGGACGGCGCATTCGTCAATCGCGACCTCATCACCGAGTCGGCCCTGGCCACCTTCGATGACCTGTGGAAGCCGGATTGGAAAGGCAAGTTCGTATGGCAGGACGCGCGTCAATCGGGATCGGGCGTGAATGCCGCGGCGGTCATCCTGAAGATCTACGGCGAGCAGAAGCTGCGCGACCTATGGACTAACCAGCAAGTCGTGGTCTCAACGGACGAGCGACAGATGGCCGAATGGGTGGTGCGCGGTACCAAGCCTATTGGCTTGGGATTGGTCCGCAATCGGGGGCTCGAGATTCTGCGGCAGGAAGGCGTGGGGCTGAACGTCAAGAGCGTACGCTACCCCATCACGCTTAATTCGCCGGGGGCCCACGCGCTGGTGGCCGTCAACCGTCCACCACATCCTAACGCTCGCAAGGTGATGCTGAACTGGCTGCTGGGCCGCGAAGCTGGAACCGTGCTGGCGCAAGCCGCCAAGCTGAACAGCCGCCGGCTCGACGTGCCGGTGACGGATCCCAACACGCAAGTGCCACAGGGGGTCGAAACGGTCAACACGCAGGGTGAGGATTTCGCCCCGCTGCGCCTTCAGGCGAACAAGATCGCCGCGGAGGTTTTCAAGTAGCGCAGTTGCAGGAGGGGACATGCCAGATGTACTGAGGCTGGGCGTCGCTGGCCTGGGTATGGGAGCCGGCCGCGTGATCCCCAAGATCGCGGAGCTGCCGTTCATCAAGCTGGCGGCCGGGGCCGACGTCCGCAAGCACGCACTCGAGCAGTTTCACGATGAGTTCGGCGGCGATACCTTCACCAGCATCGAAGACATGTGCCAGAGCCCCAATGTGGACGCGGTATACGTTGCCACGCCGCACGAATTCCACGCCCAGCACACGATCGTCGCCCTGAATAACAAGAAGCACGTCATCGTCGAGAAGCCCATGGCGCTGTCGATCGACGAGTGCGAGGCCATGAACGCCGCCGCCGACGCCAACAACGTCAAGCTGCTGTGCGGCCACACCCATAGCTTCGACCCGCCGGTACAGAAGATGGCGGAGATCGTACGCAGCGGCGAGCTCGGCGCACCGCTGATGATCAACAGCTCCTACTACAAGAACTTCATCTACCGGCCGTTCTCCGACCACGACGTGGCGATGAGCCGGGGTGTGGTGCTGAACCAGGGCCAGCACCAGGTAGACATAGTACGCTTGCTGGGCGGCGGCAAGGTGCGAAGCGTGCGGGCCACGGCCGGCGCCGCCGACCTCAGTCGTGGCGAACCACCGGAGCGCCCGGCTGAAGGCCACTACGTGTGCTTCCTGGAGTTCGAGAACGGCGTGGCCGCGGCCCTGGTGTTCAATGGCTACGCGTATCTGGACACCGCTGAGCTCGTGTGGGGCATTGGCGAGGGTGGCGGCATCGTCGATCCACAGTCGTTTGTCCAGGCCCACGGCTTCTTCAAGGACATCGGCACCGGCCCCGATCGCGGCCGCCGCATGGAGCAGCTGCTGGAATCCTGGCGTTACGGCGGCGCCCATGTTGGGGAGTGGTTCCATGGCGGCGCCTCCGGCACTAAGGGCAGCGAGCGCCATCAGCCCTTCTTCGGCTTGAACATCGTGACCTGCGAAAAGGGTGACGTCCGCCAGTCGCCGGACGGCGTTTACCTCTACACCGAGGAGGGACGGCGCGAAGTGAGCATCACCGGCGGCGCTCACGGCCGGGAGGCAGAGATGCGCGAGCTGTATGACGCCGTCGTCGAAAACCGGCGGCCCTTCCACGACGGGCGCTGGGGCGAAGCCACCCTTGAGGTGTGCCTGGCCATGCTGGAGTCAACGGCCCGCCATGAAGAGATCACGATGTCCCACCAAGTCCCGGTAATGGATTGAGGCTGCCTAGCTGACGCGCGCTTTATACTGCTCGATTGGTTTCGCGCGAAACCAATCGAGGAATAACAGGTTTTGGAGAATGGACCATGTCACTGCTGGACTTGCGCACGTTCCTCGACAAGACGAATGACATCGGTGAGCTGAAGGTCATCCGAGGTGCGGACAAGCACCTCGAGATCGGCGCGATCACCGAGATCTCGCTCCAGAATGACGGCCCCGCGCTGCTCTTCGATGACATCCCCGGCTTCCCGGCCGGCTGGAGGGTGGCCACGAACGTGTGTAGCACCCGCCGGCGCGGGCTGTTAGCGCTCGGCCTTGATCCGGGCATGACCCGCGACGAGTTCATGGCTGTGTTCAAGAAGCGCTGGGATGGCTACGAGCCTATTCCGCCGAAGGTCGTCGAGGACGGGCCGATCCTGGAGAACATCCGCACCGGCGCGGACATCGATCTGCGCCAATTTCCCGTCCCCCTGTGGCACGAGCTCGACGGCGGGCCCTACATCGGCACCGGCGACGCCGTGGTGCACCAGGACCCGGAGAACGGCTTCGTGAACGTGGGCACCTACCGTGTTCAGATGCACGACGACGGTGTGCCGACTATCTTCACCGAGCCCGAGAGCGATGGCCGCCGCATCATGGAGAAGTACTGGAAGCAGGGCAAGCCGGCGCCGATTGCCATCTCCTTCGGTCCCGAGCCGCTCGTGTTCCTGAGCGGCTGCTCGGCCAATGGCCTGCCTCGCACCGAGCCCGAATACAACTACACCGGCTTCCTGGCCGGCGAGCCGATCGAGGTCATCCGCGGACAGGCCACCGGGCTGCTCATTTCGGCGCATTCGGAGATCGCCATCGAGGGCGAGGTCTCGTCACCGGAAGTCGAATACCGGATGGAGGGCCCCTTCGGCGAATGGACTGGCTACTACGAGGCCGAGAAGACGCCCGAGCCGGTCATCCACGTCAAGACGCTGTACTTCCGAAATGATCCCATCCTGTACGGCTGCCCGCCCCTGCAGCATCGCTTCAGCTACTCGTTCATGCTTCCGCTGCGCTCGATCCAGGTGATCAGCCGCCTCGAAAAGGCTGGTATCGAAGCCTGTGGAGCCACCAACCTGGTGCCGTTTGGCTGCAACGTCATCAGCATCCGTCAGAACAAGCCGGACGACGTTAAGCAGGCCATGGACATCCTCGCCAGCATGGGCGGGCCGAACAGGTTGTTCATCATCGTTGACCACGACGTCGATGCAGAGGATCCCTATGACGTGTTGTGGGCGCTGGGCTCACGGTTCGATCCCGAGCAGGCGAAGACGAGCATCATTGGCAGTCAGTGGTTGCTCGACCCGCTGCGGCCGATGGAGCACCGCAGCAGCCGCGAGGCGATGCCCTATAAGCGCATGATCCTCAACGGCTGCCGCCCGTTCCACCGCCTGGGCGATTTCCCGCCAGTGAACAAGCTCAGCGACGCTCGCCGCCGCGACACGTGGGCCAAGTGGAATATGGCCGACTGGCTGCAAGATACAGCCGAGTCGAAATTCAAGGTGGCCCCGTAGCAGACGTTCTGCGGCTCGGCATCGCCGGGCTTGGATTGGGGTCGGCGCGCGTCATCCCGGAGATCGCCCGGCTGGACTTCCTACAGCTGACTGCGGCGGCGGATGTGCGTGCCCATGCTGCGGAGCACTTCGCTCGAGAGTTCGAGGCCGAGGCTTACACCAGCGTGGCCGACATGTGCTCCAGCCTGAACATCGATGCGGTCTACGTAGCCACGCCCAACGAGCTCCATGCCGAGCACACTATCGCCGCACTCGAGGCCGGCAAGCACGTCATCGTCGAAAAGCCGATGGCCCTATCCATCCAGGAATGCGAAGCCATGAACGCGGCCGCCAAAGCCAATAGCGTTCAGCTCCTGAGCGGGCATACCCATAGCCTGGACGCGCCGATTCAAAAGATGGCCGAGATCATCCGCAGCGGCGAGCTGGGGCGGCCGCTCATGATCAACACCAGCTTCTACAAGAACTTCATCTTCCGGCCTTTCTCCGACGAGCAGCTGGCCTCCAGCCGTGGCGTCGTCCTCGACCAGATGCCGCACCAGGCCGACATCGTGCGCCTGCTGGGCGGCGGCACGGTGCGCAGCGTCCGAGCTATGACTTCGATCGGCGATCGCAGCCGTCCGGCCGAGGGCCACTACGTGTGCTACCTGGAGCTCGAGAACGACCTGCCGGCGATCATGGTGTTCAGCGGCTATGCGTATTTGGATTCGGCCGAGATCGTGTGGGGTATTGGCGAAGGCGGCACCCCGGCCGATCCCGAGTCGTTCGTGGCCGCCCATCGCTTCTGGCGCGACATGGGCACGGGCCCCGAGCGGGATCGTGGGGTGGCGGAGCTGATCGAGTCCTGGCGCTATGGGGGCGAGCACTCCGGCGAGTGGTTCTTCCAGGGCCGGTCAGGGCCGCCCAAAGGCGAGCGCCACCAGCCATTCTATGGCATCACGATCGTGACCTGCGAGAAAGGCGATATCCGCCAGTCGCCGGACGGCCTGTATGTCTACACAGCCGAAGGCCGGCGCGAAATCTCAGTGCCGCAGCGCCCGAGCGGCCGCGCCGCCGAGATGCGCGAGCTCTACGACGCTGTCGTCAACAAGCAGCCGCCGGTTCACGACGGCCGGTGGGGCGAAGCGACCCTCGAGGTCGCGTTCGCCGCCCTCGAATCCGCCGCCACCCACCGCGAGATGCGACTGTCGCACCAGATGCCAGCGCCCTAGCCTCCGTACCCATGACGTGGCGGGGCTAGAAGAAAATCGAGAGCGTCCTGGGCAGAATGGATTGGTCCAGGAAAATCTTGCGGCTGGCGATCTTCCATTTGCCGTCGACTTGGCGCAGGATGTCTTCGCGGCAGCCGACGAAATGGGACTCGTGCTGGCCGTGCCGCTGCTGGAAGACGACAAAGTTCGACTCGGCGACCACCTCGCTGTCGCGCTCCCCACCCCGCACCAGCACGTTGGAGATCATGTGCCGAGTCACCGAACGTGGCTCCTCGACGTGCGCTAGGCCGGTATCCAGCCGGCGAATGCGCAGCAGAAGGGCTGGCTTGTCCTCGTCGTAGAGCCCAAAGGCCATGTCGTTCGCCTCAACGGGCTTTTCCGCCACGGGCAGCGTTTCCCGGTTGGGCATCCAGTACCGGACGTCGTCGGTGAACAGCTCCAGCCACTCGTGCAAGCGCCAGTGATCGAGCAGCCGAGCCTCCTCGTACAGAAACGTCTCGATTTCTTGACGAAGCTGCGTGCCCGTCATGCGCTCATGAGCTGCTGCCAGTACCGGTAGAACTGGCGCTGGTTGACCTCCGTCGTGTGAAAGCCCACTAGCCCGGGAAGCCCCTCGATGTCCCACTCCTCACGGCCGGGATAGGACTCGTCGCGATGCAGGCTCATCTGGTAGTTGAACGGCGACCGTTTGCCCATCGGCGACTGCAGGTTGTCGGTCATGCGTTCGAAGTTCTCGTTGTCGTCGGGGGCAATGAGCCCGGCCGCCGACTGGCCGTGCATAAGGTCGAGGATGGCGTTGCGCTTGACGACATCCGGCGCTTCTTTCTCCACCGCGCAGTACTCCCAAGCCTCGGTAAGGTTTGGCCCCTTCGGATGCCAAGCGATGAGCCCGCGCCCCTCCAGCGCGCTCGACAAGCCGATTTGAGAGAAGGTGGGGAAGACGTGCCCGCGGGTGAACGAATACGGCTTCACCGGATGATCCTTAAGGGCTTCCTGCAGCCGCGCGTAGCGGTACTTCACCCAGTCCACCGCTTCGGGACCTAGATCGGCGGCCCGCTGCAGGTCGTCTTCATACTTCTCGGTCCCTGGCCGGATCTGCCCCACGGCGTGGGGCACGCCATCGGGATGGCCAGGGCTCACCTCGTAGGCCGGACCTTCCGACCGGCCGCGCAGCCCGCGCGCCTTGATGCCCTGCTCGCTGAACTCTCGAAACACCTTGAGGAAGGATGCATGCGACGATGGGAAGTGGTAATGGTCACCGGCGAAGTTGTCGGCCGCGAGCTTCCAGTTCGACGGCATCTGGTACTTCTGCACGCCCGGTACGACCTCGAGCCCGCCAAGGAACGGCACGGACATGAAATGGTCCAGATACCAGCCCATGTCGTTCAGGAAGGCGTCCAACGTCATCACGTCGGGATCCCAGGAGGCAAAGATGAGACCAGCCCTAGTGTCAACTCGCGGTGCTTGA
>WNFB01004628.1_pt1 | contig 16413 bp, 11 predicted proteins | sample 5400501 | NCBI WGS metagenome assembly WNFB01 (sample SAMN13153341, study PRJNA577476) | soil metagenome | isolation source: 200 cm saprolite under Douglas fir tree site 2 hole 1 | place: USA:California | collected 2015-04-18
AGCTTGGGTCGAACACTCTTGCCTGTTGCGCCGATCTGGCGCGCATGTTCAATCCAACCCTGATCGGTGGCTACTCGTGTTGCCCCCACTGCCGCGCCAAGGAGACGAGCAAATGCTGCCACATGGGTAAAGCCTTCGCAGCCTACACCACGCCCACCTGCTACAATCCTCTCGGCTGCCTCCAGTTCAATCTCCTCAGCCGAAGGAGCCTGGATAGCAAGTCGCTGTATGCGTTGCTGCTCAGAACTCGCCCCAATCTCTGGTGTGAGCCGTGTGACTGCCAGAGGCGGAAGCGGAGATGCGATACCCTGCGTTTGTGCAGGAGTGCCGCGTACTCCTGGCAGCAGTGTCGCCAGAGCGGTACGTCCGTGCAGTACAGTGCGTGTCTGGATGTATGCACGGCCCTCGTAGACGGTGCGTAAGGCGAAAAGAGCATCATCGTGTAGGTCAAGTCCTAAGCAATTGGCAGTGAAAGGGAGATGCAATCGCGCAGCAAGGCGTGGCGTCCAGTCACGTCCGTTAGCAGTGGCACTGCCAACTACAAGCCTCGGCGTATGCTGCTGTACGAGCCAGGCTAGCGCGCTGACATAGCCTTCCGTCGTATAGTGGACCAACTGGGGATCTTCTACCAGGTAGAGGCGCTGCAGGCCTAATGTGGTGAGGAAGGTTGTATCAAGTTGTGTGGTATCGTGGGTATCGGGCGAGGTAAGTACGACAGCGCATAATACCGCCTGACTTTGCTGCCGTTGCGCTATATCTGCCAGTTCGGCCAGTAGTTCGCCAGTGTTTTCGGAGAAGGTACCCTCGTGGTGTTCGAGTACTGCCCAGATTTCGGACATGTGTTATCTCTTTCAGGGTAGTTTTGCCCGGGGAGAATTATAGTCATGCGCATCTTGTTAGAAACGATCATTGTGAAGGAGTGAAATAACTCCTCACGATATGTCTCATAACCATCGTGTCTCATTGTAGCATATTCTCAAGCATCTTCTCCTTAGTTTGTGCGATGATTCACGAAAGTTTTTATTGTTGTGAGCCTGGCAACCTGAGGCAAAAGCATACGCGAGCCGCAGTAGGCGACGAGAAGTCCTGAAGAGGTACAAAGGTATGTTATAATACATCAATGTTCATGAGATACGGGTGTTTCTCTTCTCAGTTAGATGAAGCATTGGTACTTTGTTGCGAGTGTAAAGATAGATTTGATGCCTTGAGAAGAAGGTTTTGAGGAGGGCAGAGACATGGCCCAACAAGCGACAACCCTTGCTAATCAACAAACAGCCAGTAGTAAGCAAACGGCAGCTAACCAACAGAAGAGTGGTACTCAACCAAATATTGGTAGTCGTTACTTTGGCGCATTGGTACTCGTAGGAGTCATCCTTCCAGTTCCTATGCTTGCTACGCTTCTTACCGTAGTAATCTATATCTTGCCAAAGACCTCACTGAACAGAATCGACCCTTTCCAGCTAGGGGCCCCTATGATTGCCCTCTTACTTGGTTTCATCATCACTTTCTTCGTCTGGCTGCTGCTCGCTTTCTTTTGTACGCCCTTTGCTACTGCCGCGGGCGGAAGGCAATTGAGTTACGACAGCATTAAGATAGAGTTAGGGGTCTTGAAGGCCAGGCAAGAGATCGTGAAGGGTGTAGATACATATACTACGCTGACAGAACAACAAAGAGTCGCACTGACGGAAGAAGAAAAAGCCAGGTGTATCGCGCTTGCCGATATCGATGAAAATCTCCGCTTGATCGAACAAATGCTACAGAGTAAGGGTTTACAATGGGTGTTGAGTACGGGATACACGACTGTGTGGAAACTCATTTATAATGCGAAAGAGGTTATGATTTGCTTACTGCCACCGACGATAGTTATCGATGATGCAAAGTATGATGAGTCACGCCTCCAAGGTTCTGATATTCCTGATCATGACAGCTTACTGACAGTTCTCGAGAATGCTATAGTTACATTGAGTCCACCCGCATTGCCTCAGATACAGTCATCTCCCACGCAGACACTGCTACTACCTCTGCCCCAACAAACAGAGACACAGGCGAGGACAGACATCCGCAAAGTGAGCTACGTGATCCATAAGTTTACTAGCGAACGCTGGGAAGGACTGCTACGTCTTCGCAACCAGTTGATGGGAACCGCATTACTCGCTGGAATTTTTACGTATGTCCTGTTCGCTATCGCCATTCTGGCAAATATACCTCAAGACCAGATCGAACATGTCATCGTATTCTACTTTCTTGGAGCGATTGTTGGGCTTTTTGCCCGTTTGAATACCGAGTCGAATCAAACGGATGCAGCCATTGATGACTATGGCCTGACAATGGCCCGCGTCCTTGTTGCGCCTTTGCTGTCTGGTTTGGCTGCTCTTGTTGGGGTATTTCTCCTGCCAATAGTGTTCGGACTAACAACGTCATCGGGAACACATGGGCTTAATATAAGTGCCATCTACGATTTCACGACGTATAACCTGGTTTTTGCAGCGATTTTCGGGTTCGTACCGAACCTGGTGATCAATGTGCTGCAACAGAAATCTGAAGATGTAAAAAGTGAGATTAAAAGTAGTAGCGCTGCTGATACGAGTACTGGTAGAGGCGGCGCAGCTAAGGGGAGTAGAGGTACAGGGAGTAGTGGGAGTAGTGGGAAAAATCAGATGGGTACCGGTCCATTGAGCAGTCTCACAGGCCAATTGGGCACCGGCCTATTACCTGCTGGTCTTGCTCCAGGTCAGGCAAACGGTGGCGGTGCTGGTCCTTTGGACGGTGGTTCTGCTTCAGTACAGCCCAGTCCTGCTGGTCCCGCACCAGGTCAAGCAAAAAGTGATGGTGCTGGTCCCTTGGATGGTGGTCCCGCGTCAGGTTAGCCCAGTCCTTGAAAAGCAGCCCTATCAAAGATCCTTCGAGGGAAGATGTAACGCTCGTGCCGCACGTTCTCCATCGAGGATAGCGTGCTCCACGCGACGCGGCGCTACACAATCGCCCACGCGGTAGAGCTGCTTGACTTTGCCCTGAAGTTGCTGATAAACACCATCGTGTGCCGTTTGTGGCGTCACCATCACTGCCAGGGCCAGGTTTTCGAGTTGGCGTGGCTGCCCAGTGTAATTATTGATAATCGTCGCACTTTTTGGTTCCAGGCCGGCCAGGAAGCAATTGGCCGTGAGACGCATACCCCTGGCGAGCGCTCGCCGGTACCATAGCTCAATATCCAGTGTGACGCTCAAATCACCGCCGACGTAGAATTGTGGCGTAACTACCTCCACCAGGCAACCGTGTTCGGCGAGGAGTTCTGCCACGCTGGTAGCCTGGTGGAAACCCAGTTGATCGTAAACCAGTACGTACTCTCCGGCCTGGGCGAGTTTCTCTTTCTGGAGCACCTGCCAGACTGTTGCCACGTGGGGGAGGTCTGCTCCCGGTACTGGCGGAAGGCTGGGGCGTGAACCGGTGGCAATGATAACGGCATCGGGCTGCTCTTGTTCGATCAAAGCTGTCGTTACCTCGACGCCCAGCTGCACCTCAACGCCTGCTTCAAGGATTTCGCGTTGCAGGTTGCGTGAAGCATCACCAAACTCGACCCGGTTGGGAACCTTCACGATCAGGTTAATCTGTCCGCCCAGCTCCTGTTGTTGTTCATAGAGCCTGACATGATAGCCACGTTGTGCCGCAACTTTTGCAGCCTGCATGCCCGCTGGACCACCACCCACGACGATGAGCCGCGGCCTCTGTACCTGGCCCTTGGTACCCGCGCCGTGGGGCGTGGGACCCCGATTTATCGCGTCTGCGTTGACTGGAACCGGCCTTGGAAAGCGCAGTTCGTTGCCTGTTGCCGGTGTCTGGATGCAGCCCAGACTGAGGTTGAGGCCCATGCGTCCAATACAATACTGGTTGCAGGAAATGCAGAGGCGGATAGACTCTGTGCGCCCTTCGCGTGCCTTGCGCGTAAACTCCGGGTCGCAGATTTGGCCGCGCACGACGCCCACCATATCGGCTAATCCTTCACGCAGGATGCGCTCGGCCTGTACGGGGTCTTTGATGCGGCCTGTGCAGAAGACGGGCAGTTTGACTACCTCGCGCAAGCCTGCCGAAATAAACAATTGATAGCCAGGCGGCGTGTGCATGGAGCCTTCCACCATGTAGAGGTTATGAAATTCCCCGATGCTTGTGTTGATATAGTCCAGTTGTCCTGTTGCCTCCAGGCGACGTGCAATCTCGCGCACGTCATCAAAGGTTAGCCCTGCAGGGATGAGTTCATCACCGCAGAGTCGGATGCCCAATGTGAAATCCCGCCCGATCTCTGCACGGACGGCGGCGATGACTTCCAATGCGAAGCGCATGCGGTTGTTGGCACCCTGCCTGGGGGGCAGGGACCCTGCCTGGGGGGCAGGTAATCCCGATTCATCGTGGGACCCGCCGTAGGCGTCATTGCGCCGGTTAAAATATGGCGAGAAAAACTGGCGCATCAGCGAGCTGTGGGAGGATTGAAGTTCTGCGCCATCAAACCCTCCCTCGCGCACATGGCGCGCCACGAGTGCATAGCCACGGACAATTTCGGCGATCTCCTCGGGCTCGATCTCCTTGCACATCTCGCGGTGGATCGGGTCCGGCAAAGGCGACGGACCAAGCACAGGGCGGCGTGAATAGATGCTGCTCGCCTGCATGCCGTTGTGGTTGATCTGTGCGAATATGCGCGTATCATAGTCATGCACCGCACGGGTCAAGCGCCGGTAAGCAGGCACGACACGGGGATCAAAGCCGTGGATGAGCGGCTGGTAAGCCCAGTCACTAGGATGGACCGATTGCTCCTCCGTGATGATCAGTCCGCAGCCACCCCTGGCGCGTTCGACATAATAGGCTGTCAGCCGTGGTCCAGGCAGGTTCTCCTCCGCCAGGTTGGTCAAATGCGCAGAGAAGGCGATGCGGTTGGGGATGACGGTCTGGCCAATGCGAATTGGTGTGAACAAATATTGGTATTGACCTGCCATGATCTCTCCGTTTTACCTGGTTCTTGTGTTACCTGGCACTACACATTAACATTGCTCTCCCACCTGCCGCCCTTCTGCTATAGCCTGTTCGATGCGCCGCGGTGCCACACAGTCGCCGGCACGGAAGAGACGCGGAACTTGGCCTTTCAGGGCATAATACAAATCGTGTGCTGGTTGTTCATAGACACCGAGCACGACTGCGTCGGCCGCAATTGCGCGTTCTCCCGCTGCGAAGCGGTCGCTGACAATGACCTGCCCAGGTTCGATACGCACAACGGTTGTGTGTGGAGTCATCACTATACCATAGGACAGTACGCGCTTCATCCACGGCACTATATCGTGTGTGGCAACGAGATCGCGTCCAACATACCAATCCTCGGTCACGATCTCGACGGCATGACCCTGCATTGCGAGTAATTCGGCTACAGAGAGCACGCCGTGAGCATCGGTTTCGTCGATGACAACCACACGCTGTCCCTCGAGATGCTCACCACGTAGAATGCGGCGCACATCCGTGACATGTGGAAGGTCGCGGCCAGGTATGGGTAGCAATCCACTGCCTGTATGCGCTCCTGTGGCGACCAAAACTGCTTCTGGCCCCAACTCTTTGATCTTCGCCAGCACCTGGCTTGCTGTGATCTCTACACCCAGGTATATCTCGATGCCAAGCTTCTCAAGATTGGCTTGCAGGTAGTCGGTAATCAGTTGCAATTCGCTGCGTCCTGGTCCCCTGGCCGCCAGTGCCACCGTCCCGCCGAGTGTCGCCTCGCGTTCGTAAAGAATGACGTGCCGTCCGCGTAGAGCGGCAGTAAACGCTGCTTCCATGCCTGCTGGTCCCCCACCGATGATGATGGATGTCCCACCCCGCTCCGCTAATGTAGGGGCGTGGGTGGGGCTGTGTGGGGTGGGGACCCTTGTGGTCGCCCTGCCCCTTGCCGGTGCCAGGTCCGCATCGTTGAGGGCCCCTACGTCGCCTTGGGAACCCACGACATCAGGGTTGACGGTGCAGCTCAGGGCAACGTTCATGACACTGTGGACCTGGCAGCCCTGGTTACAGGCAATGCAGGGCCGCACATCCCCCATTCGGCCAGCCTGCGACAGTTGCGGCAGGCGCGGGTCGGCAATCAGTGCGCGAATCATCTCCACCCCATCGGCCTGCTCTTCGGCGAGGATGCGCTCGGCCTGTGCGGCGTTCATGATCCGTCCGGCGGCGAAAACAGGAACGTCGACCGCTGCTTTGATCGATGCTGCCAGGTGAGCGGCGTAGCCGGGTGGGGTGTGCATGGAGGCATGGAAAGGGAACATGTGGGTGCTGAGGATGCTGCCCATGGTGATGGTCAGGTAGTCGACGCGGCCTGTTGCGACGAGTGAGCGTGCCACTTCTATGCTCTGCTCCGGCGTCAAGCCGGCCCAGGGCGCGAGTTCGTCTGCACACAATCGCACGCCCAGCACACGGTTTGCACCAAGGGCGGCATCTGCTGCCTCTATCGTCTCATGTACGAAACGCAGCCTTCCGTAGGGACCCCTCAGCGAAGCTTGCGGAGCGCGTTTCAATCCTTCGCGTCCGGGGGTCGGGTGCGACCCGCCATATTGATCGGTGCGCTGGTTGGTGAGTGGCGAGAGAAACTGGCGCAGCAATGAGCGATCTGCAATCTGTAGTTCAACGCCGTCTGCACCGGCCTGGACTGCGTGACGCGTGACCAGTGCGAAGCCTTCGATGACTGCGCGAATGTCGGCCAGTTCCATCACTTTGGGGACTTCACGCGAGGAGACGTCGGGGACGGCGGATGGTGCCCACAATTCCTGTTGCCGGTGGTCGCTGGTGGACTGCTGCCCGTTGTGGTTGAGCTGAACGAGTGCCAGTGAGCCATGTGCGTGAATACGATCTACTACTCTGGCGGTTGCCACGGGTGTATCTGGGAGGTAGCCAAGGACGGCATATGCATAGGGCAGGTCAGAAGGATGGACGATGTGTTCTTCCAGCACGATGATGCCTGCGCCACCCTCTGCTCGTGCGGCGTAGTAGTCTGCGTGCCGTTCGCTCAGCAGGTTGTGCTCGGCAAAGTTGGTGGTGTGACTGCCGAACACAATGCGGTTACCTGTTTCACGCGGGCCAATGCTGAGCGGTTGGAAGAGCAGTTGGTGTAAGAGTTTCATGGCGCTATTATACTCCATCTTTGTCCACCGCTGTACTGATGCCCCTGCGGGTACCAGGCGACCGGATGTACTGGCGCCCTTTGCGGGTACCAGGCTCTGCATAGCCCTATTCCGTGATCACGGGTTTTGTTGTGCCTTTTGACTGTGGGCGCAGAGGGATCAGCAATACCAGGACGATAGCCGCAATGGAGATGGCCAGGGTGAATAAAAAGGCATCATCAATGGCCAGCATGTTAGCCTGTTGTTGCAACTGCCGGATGAGTAGCTGTGCTGCTGCGGCTGTTGCGGCCTGAAGGCTTGCACCCTGTGCCATAAAGAATGCGGTCCGCTGTTGCAGCAGCGCCGCAGTCGGGGAGATTGCTGTCACCTGTTCCGCCAGGTGGGCGTAGTGGAAGCTGGTCTGCGTCTGGACCAGTGATGAGAGCACTGCCACGCCAACCGCACCGGCAACGGAGCGTATCACCGAGTTGAGCGAGCTCGCCTGCGACAAATCCTTCGGTTTAATGTCCGATAACAGTGCCACGGTCAGCGTCTGTATGGCGAGTCCGATGCCAAAACCACGGAGGATTAGCACCAGCTGGAACTGCGGGAAAGGCGTCTGGAGCGTGACGAACGAGAATAGCCAGAGTGCGAAGGCCAGGATGAGCAGGCCCGGAATGACCACCGCCTTCACCCCGATGCGGTCGACTAGCTGTCCTCCGGCTACCACTGCCACCATCGAGGCAAATGCCTGTGGCAGCAGGATCACCCCAGCCTCGAAGGCGGTCTGCCCGCGCAGGTTTTGCAGGTAGATCGGCACCAGAAACAAGCCCCCGAAGAGGGAGAAGACGACCAGGACGAAGGCCATGTTGCCGATGGCGAAGGTCCCGTTGGCAAAGAGACGGATATCCAGCAAGGGCTGCCTCCCCTCGCTGGCGGTCACCAACTCGGTGACCACAAAGATAGCAAGCGAGAGGATGCCAGCCCCCAGAAAGAGCAGCACGGTGGTGGAGCCCCAGCCATCGGTACTGACATCGGAGAGGGCGTAGAGGATAGTACTCAAGCCTAGGGCTGAGAAGACGAAGCCAGGAAGATCAAAGTGGCTAGTGGTATCAGGCCGATACTCCCGTAGAAGGAAGAATGCCATGATGAATCCCACGATGCCAATGGGGACGTTGAGATAGAAGATCAAGGGCCAGCCCACAGAGGTCACGATGTAGCCCCCAACGGTCGGGCCCAGAGCGGGCGCCAGCAGAACCGGAATGCCGAGGATGCCGGATGCAGCCCCACGTTCCTGCGGTGGAAACTCGCGAAAGAGCAGGGTGAACGACATCGGGAGCAAGGGTGCCCCGCCGACGCCCTGCAAAATGCGGAAAAAGATCAGCACCGGCAGGCTCCAGGCAAGGCCGCAGAGGGCCGAGCCAATCGTAAAGAGTGCAAGCGCCAGCAGGTAGAACCGTTTGAGTCCTAGCCTCTCTGACAAGAACGGGGTGAGTGGAATAGCTACCCCTTGGGCCAGCGTATAGCCGGTCGATACCCACTGGACGCTCGAGAGCGGTGCGCCAAAGTCGGCTTGCAGGCGTGGGATGGCAATGTTGACGATCGTGCTATCCAGGACACTCATAAAGAGCCCGAAGACGATCACGATCATAACAATCCACTTGTACGCCAGTCCGCCGGATTTGGGGTTCGTCTGAGCGGAAGCACTCATTCCTGTTTCTCTCTCTCCGTCATCCACCGTTCCATTTTCCACTCAGCCAGGCGTATCACCTGCTCTACTGGCACCGTCTTTTTCGCCTTGTCCTGTTGCCGTGCCCGTTGTAGACGCTTCCTCCTGCGAGCATCACGAATGTTGAGGCTCATAGCGAGCGCAACCCAGACCACCAGGAGCAATACAATACTGGTTGATACTATCATGGTATCAACGGGAATGCCGAACACTGTGCTTCCTTTCTGTTTAAGATGTATTCTTCAGTACAAATCAAGTTATCGTTGTCGAGTATGCCAACATCCCACAATGTCACCACAGTTGTCTTGGGCTGTTCTTTATTACGCTGTTCTTGAGGGATCGCAAGAAACATGAAGTCGATTTTCCGTCACCTGTTGTGTAGATTGCAGCTGTCGCTTACAATGCTACTTTATGATTTCGCTAGAATCAATAGACACATTGGCGCTTCTGTTGGTTAAGCAACATTAAGAAGGAAAGTGATGGGCCAATGGGTATATTGGCACACATTGGCCCTGCTTTTCACCCCCAACGTATCAGCCCCAGATCGTACTTGCCCGCGAGAGCAGGATGATTGGGTAACACACGCACACCATAGGCAATGCTGCCGCTTTCGGCAGGTTGCAGGTATACTTCGTAGCGAAATGAGCCGTCCGCTTCCTGCTGCGCATACTTCATTGGCAATGTGTGCTGTGGAACGACGTGTTCGTTCGTCGTATCGCCGTAGACAAGCTCAACGGCAAGGTCTTCAGGTCGGAGTGCTCTAAGCCCAGAGCCTGCTCGTATCCAGGCTCGCACCTCGACTCCTTCGCCAAGGCTGAGTTGGCCGTCACGGCGCCCCTCTACATACATCTCCAGGCTCGGCCAACTCTGCTTTACTTTTTCTTTCCAGGCGGCCAGGATCCTTGCCCGTTGGTAGCGGCTCTCTTCGATGCGCATCCCTTGCTGAATCTCGGGAACATAGTAGCGCGTGGTATACTCCTTCACCATGCGGCGGGTACTGAAGGCGGGGGCGCAGGTGCGCATCGCCTCCTTCATGATGTTGATCCAACGATGCGGGATACCGTCAGGCCCACGGTCATAGTAGGTTGGCACAATCTCCGCCTCGAGCAATTGATATAAGGAGAGGCTATCTGCTTCAGCCTGCACGTTCTCGTCGTGGTATTCGCGCTCTTCGCCAATCGCCCAGCCGTTTTTGCCGTTGTAGCCCTCCGCCCACCAGCCATCCAGGATGCTACAATTCGGCTGCCCATTGAGCGAGGCCTTCTGCCCGCTTGTACCACTGGCCTCGTGCGGGCGGATGGGATTGTTCAGCCACAGGTCCGTGCCGGAGACCAGGTAGCGAGCCATATCCATGTCATAGTTCTCAAGGAAAACGACCTTGCCCCGGAACTCGTCGGTGCGTGAATAGCGATAGACCTGCTCAATCAGCGCTTTGCCCGGCTCGTCAGCGGGGTGAGCCTTGCCTGCAAAAACGATCTGCACCGGGCGTTCCGGATCGTTGAAGATGCGACGCAAACGGTTCACATCGCGGAAAATGAGCGTTGCCCGCTTGTATGTTGCAAAGCGGCGTGCGAAGCCTATGATGAGCGCGTCAGGGTTGAGCATGTCCTCGAATTCGGCAATCTGAATCGCCCCTTCACCCAGGCGCAGGTGCTGCTGTCTCAGGCGGCGACGAATGTAGCCAATCAGCGCATTTTTCCTGTGCATATGCGTCTGCCATAGTTCCTCGTCAGGGATCTCTGTGACACGGCTCCACATTTCCGGCTCATCCACATGGTCTTCCCAATCCTCGCCCAGGTAGTGTTTGAAGAGTGTGTTCATCTCTGGCGCGACCCAGGAAGGGGAATGCACTCCGTTGGTGATGGAGTCGATGGGTACCTCGTCAGCATCTACGCCCGGCCAGAGGAATTGCCACATCTTGCGCGAGACTGCCCTGTGCAGTTTGCTCACGCCGTTGTGCTGACCCGTCAGGCGCAGGGCGAGGACGGTCATGCCATAGGTCGGCCCATAGCCGTGATCCTCGCGTGCCACCTCCATGAACTGGTCGCGGTTGAGTCCCAGTTGTCCCCAATAGGAACCGAAATACCTGTCAACGAGCTCATAACTAAAGGTATCGTTGCCTGCAGGTACGGGTGTGTGTGTTGTGAAGAGTGAGTTCGCGGCAACTACCTCCCGTGCTTCACTGAAGCTCAAGCCAGAGGCGACCAGTTCTCGACAGCGTTCCAGGCTCAGGAAGGCGGCGTGCCCCTCGTTGATATGCCAGGCTGCCGGTGAGATGCCCAGCGCTCGCAATGTCCGTACGCCGCCAATGCCCAGGACGATCTCCTGGGAGATGCGCATTTCTCGATCGCCACCATACAGGCGCGCTGAGAGTTCACGGTCGTGGGGCGCATTGGGAGGTACGTCGGTATCCATGAGGTACAAGGGAATGCGTCCCACCTGCAATTTCCACACCTTCGCATGGATGCGCCGTCCCGGCAGATCGACGCTAATCATCACCTCATTGCCCTCTGCGTCACAGGCAGGAGTGGCGGGTGCCTCGGAAAAATGCAGTTTGTCGTAAAATGCTTCTTGCACACCCTCACGGGTGATATGCTGGTTAAAATAGCCCTGTGGATACAAAAAGCCTACGCCGACGAAGGGCAAACCCAGATCGCTGGCCTCTTTGCAGTGGTCGCCCGAAAGGATACCCAGGCCGCCAGAGTAGATAGGGAGCGCCTCGTGTATGCCAAACTCTGCCGAGAAGTAGGCGATGGTGCGATGGGTGAGTTCCGGGTAGTTGCGTGAGAACCAGGTTTCGTCTAAGTGCGGGTGCATGTAGCGATCAAAGTCTTTCAAGACGTCGTCATAGTGAGGCAGATATTCGGGGTCATTGGCGGCTTCTTCGAGATGCTGCGGCTGTACCTCGCTGAGGAAGCGGACGGGGTTGTGTCCGACCTGTTCCCACAGCTCGGGATCGATTTTCCGATAGAGCGCGCGCGCTTCCGGATGCCAACTCCACCACAGGTTATATGCTAATTCATACAATCGGCTAATGCGGGGAGGCATAATTGGGAAGACTGTTACACGGCCATATACTTTCACGGAGTCAGGGTTCCTTTCTTCTCGCAGACATATGTCCACGTCTACTCTCAACAGTATATCGCGTGGGCAAATTGCGGTCAAATGCTCTACCCTTGCTGAGTACCCCTTGTGAGCATCAGGTTGCTATGCTACACTTAGGCAAGGTTCAATTTGAAGAAAGTACTTGACCGTTTGAACAGTCACACCGTGTCACGCCTCCGCGCAGCGAAGGGTCTGTCTCGATAGGCAGAGAGATGCTTCGCTGCGCTCAGCATGACAGGGCTGGACCTTGCTGTTGGTTAGGAACTGTCAAGTTCATTTGAACCATGACTCATCTCTCTGAAGAGAAAGCAAAAACGAAAGGTAGAAACAATATAATGCCGAGTCGTAGGGAGGACGACCTATCCGAGTTAGAAGATGCTTTGCCGCGCCCACGCAAAAAGCGCACCAAGGAACCTCGTCCAGCCTCCTGGATGCGCTCACTTAGTGCTGTCGTTGGGGGTGTGCTGTTCGTCCTGGCCATCGCAGGGTTTGCATGGTTCTCGACCCATCAGTACCAACTTTCACCTCTACCAGCGCTCCCCATACCTGGCCTTGCTCCTACCCACCCCTCTATGGAGCAAGTTCCGCCATTATTTGCCGCAGGCATTACCCTGAGCCACCCTACGCAGACACCCAGGCTGAATCAGCAGCAGGCGCTACTGATTGCCAGTCAGCTTGAGCCGGAGGCTGCCGCTAATGCGCAAAACACCAGTGCCCAGTACGTGCTTTTGAATTATTCTGGTAGAGGCACGGACGGAGGCAGGACGGAGGCAAGCTCACGTCCCTACGCGTCCCTACAGCACGATCTGAACCACGTCCCCGCCTGGATGGTACTTTATCAAGGCATCCCACTGCAGCCGAGCGACCCGTCCGTTGACCCCACCCCGTTCCCGCAATCACACCACGACCTCTATGTCTTCCTGGACGCAAATACCGGCAAGGAACTGCTGGCCATTTGGGTCTAACCATCGTGGTCTAGCTGTCGTGCATTTTGATCCAGCCGTGGCGCAGAGCATGCACCACGGCGGCGGTGCGGTCATTTACCGATAGTTTTTTGAGGATCGATGTAATATGATTTTTGACCGTCTGGTCGCTGATCTTCAGTGACTTGGCAATTTCTTTGTTGCTATTGCCACGTGAGATATAGTCCAGGATCTCCACTTCGCGGGTAGAGAGCGGTGAATAGAGGTCTTTTGTCGCCGTTTCCTCTTCCTCCACTGCCAATTCGCGGAACGATTTGAGGACGCGACTGGCAAGCTGGGGTTTTGAAAGCACATCATCGTTGATCAAATATTCGCCGCGACTGACTTTTCGCACGGCTTCTCCCAGTTCCTCGGGGGTGATATGGCGTGTGTAGTAGGCGGCAGCGCCAACCTTGATCGCCTGAAAGAGGCGTTCCTCATCTTCTGAAGGGGTGAGCACAATGATGGCCATGTGCGGAACAAGGTGGCGCATCTGCCGGACGATCTCCAGGGCATCGGTAGATGTGAGGCCAGCATCGATAATTACCACGTCAGGGTTTCCTATACGCGCTAATTCGAGTGTATCGATGGGATCAGTGGACTCGCCAATAAGCTCACAATCTCCCATGCGTTCAAGTGTAGAGCGGATACCGCAACGAAATAAGGGCTGCTCTTCGATGATAATGACACGTATCGTTTCCATACAATCCTCGCGCAGTAGAGCGGCTACAATGGAGAGTCTGCCGCTCTACTTTCTATGCTCCCCCGCGATAAATCGGGGGGCTACATTATACCCCAAGCATGCAAATGCACTACTTTTCCTTGCGTATTTGTGGGGGGTAAATGACTATTGCATTATTATATACAAAAACTGCACTAGAAACAATCGGTTCGTGATAGGACACCTCACACGGCTATGTTCATGTGGGATGCTGCCCCACCCAACCTGTTAGATGCGTTCCAGGCGGCGTAAGGTGGCGTTGATACCTGTGCGCAAACACTCGATGACACCCGTTCCCGTGACGGCAATTGCCTCAAAGCTAGGCGCACGGTAGGGGTTGAGGTATTGTTCCAACACAGATATAGGCAGTATCTCCTGCAAGTCGCGCTTATTCCATTGCATGACCAGGGGAAAATCGGCGATATCCTTATGCATGCGGCGCAGTTGCTCTTGTAGCTCATTCCAACTCTCGATGTTCTCCTGCAACTTACTAACCTGGGAGTCGGCAACAAAAATCACGCAATCGGCCCCTTTGAGCACCGAGACACGCGTCTGCTGGTACAGGACCTGGCCGGGGACGGTGTATAGCTGGAAGCGAATCTGGAACCCATGGACCTTGCCAAGTTCGAGTGGAAGCAGGTCGAAATAGAGGGTACGCTCTGTCTCCGTATCGATAGAGACCATATCACCTACGTCCTTAGGATCGACAACCTTGTGTATGTAGTGCAGGTTGGTAGTCTTGCCACACAACCCGATACCGTAGTAGACGATCTTACAATTGATCTCGCGTTTGGCCATGTTTATGAGGGACATAAATTGTTGCTCTCCTGCCTGCTCGCCTGCTCCAGCGGATGCGCGACGAATGTTTCCGCGCCATGAGATGCGAGGTTTGGGAACCTGGCGACCGCAAGGGTCGCCACTACGTTGTTGATACAAAAGAGGCCGGGCATGGCGACCGCGGTTGATACAAAAGGTGCCGGGCATGGCGACCGCGGTTGATACAAAAGGTGCCGGGCATGGCGACCGCAAGGGTCGCCACTACTATACTACGTAAGATAGCTCTTTTGCTACGGCACAGTATACCTTATTTTGCCAGAGCGTACAAATGGGTAATGGCCGGTTACCTTTGTCTTGATGGTTCAAACCCAGGTATATCCAGGGTTTGGCCCATGGTGTTGTGATTATTTTTGCGTATTTTGCATATATTGGCTAGGACTTTTGGGTGGGTGTTAAAACAAGTTTGATGATACCGACCTGCTGCGGCAGTCGGTCTAATCAAAGAACTAGCCTTTGAACAGGCGATATAATGAGTTTGATGATCCAACAGGCTCCCACGATAAATCGGGGAGCTACAGGAGGTATAGATGGCTTGTAATTGGGGTATACTTGGCCCGGGCTTCGTTGCCACACGCGCGGTGATGCCTGCCATGCAGCAAATCCCCGACGCACACCTATTGGCGGTCGCCAGCCGTAGCGCTGAACGTGCAAAGTTGACTGCGGCCAGGTTTGGCATTGAACGCGCCTACGATGACTACCAGAGCCTGCTTAAGGACCCGGATGTAGAGGCGGTCTACATTGCGCTACCCAATCACTTGCACGGCATATGGACGATGCGCGCGGCGGAGGCGGGCAAGCATGTATTGTGCGAGAAACCGCTGGCTAGCAACGCTGCCGAGTGTGATGAGATGATTGCCAGTTGCCGACGGGCTAAGGTTCTGCTGATGGAGGCGGTGATGTATCGCTTCCATCCACGGATGGTGCGGCTGAAACAGATGGTGAGTACGGGCGAGCTGGGTGAGATACGGCTGCTGCGTAGCGCGTTCTGTTTTCCTTTTGACTTTGGGAGGCGCGACGATTTCCGCGTGCACGCCGAGTTGGGCGGGGGTGCGGTGCTGGATGTTGGGAGTTACTGCGTGAATGCGGCGCGCTGGCTGGTGGGCGGCGAACCGCGGCGTGTGCGGGCTGAGGTAGTTTATGGCGAGGGGGGAATAGATGTAAGTGCGGGTGCGATACTGCGTTTTGAGCGCGATGTGTTGGCGGATGTGCGGTGTAGCTTTGTGGCTGCCGAGGAGCAGGTGATCGAGGTGGTGGGGAGCGTGGGGGGTGTGAGGGCGGAGCGGGCGTTCACGGCGTGGCGGGGGGAGAGGACGGAGCTGGTGGTGCGGCGTGGGGGCGTATGTGAGCGTGTGGAGTTTGCGCCTGCGGATCCGTATGAGGCGATGGTGGCGCATTTTACGGATTGTGTGTTGGGGCGGGCCAGGTTGCGGTATGCGGCGGAGGATGGGCGAGCGACGCTGTGGGTATTGGATAACCTGAGACTGGTTGGGCGCCGAAGTTGACTACATTATTCCTCTCCCTCCGGCGGCTCACCTCTGTTTTTGCTGTGGACTTGCAGTGCGGCTAAACGTGGCGTAGCACGGTCACCAGAACCCACGGCTCACCTCTGTTTTTGCTGTGGACTTGGCAGTGCGGCTAAACGTGGCGTAGCACGGTCACCAGAACCCACGGCTCACCTCTGTTTTTGCTATGGGCTTGGCAGCCGCAGGCTGCCAAGCCCATAGCAAAAACCCTTGCGAACCACCGAAGGTGGTGAGGAGTCCTGAAGGGTTTCTGACAGTTGCCAAATAGCATGAACTATTGTATACTATCACTAGTTCTTTTGATAGAGGCGATAGGTCCATGGCAAAGCAAGCACAGAAGTTGTTCCGAGTCGGAGCAGCCGCCCATGAATTGGGACTGCACCCAATGACCGTCCGACGATGGATCAAAGCTGGGCGT
>WNFB01002366.1_pt1 | contig 16407 bp, 12 predicted proteins | sample 5400501 | NCBI WGS metagenome assembly WNFB01 (sample SAMN13153341, study PRJNA577476) | soil metagenome | isolation source: 200 cm saprolite under Douglas fir tree site 2 hole 1 | place: USA:California | collected 2015-04-18
GTCCCCCATGGAGGAGGTCGGCTCGTGGCCGCTGGTCGCCATGGGCCGGATCACCGTCGTGAATTCCTCGTGCGAGTAGCCGAAGACCACCTGCCGGCGGACGAGGTCGGCCGGGATCTCGGGGTTGGGCTCGCCGAGCGGGGCGGGCTTCAGGTACACCTCGACCCAGGTCCCGTAGGGCCGCGCCTTGGCGAGCCGGTCCCGCACCGGGTTCTCCTCGAAGCCGCTGCCACCGCCGGTGGGGGGGTCCACGCAGATCATCTGGCCGGGGCCGAGCTTGCCGCGGCGCACCCTGCCGTGGCCCCGCGTGTAGACCGACCCCGCCTCCGACGTGCAGGCGATCAGGCCGTCCTCGCAGACGACGTAGCGCATCGGGCGCAGCCCGTTGCGGTCGAGGACGGCGCCGACGCGCACGCCGTCGGTGAAGATGACCCCCGCCGGGCCGTCCCAGGCCTCCACGAGACAGGCGTGGTAGCGGTAGAAGTCCCGGACCTCGTCGCCGATGTCGGTCAGCGTCTCCCAGGCGGCGGGGATCAGCATCGCCGCGGCGTGCCGCACGTCCCGGCCCTCCCGGGTGATGAGCTCGAGCACGTTGTCGAGCATCGCCGAGTCCGAGCCCGAGGTGTCGATCACCGGCCGCAGCAGTTCCTCCTCCAGCAGGTTGATCTTGCCGAGGCGGCCCTCCCGGGCCCGCATCCGGTTGACGTTGCCCTGGATCGTGTTGATCTCGCCGTTATGGCAGAGCATCCGGAAGGGCTGGACCCGCTCCCAGGTGGGCAGGGTGTTGGTCGAGAAGCGCTGGTGGAAGATCGCCAGCGGCACCGAATACCGCTCGTCGCCCAGGTCGAGGTAGAAGTCCGCCAGCTTGTCGGCCAGGCACATCCCCTTGTAGGTGATGGTGCTGAAGGAGAACGAGGGGAAGTAGACCCGGATCCCGACCTCCGCGCAGCCCTTCTCGGCCCGCTTGCGCGCACGGACGCAGCGCCGCTCGGCCTCGGCGGCGTCGACGCCGATCGGCTTGAGGAAGATGGCCTGCTCGATCAGCGGCTGGGTGGCCTTGGCCCGGTCACCGAGGGTCTCGGCGTCGATCGGGACCGTGCGCCAGCCGAGGACCTCGATCCCTTCCCAGCGGCAGGCCTCCTCGATGATGCTGCGGTGCCCATCGCTCCAGACGAAGGTGACGGCGACGCCGATGAACGCCGGGTCGGCAGGGGTTCCCATCCGGGCGGCCTCGGCGGCGAAGAACTCGGTGGGCAGCGAGGTCAGGATGCCGGCGCCGTCCCCGCTCTTGCCGTCGGCGTCGAGGGCGCCGCGGTGGCGGACGCGGCACAGCGAGTAGACGGCGGTCTCGAGGATGGAGTGGCTCGCCCGCCCCTCCACGTCGGCGACGAAGCCGACCCCGCAGGCATCCCGCTCGTGATTCGGGTCGAAGATGTCCCGGTTACCGCTGCGCACCCCGGCCTTGCTCGCTCTGGCCATGAAACCCCCTGTTAACTCCTCGTCCGGATAAAAAAACGCTCGCGCGCATGGACCGCGCGAGCGTCATTGCTCGGGTGGCCCCCCAATTGTGCAGCCGGTGCAGCGGGTGGAACTGCGTCGGGCGGGGTGGCCGAAAATCGTTCCTATTGTAAAGCGGGCCCGCGGGGTGTCAAAAGGGCCCGATTCCATACACCCCTGACAGGACGATGGGGCCCCGAACGTGACAAGTGTCACGGCGATGTCATGACGGGGCACACTACCGCTGGCACCCCGCGCTCCATGCGTGGTTCCTGTACTCACACAGGAGGGACCATGTGACACCCAACGCCATCGAGATCCAGGATCTACACAAAAGGTTCGGGGCTGTGCGGGCCGTCGAGGGGCTCGACCTCACCATCGGCAGGGGGAGAGCGTCGCCGTCCTCGGCTCCAACGGCGCCGGCAAGTCGACCACCATCGGCATGCTGCTCGGCCTCTTGGCGCCGGACGCCGGGTCGGTGGCGGTCCGGGGCATGCCGCCGCACGAGGCGGTCGCCGGCGGCCACATCGCCGCCATCGCTGCAGGACGGCGGCCTGATGCCCGGCGTCAAGGTGGTCGAGCTCGTCGGGTTCGTCCGGGCCCTCTACCCCGACCCCGTGCCGCTCGACCGGGTGCTGGAGACGGCGGGGATCGCCGTCCATCGCCGGGCGCTACGTCGACCGGCTCTCGGGCCGGGCCCAACCCGCTGTCCGCCCGCGAACGCGACGAGCTCGGGGCGGCCGAGAGCGGTGCAACCGTGGCCGACATCGCCCGTCGGCTGTTCCTCTCGCAGGGCACGGTGCGCAACTACCTGCCGTCCGCCATCGGCAAGACCGGCGTCGCCCGCAACCGCATTGACGCCGCCCAGATCGCCGAGGCGAACGGCTGGCTGACCCCAGAGATCTGACCGGCTATGGGGGCAGATACCCTTCTTTGTGCGAGGAGCATCGATATCCGATGGTTTTCATACAAAGAACAGCATGGGACCCTACGTCAGGGTCCACTCCCGCGACTGAGACCGCGAATGAGACCGCGAATGAGAGTGGGTCCTTTGCGGGGCCTCGGACCGGCTGCGTCGCTCCAGCGTTACCACGTTCTGTGGTCGCCCTCGTACCTGGTGGGCGGGGTCCCCGCGCATCTTTGGCTGTCTCGCCGCGCCAGGCGTGGTCAAACAACCAGAGTTAGGGTCCGGGGCTTCCGCAAGGCCCCCAAAAGGGTTGTTATGGGAAAATGGCGACCCCGAAATGACCACGAAGAGTGGTCGATCCCCCCCATGGACGGCCGCCGCTCTGGAATTCTCGTGTCAGAACGACTGATCCTCGTTGCCGGGCTCCGGGGGCCCGCTAGCGGCGCTGGGTCCCGTCGCCCTTGATCACGTACTGGCGCAGGTACAGGTCCCGGTACGTCACCGGCCCCCTCGGCCCCGGCACGCGGTCGACGTTGATGCCCGTCTCGGGCGCCGCGGTGAGCTCGAAGCCGTCCAGCCATCGGGTCGAGGCGTTCCAGAAGGCCCCCGTGCCCCGGTAGGCGTCGAGGAACAGCGCTGCCGCATCGGCGTCTTCGGTCACGATCCCCGCCGCCAGGCCGGACGTCTCCTCGCTGGCGAGCGTGGCCGCCGCCTCCGGTGCCCCGCCGCGGGCCACGGTGACGGTGGCGTCGCGCTCGGGGTCGTTGGCCCACTCATAGCCGAGTGGGTGCGAGTGCGGCGGCAGCGAGGCGTCGATGCCCAGCGAGGACAACAGGGTGAGCACCTTCGGGAGGAACGAGTCCCAGATCATGTCGTCGAGCAGCAGGAGGTTCAGGCGGTTGCAGACCCCGAGACGGTCGAGGCTGGCCTCGATGAGGCCCAGCGCCATCGACGGGTCGGCGCTTTCCTCGACGTAGAGCACCCCGCCCCCCTCGGCGTGGGCCAGCGTCCGGACCCCCCGCTCCGTCGCCAGCCGGGCCAGCGCCGCGGTGGTGGCGCCGGATCCGCGAAGGATCACCAGGGGGATCGTGGCGGGGAACGACACCAGCGCCTCGGCCGCCTCCCGGTCGGCGGTGCGCACGAGCTGGATCGCGGCGGGTTTGAGGCCCGCCTCGGCCAGGCCGGGGGCGATCACCAGATCGACCAGCGCGGCGGCGCTGCGGAGGCTGGCCCCCCCGGTCCGCAGCACCCCGGCGTTGCGGGACTTGATGAGCTGGGTGGCGAAGTCGATGGTGACGTTGGGCCGGGCCTCGTAGTTGGCGCCGATGACCCCGACCGGGACCCGGCGCTCCTCAAGCTGCAGGCCGTTGTCGAGCGTCCGCCGTGCCACCACGCGCTCCAGCGGCGCCAACGCGGCGAGCGCCCGCACCTGGCGGGCGATGCCGGCGAGGCGGATCTCGTCGAGCCGGAGCCGGTCCAGGCCGCCTGCGGAGAGCGTGCGCTGGGCGCCCTCCAGGTCCTCCTTGTTGGCGGCCAGGATCGCGGCGGCCTCCGCGGTCAGGCGGGAGGCGATGTGGCCGAGGGCCGCGGCGATCTGGTCGTCGGTCGCCCGGGCCATGTGGCCCGCCGCCCGGCGGGCCTCGCGCGCCGCCTGGTCGACGAGCAGGAAGATCTCGTCGTTCACGGAAGGGACGACTCCGGCAGGATCCAGAGGTTGTCCGCAAGATTGGAGCCGAGCGAGGCCCCCGCGCCGTCCACCTGCAGCGTCAGGGTCCCGTCCGGCCCGATGCCGGTCACCTCGACCATCGCCCCCGGCATCAGCCTCTTCTCCTCGAAGTAGGCCAGGACGTCGGTGACCAGTTCCACGTCCTCGGTCAGCAGGCTCAGCTTTCCCCGTTGGCCCACCTTGAGGTCGCTGAGCGGTACGAGCAGGCTCCGGTCGTACGGGGGCTCTAGGCCGGGGATCGGGTTGCCGTGCGGGCAGGTGGTGGCGCCGGTCTTGGTGAGGATCCGTTCCTCCACCTCGGGCGAGATGACGTGCTCCCAGGCGTGCGCCTCCTCGTGGGCGCGGTGCCACGGGATCTCGAGGATGTCGACGAGGAGCCGCTCCGCGAGCCGGTGGCGCCGGACCAGCGGGGTCGCGACCTCCTTACCGTGCTCGGTCAGCGTGATGTCGCGGTCCGCCACGGAGACAAGCCCGGCCCTGGCAAGGCGCCGTACCTGCTCGGACACCGCGGGGGCGGAGACGCCGAGGCGCTTGGCGATCCGGGCCTGGGCGATGCGGCCCCCCTCCTCCTCCATCTCGAAGATGGCTTCGAGGTACTCCTGCGCTCCCTGGGGGACCTGGACCCGGATGATGACCAACCTCCTATTCGGGCCCTCATGCGGCGGCCGGAGCCTCGGCCGCCCAGCCCGACTGCCCTACTATATTTCGTCAGGTGCCACCGTCCTCGAAAGCTCCCGCCCCCACCGTGCTGCTCCTCGATGGGCACTCGCTGGCCTACCGCGCCTTTTTCGCCCTGGCCGAGGCTGACCTGCGGACGACCAGCGGGCAGGCGACCAATGCGGTGTACGGGTTCACCTCCATGCTTATCAAGGCGTGGCAGGAGTCCAAGAGCCGCTACCTCGCGGTGGCCTTCGACCGGGGTGCCCCGCTGGAGCGCCTGGCGATCCGCCCCGAGTACAAGGCCCAGCGCACGACGCCGCCCGACGAGTTCCGCCAGCAGATCGGCCTCATCCGGGAGGTCCTCAACGTGCTGCACGTCCCGGTCTTCGAGATGGACAACGTCGAGGCAGACGACATCATCCACATCCTCGGTCGCCGTCTTGCGGGCGAGGGTGCGACGGCCGTCGTCGTCACTGCCGACCGGGACTTCTTCCAGATGGTCGGGCCGAAGGTCCGGGTGGTGATGAACCGGCGGGGCATCTCCGACACCGTGACCTACGACGAGGCGGCCGTGCGCCAGCGGTTCGGCTTCGGCCCGGAGCGCTACCTCGACTATGCGGCCCTCCGGGGCGACCCCTCCGACAACATCGAGGGCGTGCCGGGGGTGGGGGAGAAGACCGCGGCGAAGCTGGTCCAGACCTACGGGACCCTCGAGGCGATCTTCGAGCACCTCGACGACCTGACCCCCAAGATCCGGGAGCGCCTCGGGGAAGCCAAGACCCGGCTGCTCGAGAACCGGGAGTTCTTCCGGTTCCGCACCGCAGAGGAACTGGCCGCTCACGGGGCACCGGTCGAGCGCCTGGAGGTTTCGGCCAGGGACCTCCAGATCGGGCGGTGGGACGCCGCGGAGGTGAGGCGCCTCTTCGACTCCCTCGAGTTCAAGAGCCTGTACGAGCGCCTCAGCACCGACCTCCCGACGGCCGCCCCCCAGGGCGGGCTGTCGGCGGAGGCCGCCGAGGTGTCCGACCTCGACGAACTCCGGGAGGCTGTCGCCGAAGCGGCCCGAGGCGGCGTGCTGACGCTGCGCCTGGCGGGGGAGCAGTCCCGGCCCCGGGATGCCCCCACGTCCATGGCGTTCGCCGTGGGTGCGTCAGTGACGGCAGGGAGGGTAGGGGCACGGGTGGCCCGCCTGGAGAAGCTGGGCGATCCCGAGGCGGTGTGGGCGGCCATCCGGGAGCCCGTCGGATCGGCGCGCCTGGTGACCCATGCGGCCAAGGACGCCCTCCTTCGCCTGTCGGCGGCGGGCATCGAGCCGGCGGGCATCGCCATGGACACCGAGATCGCCGCCTACCTGGTCGACCCCGCCCGCGGCTCGTATCCCCTCGACGAGCTGGTTGCCCAGTACCTGGGCCGCGAGCTGCGCCTGGAGGCGGCACCGGTCGAGGGCCAGCAGGAGCTGCTGCTCGACGCCGCCCCGGCGTCGGGCCCGGGAGCCGAGCTCGCGCTTGGCACGGAGGTGGTCGCGGTCACCGAGCTGGCGACCCTGCTGGAGAAGGAATTGGTCGAGCGGGGGGCCTGGGACCTGCTGGTGAACCTCGAGCTGCCCCTGGCCTCGGTCCTTGCCCGCGTCGAGCGCGCCGGGGTCAAGCTGGACACCGAGTACCTCGCCGAGCTCTCGGAGACCGTCGGCGACCAGCTGCGGACCATCGAGCAGGAGATCTACAGCCACGCCGGCGAGCCCTTCAACATCGGGTCGCCGCCGCAGCTGCGCCGGATCCTCTACGAGAAGCTCGCCCTGAAGCCGACCAAGCGCACGAAGACCGGATTCTCCACCGACGCCAGCGTGCTGGAGTCGCTGCGGGAGGAGCACCCGATCGTCGACGCCATCCTCCGCCACCGCGAGCGCTCGAAGCTGAAGTCCACCTACCTCGACGCCCTGCCCCCACTGGTCGATCCCGGCACCGGGCGGCTGCACTGCCGGTTCAACCAGACCGTCGCCTCCACCGGCCGCCTCTCGTCGGAGTCGCCAAACCTGCAGAACGTCCCCATCCGCACGGAGGACGGCAAGCGGATCCGGCGGGCATTCGTCCCCGAGGCCGGCCACCTCCTCGTGGTCGCCGACTACTCCCAGATCGAGCTGCGGGTGCTCGCCCACCTCTCCGAGGACCCCGAGCTTGTCTCGGCCTTCGAGCGGGGCGAGGACATCCACCGTCTTTCCATCTCGAAGGCCCTCGGCATCCCCGTGGAGTCGGTGACCGGCGAGCTGCGGTCGATCGGCAAGATGGTGTCGTTCGGCGTCACGTACGGCATGGGGGCCTACGGGCTCGCCCAGCGGCTCCACATCCCGATGGACCAGGCCCGCACCTACATCGAGGGCTTCTTCGCCTCCTACCCGAGGGTGCGGGACTACCTCGACGGTGTCGTCGCCAAGGCCAAGGCCGACGGCTACACGACGACGATCCTCGGCCGGCGCCGGTACCTGCCCGACCTGAATGCCCGCAACCCGGCCGTCAGGGCCAACGCCGAGCGGATGGCCCTCAACGCCCCCATCCAGGGTTCCGCAGCCGACATCATCAAACTCGCGATGGTGAAGGCCGACGAGGCCCTCGCCGGCCGGCCGGGCCGGATGGTGCTCACCGTGCACGACGAGCTGGTGTTCGAGGTGCCGGAGGCGGGGGTAGAGGTTCTCGCCGAAGAAATGCGGGGCGTCATGGAGGGCGTCCTCGAGTTGGCGGTGCCGCTGAAGGTCGATCTGGCGTGGGGGCCGAATTGGGCAGAAGCGAAGGGCTAGGCGGGACCTCCCACCCGTGAATCCGCATGAAATCCTCGGCACACGGCAGGGAGCCACGGCAGCCGAGGTCCGGGCCGCCTACCGCCGGATGGCACGGATCTACCACGCCGACGGCCTCGAGAGTTCGACGGACTCGATCCGTCGGGAGGCGGAGAGCCGTATGGTCGAACTGGATGCCGCACGGGACGCTCTGCTGGAGGAAGCTGCGTCCGCCGAGCGCGAGAAGGCGCGGGGGCCCGAGTTTTCGAGGAGATCCGAGCTGATCCGGCCCAGCGTCTCCGGGTCGGTCCTCACCGGCACCGAAGCGCCCGCTCGGCCCCCGAGGTCGCCGCTGCGGATGGTCGTCTACGGGGTGATCTTCGTGTGCCTGGTCGGGCTGTCGTGGCTGTACACACAGGTGATCGGGCCCTCACCCACGAAGGCGGTCACCCCTGCGGCCACCGGCGGCGTGATCCACCCGGCCTCTCCGGCAGCTACGCCTTCGGCACCGCCGGCCGGCCCGATCATCGAATCCGACTTCGCCAAGCAATCCTGCAGCCGGGGCGACGTGCTCCCGGCCGCCTTCTCGCTCCGTGCTGCGTTTGAGACCACCGCCGGGACGGCGGCGGCCTGGGAGGATGCCCTGGCCCAGGGGCAGAGCACGTCCCCGCTGCACGAGCTGGCCCCTGGGATGAAGGTGGCTGTCTGCTACATCGACGGCCCGTGGCAGGCGCCCCAGAACGTGGTCGACTTCTACAAGCAGTTGGGGGCCGTCGTCGACCGGGCGATCACGATCGTGCCGGAAACCGGCGCCCCGGACACTGCGCCATACGGTCCGCACGAGAGCCTGCCGATCCTGCGGCCTGCGTCCCCGGCCCCCAGCCCGCACGGGTAGGGGGTTAGCCGAGGGTTAGCCGGGGGCGGGGACGGAGGGTCACATCCCCATGTCGATCGTCTCGCCCACCTCGATGCTGCCGCCGCTGTCCTTGATGGGGCAGCCCTGCGCCTTCGCCACGGCGTCGTCCAGGCTCTCGGCCGAGATCAGGGTGTAGCCCGAGACGGGGCAGGCGCCACCCCCCGGGGTCACCGCGCCGTCGGGTGCGATGGTCGAGCTGGCGCCGATCGGGGCGCCGGGGTCCACCACGGCATCGCCCAAGGTGCCGTACCAGGCTCCCCACGCGGCCATGACCGCGGCCTGCTCCTCTGGGGTCTCCGGCATGCCTCCACCGTGGAAAGCAAGAAGGTACTTCGGCATGACTCAGCTCCTCTCCGTGAGTGTTTCGGACGTGCCGTCGATCCTAGGTTGTAGCGTGGGCCACCCAGGAGAGATTTCCTTTCTGGGGAAGCCCTCCGTGGCCCGTTTGCGTTATTGGAGGAGTAGCCTCGCGTGCTAAACTGACGCCGCCTTTCCGTGCCTACACGCGCGGGAAGAGTCCCCGCCCGGATGGGCCCCCTGAAGGGCAACGAAGGAGTCCGAATGTCCACCCGAACCTTTAACTACGATCCCGCCGAGCCCGGCACCGTGCCGGACCACGACTCATCCATCACCGACAACGACGTCGGCATCTCGCATGCCGAGCTCATGGCGGCCATCGACGCCACCATCAAGCCGTTCGACGAGGGGGACCTCGTCGCCGGCACCGTCGTCAAGATCGACAAGGACGAGGTCCTGGTCGACATCGGCTTCAAGTCGGAGGGGGTCATCCCCGCCCACGAGCTGTCGATCAAGCAGGACGTCGACCCCTCCCGGGTCGTGTCGGTCGGCGACCGCGTCGAGGCCCTGGTCCTCCAGAAGGAGGACAAGGAGGGCCGTCTCATCCTCTCCAAGAAGCGGGCCCAGTACGAACGGGCCTGGGGCAACATCGAGGCCATCAAGCAGGCAGGCGGCATCGTCAAAGGACCGGTCATCGAGGTCGTCAAGGGCGGCCTCATCGTCGACATCGGCCTGCGCGGGTTCCTGCCGGCATCGCTCGTCGAGCTGCGCCGGGTCCGCGACCTGCAGCCCTACGTCGGCCGTGAGCTCGAGTGCAAGATCATCGAGCTCGACAAGAACCGCAACAACGTGGTGCTGTCGCGCCGTGCCTACCTCGAGGAGGCCCACTCCGAGCAGCGCAAGGAGTTCCTCGAGAACCTTAAGCCCGGCGAGGTCCGTACCGGCACCGTCTCGTCGATCGTCAACTTCGGCGCCTTCGTCGACCTGGGCGGCGTCGACGGCCTGGTGCACGTGTCCGAGCTGTCGTGGCGCCACGTCGACCACCCGAGCGAGGTCGTGCAGGTCGGCCAGGAGATCTCGGTCGAGGTCCTCGACGTCGACCTCCAGCGGGAGCGGGTCTCGCTCTCCCTGAAGAACACGCAGGAGGACCCCTGGAGGGCCTTCGCCCGCCAGAACCACCCGGGCGATGTCGTGCAGGGAACCGTCACCAAGCTGGTGCCCTTCGGTGCCTTCGTCAAGGTGGCGGAGGGCATCGAGGGCCTGGTCCACATCTCCGAACTTGCGGAGCGCCATGTCGAGCTGCCCGAGCAGGTCGTCTCGCTCGGCCAGGAGGTGTCCGTGAAGGTCATCGACGTCGATCTCGACCGGCGGCGGATCAGCCTCTCGATCAAGCAGGCCCTCGGCGGCCAGCCGGTGTCGGTGGCGGAGATCGAACGGGAGGAGGCCCGGGTGCCCGCGCCCGCCTCGGCCGACATCGCTCCCGAGCCGCAGCTCGACATTGCCCCGGAACCCGTACCGGAGCCGCTCGTGGCGGAGATGGTTGCCGCGGAGACCGCGGCCGGGGCTCCAGGCGAGCCGGCGGCCGCCAGCGCCAGCGACCTGGCGGCCGAGGTGGCCGGGGTGGCGGCGGAGCCGGAGGGGGCTGAGCCGACCGGGGCGGAACCCGCATTCGAAGGTGAGTTGCTGGCTTCGGCGGTCTCGCCGTCCGGAGAGTCGCTGGAGTCCATCCTCCAGGAGATGAAGCGGGACCTCGAGCGCTAGTCGTCCCGCGGGCGTGATCCTCGTCGGGCTCTCCGGGGGAATCGGTTCGGGGAAGTCGACGGTGGCGCGCCTGCTCGAGGACCGGGGTGCGGTCATCGTCGACGCCGACCGCATCACCCACGAGATCCTCGCGCCGGGCGGGGCCGCGGTCAGCGCTGTGGTGGAGCGCTTCGGCACGGGAGTCCTCCGCCCCGACGGCGGCATCGACCGGCCGAACCTCCGCTCGATCGTCTTCGCCGACGCGGGGGCCCGGCGGGACCTCGAGGCCATCACGCATCCGCTGATCTACGCCGGGATCGCCGCCCGGCTCGCTGCCCCCCACGCGCTGGACTCGGTGGTCGTGATCGACGCCCCGCTGCTCGTCGAGACGGCGGGTCGCGACCGGGTCGGCCTGCAGGCCCTCGTCGTGGTCGCCGCCGACGAGGCGCAGCAGATCGAGCGGGCCGTCGCCCGGAGCGGCATCACCCCAGCCGAGGCAGCCGCCGTGATAGCCGCCCAGGCCCCCGCGGAGCGCAAGCTGGCCGCAGCCGACTACGTCCTCGACAACCGGGGCAGCCCCGAGGACCTTGAGGCTGCCGTGGCGACGCTCTGGGAGGAGCTCATGGCCCGGTTCGGGGCCGGATCCGAGGAGGGGGGTCCAGGGGGGAGTAGCAGCCCGGCGGGGCGAAGCGGAGCCGGATGAGCTGCGCATCCCCCCTGGCTCCTATGCGGGGCTCGTGAGACGCTCCGAAGGAGCGGGTCACGAGAGGAAGATCAGGGGGTCCAGGGGGGTAGGCTGGCCGGCATGCCCCTGCGTGCCGTGTTCTTCGACGTCGGCGAGACCCTGCTGGCGCCGTACCCCTCCTTCGGGGAACTCTTCTCGGAGATCATGGGCGGCCTCGGGTACGAGGTGACCCCCGGCGACGTCGAGGAGGCCCTGGCGACCGTGGCGCCGAGCGTCGGTGAGGCCATCGGCCAGGCGAAGACCACGTGGTCCACGTCCCGGGAGGCCTCCCGCAGGTTCTGGCGCGACCTGTACGGCACCATGCTGGCCCACTGGGGCATCGATGACGCGTCGGGCGCCATCTTCGACGTCATCTACGGCCGGTTCACCAGCTACGAGTCCTACCGGCTCTTCCCGGACGTCATCCCCACGCTCACCGCCTGCCGCGGCGCAGGCCTCAAGCTCGGCATCGTCTCCAACTTCGAGGAGTGGCTGGAGGGCCTTCTGATCGAGATGGAGGTGGCCCCCTTCTTCGCCTTCATGGTGATCTCGGGCAAGGAGGGGGTCGAGAAACCCGACCCCGCCATCTTCCGCCTCGCCCTGGAGCGCAGCGGCGTCGCCCCCGAGGATGCGGTCTTCGTCGGGGACCACCCCAGGCTCGACGTGGCCGCCGCCTCGGAGCTGGGGATGACGGGGGTCCTGATCGACCGGCCGGGCCGCTACCCCGACTTCGAGGGCCTGCGCATCGAGCGCCTGACCGACCTGCTGCCGCTCCTGGAGGCCCCGTTGGCGTAGATTCCTTCCAGGAAGTGCGGAGCGCTCACCGGGAGTGCTGGCTGCCGGTCGACGAACCCTCGACCGGCTCCGCACCGAGAGCGAACTTGAGCATGCACTGGCCTCGGACCACCTCTTCACTGACGGCGCCGAGGTCCTCTACAACTGCCCCCGAGCGCACGGCGACAAGCAACTCCGCCTGCTTACGGTGGTCCGCTCCGGTCAGCGAGTGTTCCACGAGGTCATCGAGCGGTACCTCGCTCGTATCACCTACGAGGGCGGGTGGGCCGCACGCCTAGTCCTCCCGATCACCGCAGAGCCGCTAATCATTGCCGACCCGGAGCGAGCGTTCGGTCAGCCGATCTTCATCCACGGTGGAGCCCGATTGGCAGATGTCCGCGGCAGGGTTAGGGCCGGCGAGGACCAGGAGTCTGTCGCGCAGGACTACGGCGTTCCGCTCGAAGACGTCCGGGCTGCTCATGCCTCGCACCCCCTCAGCCGCCGCCTGAGTTCTTCCTTGACCGCAGCCTCGGCCGTATCGTCGTGGCCGCGCTCACCTCAGGCGCTGGTTGCCTATAGGAAACACCCGGAGGGTGCTGCGGGCGAGCGTGCTCCTCTGGATATCGGATGATTCGCTCGTCCTTGGTGAACGCGACCCAGCCAGCCCGATCCACGTCCAGGATCCAATCGACGTCCTTCACCTCTTCGTCGCGACGGGGGGTGGGGGCGCGTCGCAGCGCCGGCACCCCTTGGCGCTCGGTCGTCGAGATCGAGGCGGAGGAAGTCGCCGCCTCGCTGCGGTGGGCGACCATGTCCATCACCAAGACCGCCAAGGCGGGGCATCCGACGAGGCCTGCGACCAGGGCGAGGAGTTGTCGAGTTAAGACACCAGCAGCATCCGGGGAGCCTCCGCGCGGTACGAGGAACAAAGTTCAGGGAGGCCTTCTCCGGGGGCCCTCAGGTAATCCCCTTCCGGAGCAATCTCCGTTCCCCCGTTTTCCCCCGTTTCCCTTCCGAGCCGTCGGGCGGTAACAGCAGTAACCGGCCGTTGGTACTGGGCAGAGACCCGGACCCACCCCGAGGCCGCAAGCGGGAAGGAAGATCGTGATGCGCAGAGCAGTCCTTGCAGGTGCCGTCGCAACGACCATGCTGAGCGGCGCAGCCGCCGCACTCATCCTCGGCCTCCCGGCCGGTGCCCACTCCGGGGAGCACGCCACCTCGACCGCGAAGGTGACGGCCGCGGCAGCGGCCGCATCGGGCGCCGTCTCGGTGCAGGCCGGTCTCGCAACCAACGTCTCGGCCCCCGCCGCCACCTCGGTGAAGGCCCCGGTCGTGGTGTCGGCCGGCACGCACGTGTCGACGCCCTCCACGTCCGGGACCACCCCGGCGGCCGCCACCACCAAGGTCGAGGCCAGCACCGGCGAAGCCGGAGAGGCTGGCGAACTCGAGGTCCTCGCCTCGGCCCTCCACCTCTCGGTCTCCGACCTGAAGGCCGCCCTCGCCGCCGGCAAGAGCCTGGCGCAGATCGCCACCTCGGCGGGCGTCGACCCGGCCAAGCTGATCTCCACCGTGGTCGCCGACGCCACGACCAAGATCGAGGCCGCCGTCGCGGCGGGCAAGCTCACGCAGGCGCAGGCCGACAAGATCATCGCCCTGCTGACGAGCCTGGTCACCAACGTGGTGAACCACGGGTTCGGCGACATCGGCGCCGGCTTCGGGAGCACCTTCAAGCTGCCGGTGAGCCTGGGCAGCCTCGGCAACCTCGCAGATCTCGGCAACCTTGCAGACCTGGGCAGCCTCGGCAACCTCACGAAGCTCCCGACCCTTGGCAACCTCGGCAACCTGCTCCCGAACCTCGGTAGCCCGGGCAGCCTCCCCAACCTTCCGAACATCGGCAACCTCGGGAACCTGAGCAGCCTGTTCGGCAGCTTCGGGAACTTCGGAAACCTCGGTAACGTGGGGAACTTCACCAACCTGTTCGGGCAGTTCGGTGCCCAGGGCAGCGCCGGTGCCGCCGTCAACCCCTCGTCGCTCATCTCGAGCCTGATCTCCATCGCCACCGGGGCCGTCAACTCCGCCCTCGGCGCCGGGCTGCTCAGCCAGACCCAGGCCAGCACGATCCTGTCCGGCCTGACCGCCACCATCACGAACCTGGTCAACAACCTCATGGGCTCCGGCGGGCCGCTCGGCAACCTGCCGGGGTTGGTCTCCGGCGGTGCCTGGACGAGCGCCCACCACCACTGAAACCGCAACGGTTCTTCTGCTCACGGGGGGCCCCCTGGCCCCCCGTGGCGTGCCCCGAGCCAATCCCCGAGGGCCCCGTACACTGTGCCCGTGAGTGCCTTCAAACTCGTCTCAGACTTCGCAGCCGCCGGGGATCAGCCCGTCGCCACCGCCAAGCTGGCGGAGGGGGTGCTCCGCGGTGACGACCGCCAGACCCTCCTCGGCATCACGGGGTCGGGCAAGAGCTTCACGGTGGCCGGGGTCATCGAGGCGGTGCAGCGCCCGACGCTGGTGATGGCCCCGAACAAGAGCCTGGCGGCCCAGCTCGCCAACGAGTTCAAGGAGTTCTTCCCGGGCAACGCCGTCGAGTACTTCGTCTCCTACTACGACTACTACCAGCCCGAGGCGTACATCCCCTCGAGCGACACCTACATCGAGAAGGACTCGTCGATCAACGACGAGATCGACCGCCTGCGCCACTCTGCCACCTCGGCTCTGCTGTCCCGGCGGGACGTGATCATCGTCGCCAGCGTCTCCTGCATCTACGGCCTGGGTTCGCCGGAGGAGTACGAGAGCCACCTCCTGCGCCTCAAGGTCGGCGTCGACTACGAGCAGCGGGCGATCCTTGCCCGGCTGGTCGACATGGCCTACGAGCGCAACGAGTACAGCTTCGCCCGTGGCAAGTTCCGGGTCCGCGGCGACACGATCGATATCGTCCCGGCCTACGAGGAGAGCGCCTTCCGGGTCGAGCTGTTCGGCGACACCGTCGAGCGGCTCATGCGGATCGACCCCGTCACCGGGGAGGTGCTGGGTGAGCTGGGGGAGCTCGTCGTGTTCCCCGCCTCGCACTACGTCGCCTCCAACGACCGGATGACCCGGGCGATGGTCGGCATCGAGGCGGAGCTGGCCGACCGGCTGAAGGTCCTGGAGTCCGAAGGGAAGCTGCTCGAGGCGCAGCGGCTGCGGATGCGCACGGACTACGACCTCGAGATGCTGCGCCAGGTGGGCTTCTGCAACGGGATCGAGAACTACTCCCGCCACATCGACGGCCGCACGCCTGGCTCGGCCCCCTCCACGCTCATCGACTACTTCCCGGACGACTTCCTCGTCGTCATCGACGAGTCGCACGTGACCGTCCCCCAGCTCCACGGCCAGTACGAGGGCGACCGTAGCCGCAAGGAGACGCTGGTCGAGCATGGCTTCCGCCTGCCGTCGGCGATGGACAACCGGCCCCTGCGCTTCGACGAGTTCATCGAGCGGGTGCCCCAGATCGTCTTCCTGTCGGCGACGCCGTCGCCCTACGAGCTCTCCGTGTCCCGCCAGGTCGTCCAGCAGATCGTCCGCCCGACCGGCCTGGTGGACCCCGAGGTCGTCGTGCGCCCTTCGAAGGGGCAGATCGACGACCTGATCCACGAGATCGGGGAGCGGGTCGAGCGGGACCAGCGGACCCTCGTCACGACCCTCACGAAGAAGATGGCGGAGGACCTGACGGACTACCTCGTCGAGATGGGGATCCGGGTGCGGTACCTCCACTCGGACATCGACACGATCCAGCGCATCCAGACCCTCCGGGACCTGCGCCTCGGCGAGTTCGACGTGCTCGTGGGCATCAACCTCCTCCGGGAGGGCCTCGACCTTCCGGAGGTGTCGCTCGTCGCCATCCTCGACGCCGACAAGGAGGGGTTCCTGCGTTCCGAGACTTCGCTGATCCAGACGATGGGGCGGGCGGCCCGCAACGTCGAGGGCCAGGTGATCATGTATGCGGACGGGGTCACCGACTCGATGGCACGGGCCATCTCGGAGACCAACCGGCGCCGGGCCATCCAGGTCCAGCACAACCTCGACCAGGGCATCGACCCCCAGACCATCCGCAAGAAGGTCTCGGACATCCTCCTGTCGCTGACCCCCGACGCCGCAGCACCGAAGGGGCGAGGTGGCCGGTCCCGGCGCAGGCCCGACACCGAGGTCACCTCGATGCCGAGGGAGGAGCTGTCCCGGCTGATCCAGTCCCTCGAGGAGGAGATGCACGAGGCGGCCAAGGACCTGCGCTTCGAGTACGCGGGGCGCCTCCGGGACGAGATCGCCGATCTGCGGCGGGAGCTCAAAGCGCTTGCCTAAGGTCGATCCGGCAAGCAACGGCGACATGCGCCCCGACAGCCCCCGATCCGGTCAT
>WNFB01002367.1_pt1 | contig 16407 bp, 19 predicted proteins | sample 5400501 | NCBI WGS metagenome assembly WNFB01 (sample SAMN13153341, study PRJNA577476) | soil metagenome | isolation source: 200 cm saprolite under Douglas fir tree site 2 hole 1 | place: USA:California | collected 2015-04-18
ACGGCCTTGAGCTCGGGATCGGCCCCCTCCACCATCGGGATGGCGAAGGCCAGGGTCTTTCCGGAGCCGGTCTTGGCCTGGCCAATGAGGTCCTTGCCGGCCAGCAGTGACGGCAAGCACTTGGCCTGGATAGGCGTCGGCTCCGAAATGTGCATCGAACGGAGCGCCGCGCGCGTGGCAGCGCTCAGGGGAAGCGATGGGAATGACAAGATGTGAAAATCCTTTTCGCGGCCGTCTTTCAGTACGGCCGCACTGTTAGATACTGCAGCGCCAGGAGGAGCTGAAGCTCAGCCCGCAACTACGCGGGCCCAAAACTCTCTGGAAGCGTGCTGCGGCAGGTCGGAAGCGCCAATTAGGCGCACGAACCGGCCGAAGCATAGCACGAGCGGCTGCAAGCGAGCGTTAAGATGTGCCTATGGCCACCCAAGACACGATCTTCATCTCTGGCGACTCGCACCTCGAGATTGATTCCAAATACTGGATCGAGCGCGTGCCGGCGAGTCATCGCGACCGCGTGCCGCGCGTGATCAAGCTGCCGGACGGCGGCGACGCCTGGCTGGCCGAGAACTCGCCGCTCACCGAAAACCCGTTCGACCTGTATGGCGGCAAGGGCCGCGAGAACTGGTGGCCCTTTGGCCAGAGCTACGACACCACGGCCGGCACAGGCACAGCCGAGCGACGCCTCCGCGAACAGGACGAGGACGGCATCGCCGCGGAGGTGCTCTTCCCCGGCGTTGTGGCCACGCGCCTGTGGCGGAACATCCGCGACGACGACGCCTACCTGGCCATCGTGCGCGCCTACAACGACTTCCTGGCCGAGGAGTACTGCGCCGTCAATCGCGACCGGCTGATTGGGCTGGGCATGCTCCCCTGGACGGGCACGGACGACATGATCGCCGAGATGGAGCGCTGCGCCCGGATGGGCCTCAAGGGCGTGGTGCTGGGCGTATTCCCCAGCGGCGCGGGCTACCCGACGAAGGAGGACGACCGCTTCTGGGCGGCAGTGGTGGACATGGCCATGCCAATCACGATCCACCAGGAGCTGAAGCGCAGCGGCATCCTGCTGTACTACCCACCGGAAGCCAAGCATCTGCGGGCCCGCCTGGGCGATTACGCCGAGCTGGGTGTCCAGGTTACGAAGTTCGCGCAGACCGGTGCCATCAATGCCATCCAGCTGGCGCTGTCGGGCGTGTTCGACCGCTTCCCTGGCCTGGACATCTTCTTCGCCGAAACGCAAATCGGCTGGCTGCCGTTCTGCATGACCATGGCCGACGTCCGCTACGAGCGGCACAGGCTGTGGACCGAGCGGCTGTTCGAGTGGTGGCAGCCGCCCAAGGAGCTGCCCAGCTACTACCTGGGCCAGCGCTGCTGCTGGGGCTTCCAGTTCGACCGGCTGGGCGTGGAGCTGCGCCACAAGATCAGCGTCGATCACGTGATCTGGGCCACCGATTTCCCGCACCAGGAATCGGACTGGCCGAATTCGATGGGCATCATCGAGCGGAACTTCGCGGGCGTACCGCAGGACGAGCTCCAAAAGATGGTCCGGGACAACGTCGTGCGCTTCTTCAAGCTCGACCTGGCCGCCATCACGGCGAGTTCCTCTCCCGTTGCAATGGGAGAGGTTAGGCCTGCCCTGAGCGAAGTCGAAGGGTGAGGGCATCTCGTGCCTGAGCTCGAGGAGCTGCGCGGCAAGGTCGCGCAGTCTTGCCGCATCCTGGCCATGACGGGCCTGGTGAAGGAGATTACCGGCCACGTCAGCGCTCGTGTGCGGGGCACCGACGAGATGTTCATCCGCTGCCGCGGCGACGACGAGTTTGGACTGCCGTACACCGGGCCGGAGGCCATCCGCCGGCTCAGCTTCGATGGCGAGGGCGAGGGCTTGGGCGAGCACCACGTGCCGCCCATCGAGCTGCCCATCCATGGCGAGATCCTGCGCGCGCGGCCGGATATCGGCTGCGTCGTCCATGCCCATCCGCCGTACACGCTGCTGTGCGGCATGGCTGGCATCGAGCCGCGGCCGGTGTTCGGCGCCTACGATCCCGGCGGGCTGGCCATCTCCCGCCAATTGGCGGTCTACCCGCGCTCGGTGCTCATCAGCTCCAAGCCGCTGGCGGCCGACCTGCTGAAGGCCATGGAGGGCACCAACTTCTGCATCCTGCGCGGCCACGGCATCGTAGTGGCCGGACCCACTGTCGAGGAGGCGACCATCAACGCCATCCGCCTCGAGAACCTGGCCAAGGTGTGCTGGCATCTGTCCCACCACGGACCGCTGCCCGAGATCTCCAAAGAGGACGTCCAGAGCTTCCTCGGCACGCCGACCAACCCACGCGTCGCGCGCGGCACCGAATGGGTGTGGCGCTACTACGCACGCCTAGAGGAAAGCTGGACGCCTAGCGTGATGGACTAAGTACTACCTGCGCCATACTAGTAGTACCATGCGTGAATTACTGACAGTTGTCACCCGGAAGGGCCAGATCACCGTGCCGGCCGAGATCCGTAAGACGCTGGGGCTGCATGTGGGCGATAAGGTGGCCCTCAGCCTGGAAGACAACGAGGTGCGTCTAAAACGGGCTGACAGTGTCGTAGCCCGAACAGCGGGAATATTCAGGACGGCTCAACCGCCCCTCAGCGCTGAACAGCTGCGCGAAGCTGCCGAGATCGCGATTGCAGAGGACAACGCCGCACGAGCCGCGAGGTAGTGGCGGAGGCGTTCCTCGACTCGAACGTCATCTTGCGCCACGTTTTGGGAGACGACCCCGATCAGTCGCCGCGCTGCACAGCATATCTGGGGCGCGTCGAGCGTAAAGACGTTCGCGTACGTACGGCTGACACCGTTGTGTTCGAGGTCGTCTTTACTCTGCAGCGGCAATACCGCCAGAGTAAGGAAGCCATCCGCGACGCCATCCTGCCCTTGCTTGGCTTGCCAGGGATCATCCTGCCGGGCAAACGCCGCCTGTCCAAAGTATTCGAGTTGTATATCGACTACAACATCTCGTTCGCCGATGCGTACCACGCCATACTGATGCAGGAACAAAAGCTCACGGACATCGTCAGCTTCGATCGGGGCTTTGACAGGTTGCCTGCAATCACGCGCATCGAGCCATAGCTAAACCGGCCAGTCGGGCGGGAGATCGGCGCGGAGTTTCTGGTACTCAGGATCGGACGCGTACTGGGCGCGCAGCTCTTGGAGCCTCGCTACCAGCTCGTCGGGCTCCATCTCCAGGACGTTCGAGACCATACCCGTGGTCTCCTCGAAGCCAGCGCCTCAGTTGTTGTGTCAGCCGCGCATGCGGCGCAGCGGGTAGAGGGCGTCCTCCGCGCTCATAAGAGGCATTCTAGCCAGCGCCCTGCACCGTGACGGCTTCACACACGGCTTGTGGCTCAGCTGATGGGCCGGCGGTGATCGTGAGGCGGGCGAAGGCGCGCCAGCCCTCGAGGCGCAGGATGAGAAAGCCGTTCTCCACGACCGTGCCGGGCGGCTCGCGCCAGGCAACCTCGGAGGGCAGGATGGCCTGGCCATCGGGCGGCAGCGACAGCGGCGGTTCGAGGCGCCATTCTGGGCTGCGGAAGCGCCCATGCGGCAGCCAGGCGCTGGTAACCGCGAGCGGATCCACGCCGCGGTTGCGGATGCGCCAGACGATGCGCCAGCGCTCGCCCAATGCCTCAGCCGAAAGCTGCTCCACGAGGAGATCGGGCAGGCTCATGCCGCGGCCCAGCGTTTCGTCCGATAGATCGCCGACGTCATCAGCAGCACGAATACGCCCAGCGCCAGCCAGGCCGGCTGGTAGGCGCCGGCCCGGTCGGCCAGGAGCCCGAACAGAGGCGGCACAACGATCACCGCCATCTGCGAAACGGTCATGCTGATGCCCAGCGCGGTGCCGGCCGCGTGCTGCCCGGCCAGCTCCGAGATGCTGGTGATGTACAGGCCGTTCCAACCGATGGCGCTCATGCCCATGGTGATGACCGGCACGATCACCACCGCCAGCGGGACGCCGGACTGGAGGAAGGCGAGGCCGAACGAAGACAGTCCGCAGAGGACGGCAATGATGGCCATCGCCGGCCGTCGATCGCCGCCGAAGGCGCGATCGCTTAGCCATCCCCAGCCGATACGCGCGCCCACCGCCACCGCTTGAGCCACGGCCAAGAGCGCGCCGCTGCCGACGACCGTCAGCCCCAGCCGCTCGTGGGCGAATACGACTAAGTACAGGCTGAAGGTGAACTGGGCCGAGATCATGCCGACGGCGTAGATGCTGATCAGCCACAAGTGCTTGTTGCGGACGACGCTGCTGAAGCTGACCACGCGTGGTACGCCGGCCTTGCGCGGCTCGACCTCCGGTGGCTCGCGGTAGAGGGCGAAACACAGCACGGCGCCAATCACGGCCAGCGCTCCGGCTACCATCACCGCCGCCCGCCAGCCAAAGGCGAGGGCCAGCGGCGGCAGGGTGAGGCTGCCAATCATGCCGCCCATGGGAATGCCGACCTGGCGGACACCCATGGCGGTGCCTCGCACGTGTTCGCTGAACCAGCCCATCACCAGCTTGCTGCCGGCCGGCGTGTTCACGGACACGCCAACCATCATCAGCGCGATCAGCGTCAGTGTGCCGATGAAGCTGTGGGAGGCCAGCAGGGTGGCGGCGAAAATACCGGCGATCACGCCCGAGGCCAGCAGCATGCGGCGCTCGCCCAAAACGTCGATCAGGCGGCCAATCAGGATCAGCGTGGCGTAGCTGCCCGCGCCGACGGCCAGGTTCAGCAGGCCGATCTGCGCACGATGAGCGAATAGTCACTCTGGATGAACGGCGCCAATGGGGCAATGCCCTGACTCAGGACCGAGACGGTGGTCTGGGCCGCGGTCGTGACGCCCAGGATGACCCACCGGTAGGAGTTGTTGACGAGAACGAGTATCTCATTGCGCCAGCTATTGTTCGGCCATGCCTGAGCTGCCGGAGCTGGAGGCCGTTCGCATTCGGCTGGGACCGCGGCTCGCCGGCCGCACGGTCGAGGCGGTGGAGGTGAACCCGCGCAAGGGCTTCCTGCTGCGCAGCCCCCTGCCCGTGTTCAGCTCGGAGCTGCCGGGCCGGGACGTGGTCAACACCTGGCGCCGCGGCAAGCACTTGATCTTCGACCTGGAGAAGGACGGCGACCGCGGGCACCTGGTCATCAACCCTATGCTGGGCGGCCGCTTCCAGCTGGCGCCGGCGAGATCGAAACGCCAGGCGGCGACCATCTTCTCGCTCCGGCTGGATGTGGGCCAGGGTCCCGCAGACGGCGAATTGCGCTACCTCGATTTCCGCGACATGGGGCGCGTGTACTGGGTGCGCGACCTGGCGAAGGAGGTGCCAGCCTGGTCTGAGCTGGGACCTGAAGCCGATTCGCTGCCTGAGCACGATCCGGAGTGGTTCCAGAAGCGCCTGCGCCGCTATCGGGCGGCCATGAAGGACGTGCTGCGCGACCAGGCATTCCTGGCGGGCATCGGCAACGCCTACTCGGACGAGATCTTGTTCGAGGCAGGCATCCTGCCGCTGCGCCGCCGCTCCAGCTTATCGGCGGAGGACGAGGAGGCCCTGTTCCGGGCCATCACGACCGTGCTCCGCCGCGCCACGGAGGCAATCCTGGCGAATCCGGATTACGAGGAAGCGAAGCAGGACCGCTCCTTCATGGCCGTGCACGGGAAGGGCGGTCAGCCCTGCCCGCGCTGCGGTCACCGGATCAGCCAGATCGGCACCAATCGCGAGCCGATGAACTTCTGCCGCGGCTGCCAGAAGTAGCTACTGAACGACGATCGTGCCCAAGAAGCGGTACTGTGGCACCTGGTTGCCCATGCCATCGATGGCGTAATTCACCTCAGTTGACGAGTGGTAGCTGTAGCTGCCGGCGACCGGGAACATGCGGCTGAACTGCTTGCTCGGATCCAGCCCGCCTGAATCGAACGCATTGGCGTAGCCGGGGTCGCTGACCACGGTGTGCACCTGCTTGCCGCTGTTGGCCCAGGTGATCGTCTGACCCGCCTTGATGACCAGGGTGCCGGGCGTGAAGCCATTGGTGTCGTCGATGCCGACCGTGGTCGTGCCAGTCACGGCTGCCGAGACTGGCGCGCTCGACGGCGCCGGCGCAAGTGCCGACGGCTGGCCGCTGACGATGATCTGGTAGGGCCCGCAGCCAAAATCCGGCGTGTTGTTGCCGCTGAGACAATCGACGGCCGAGGTGTACGTGTAGGTGCCTTGCAGAGCAAAGCCAAAGCTGGCGGCGAGGCCCGGCCCTAGGCCGCCGGTGTCGAACGGCTGCGGATTACCGCCCAACGTGGTGATGGCGTTGTGCGTCCGGCTGTTGTCGTCATTGATGAACGTCACGCTGCCGCCCAGCGCCACCGTAACGGGCGACGGCGTGAAACCGCTCTTGGTGATGTGAACTGTCACGTTCTGAGGCGGACCAGCGAAGACCGGCGTGGGCGTAGGGGTGGGACCAACGTTAAAGGCATTCGGGTTGTAGGCCACATTGGCGTCGGTCACGACCACGATGGCGGTTGTGCCACAGTCGAAGCCTTGAGCCGGATTGCCGCCGGGATTGCCGCAATCTGTCGCGGAGATGTAGGAGTAGGTCCCCGGAACCGTGAAGTTGATCGGGAAGGTCTGGCCGCTGCCGAGACCACCGGTGTCAAAGGACACGGGCCCGAGCTTTGAGCTCGCGGTGTGGACCTTGGAGCCTGAATTGGTCCAGGTGATCGTGCCGTTGACCGGAATAGAGATGCTCGGCGGGTTAAAGCCCGAGTCCGAGATCGTGACCGTGGCATCCGCGGCGTGGGCCAGCGACATGCCCGACATCATGAGTGGCATCGCCAGGGCCATGCCCACGGCGACACGTAACAACTTGCGCATCGGACATAAAGGTACCGGCCCGTGCGCCGTGGAAGCTACTTTCTAGCGAGAAAGTACTTACTAGCTGGTGGGGACGGGGTTCGCGACCACCTCTTCGAGCGAGTTGGCGCGCCGCCAGAACTCCGGTGGGCGACTCGTGCCGTTCCAGCCGATCTGCTCCATGTCGGCGTACACCTCCAGCTGATAGCCGTCCGGATCGAGAAACTCCACGCCCGGGTTCGAGCCCGGCCCGCGCCGCCCTTCGTAGGTGATGGTGATGCCTTTGGACTTCAGGAAATCGCGAATGCGGAACAGGTCGTCCACGCTGCCCACTTCCATGGCGAAATGGTGTAGGCCCAGCTCCTTGCGATCGTTCGGGTTGGGCAGCTTGGCATCCGGCTCGGCCGCCACGAGCGCCACTGTGTGGTGGTCCGTGGCATTCCGCAGGAAGACCATGCCATGCTCGTTCCGGTCCGACTCTTTGAAGCCCACGATCTCGGTCCAGAACTTGACCGATCGCTCGACGTCGCTCACACGGTAGACGACGTGGCCTATCTTCTTGACCTTAATTGGCGTTTGGGTCTGTTTGGCCTCAGCGGCCTTCGTCTGCTCGCGAACTTCGATCATGCTTGTTCCTCCACGCGGATTCTACTGTCCGAATCGTGCAACGACCAGCTTGTCAGTGCCTGACTCGGCGCCCCAGACCTCGCCGAAACGCCCCGCCAATTGCCGCACCTCCGCGCGCTCGGTGGGGAAGGGGAACGAGCCGAAGACGCCGCGGGAGGGCTCATAGCGCAGCAGCTCGTTGGAGCGCCATTCGCTAACCCACACATCGTCGCGCTCGTCAACGTACACCGCGTAGGGCATGGCCTTTAGGTCAGGCGGGCCGATGATGAATTCCTGCCAGGCGCCGTTGGCGGGGTCATACACCGCCAGCTTGCCGCCGTCCCATTCGCTGACCCACACCCGGCCGCGCGAATCGGCCCACACGCGCCTTGCGCCTTGCTTGGCGGTGGCCGGCTCGAGAATCGTCGCTTTGCTGCTATCCGGATCGATGCGGCCAACATAGCTGCCGGCCAGCGACGCGAAGTACAGGCCGCCATCCTTGGTCGTGGTCATGCCGTAGGGACCACGGCCTCGTGGCGCATCGAACACGTCGATCTTGCCGCTGCCCGGCTCGAGGCGACCATAGATGCCGTTCTGGCCCGTGAACCACAGACGGCCCTGCTTGTTGAATGTGGCCGTGTTGAGATCGGCGCGCCCCTGGCCCGCGGGAAGCGGGAAACGGCGAACCTCCTCAGTTGCCGGATCGACGCGGACGATGGCGTTCAGGCCACCATCGGTGATCCACAGGGCCCGATCCGGACCGACGATGATCCCATGAGGTGCGGACCCCTGGCCAAGCTTGATCTGCTTAGCCTGTCCGGTCCCCGGATCGAGCCGGCCCACCTCACCGCTGACCTGCGCGGTGTACCACACCATGCCATCGGCCGTCGGCGCGACGTCGTGGGGGTGCTCGCCCTTGGGAACGGGGTATTCCTGAAACTTCGGCGCGGGCGTGACCGGTCCTGGTGGCGGCGGCGCGGGCGTCGGAATGCCAGCAGTCGCCGGCGAGGCCGCCGGCGGGCTGGGTACAGGCTTTCCTGTGGCAAAGCCCGGCGCGGGTGCGGCACTCACGACAGCTTCGCTGTTCCCGCCCGCCCTCCCCTCGGCTCCGCCGGGGGAGCGCTGCGCGGCGCTCTGGCTGCTGCATGCTGCGAGGAGAAGCAGCAGCAACAACAGCTGTGACTTCATGGCCTCAGGTCTACCTGCTCGAAATGTTCCACGGTCGGAAACGGATCGTAGAAATGGTGTAACAGCTCGCGCCAGCGCTGGTATTCGGGAGACTGTCGGAAGCCGACTGTATGGTCCTCGAGAGAACGCCAGCGGGCGAGCAGCAGGTAGCGGCCCTCGGTCTCCAGGCAGCGCTGCAGCTCATGGCCGACATAACCTGGCAAGGCCGCAATGATCGGCGAAGCCTCGCGGAACGCGGATTCGAAGTCGGCGGCCTGGCGGGGCCGCACGTTAAGCACCGCAGCCTCCAGAATCACGTCTTCTTCGCTAGGATGTCCTGGAGCTCCTTCTGGGTTTGGGCGAAGTCGCCCACGGCGTTCAGCCATTGCGGCGAGTCCACGGCGATCTTGCCGCCGGAGCTGCGCACCTTGGCCACCGCTGGCCCATGCCGAGACTCGGGAAAGGTGTACATGTCGGCGTTCCAGACTCGCAGCAGCAGGGCCTGACCCTCCGCCGAATCGATGAATGCAGACAGCAGTGTGGCGGCGTTGGGTGTGCTGGAGTTCACCGGCACGGCGGCGTAAAAGCTGTGCACCGTGGTGAGATCGTCCAGCACGACCTGATCGATGGGCGCACCCTTCTTCTGATAATCGACGACATTTTGGCCGCCACAATCCATCGCCAGCATCCAGAATTCACCGCTTGTCAGGCGGTCCTCCTCTCCACAGCGGAGCAGGCCGGCGATCTGGTTGGTGAATTTCTTGAGGAAGTCGAGTGTGTACTCCTTACCCAGCAGGTCCTTGGTAGCAAACTCACGCCAGCCCGCCGCGTACGGTGTGGAAGCAATTTTGCCTTTGAGCTCCGGTTTCAGCAGGTCCGGGAGCCTATGCGGCACAAGCTCCGGTTTGACCAGCTTGGTGTTGTAGATGATGCCTGTGATGCTGCTGGCAATGGCTATTCCGGTGCCGTTGGGCGCGTACGGATCGAAGTTGGCATTGGCGTCAACGGGCAGCGGGCGCTCCAGGATCGACTTCCAGTCGATGGACTTGAAGGTCTTCGTCTCCAGCGCATCCCGCAAGGCCTGCGAGTTGCCGAGGTAGATGTCGCTCGAAGCCGGCTGATTGGCGGCTGCCTCCTGCGCAATCTTGGCCTGCACGCCCTGCATATCCGGGCCGGGCGTGAAAGTGGCTTTGAGACTGAGGCCGTATTTCTTGTTGACGGCGGTGACCATTTCGTTGAAGCCCTCGGCGCCGCCGAAGCTGCTGGCCGACCAGGTGGCCTTGACCGAGCCTTCCTTCTTGGCGCCATCGATGAGCTGCTGCAGCGCAGGGGAAGCGCTCGATGGCGCGCTCGATGCAGGCTTGGACGCGGCCGGCGCGGCCGTGCCACCGCAGGCGGTGAGCGTTACAGCGAGCGCGAGCAACAGCGCGGCCCAGGCCTCGGGGCCCTCACCTACCCTCTCCCACCGCGGTGGGAGAGGAACAAACCTAAGCATGTTCCCTCCTTTCGGGACTAGACGGTCACCTGGTAGCCACCACTTCGCCGCGCCGGCCAAACCACCAGAATGCCGCGACGAGAGGGATCAGCGCGCCGGTCATCAGCAGCGTGACGGCGGCGGCGCGCGGCGGAGCGCCGGACGACCAGTAGCTCCACACCACGGCGGGCAGGGTGATGTTGTTCGGCCCCACCAGGAACACGGCCACCGTCAGCTCGCGGCAGACCAGCAGGGCCGACCAGATCCAGACCGAGAACAGTGCCGGCCGCAGCAGCGGGATCAGGACGCGCCGGACGGTGCGCACCGTCGACAGGCCGGAGACGAAGGCGGCGTCCTCGAGCTCGCGATGGATCTGCAGCAGCGAGGAGTTCAGAGACCGAGTGGCGAAGGCCAGACGAGCAATGACGTACACGATCGCGATCAGCCACACCGAGCCGTACAACGGCACCACCCGGCCAACGACGAACAGCGCCAGCAGGGCGGCGCCCACGGCCATGACGATCTCGGGCAGCGCGTGCGGCAGGAAGCTGCCGAAGTCCAGCAGGTAGCGCAGCCGGCTGCGCGATCGGATCACGCACCACGAGATGCAGAAGCCAAACAGCAGCACCACCAGCGGCACCACGGCCACCAGCGACAGCGTGTTCGCCAGCCCGCGCAGCACCAGCGGCCACTCGACGCGTTGGAAATTGACCAGCGACAGGCGCTCGAACAGCTCGGGCGAGGGGGGCGCCAGGTAAGGCGAGAACGCGGCGAGAGCAATCAGCAGCATGGGCAGCACATCGGCGATGACCATGTACAGCAGGATGAAGCCCCAGGCGGCGATGCTCCAGCGGCCCAGCTTCATGAGCGTTGGCCGGTAGCCTTTGCCGGTGATCACCTGGTAGCGATGGCTGTGGCGTAGCACCTGGCTGTACCAGGCGGTGAGCAGCAGGGCGATGATGATCATGAAGCTGCCGGCAGCGGCGGTAACCCCGTGCTCCGGCACGCCCGTCCCGGAAGGATGTGACTTGACGTACAGCAGTGTGCTGAGCATATACACGCGGTTGCCCATGCCCAGGATGGCCGGCACGTCAAAGGTCGCGATGCCGATGGTGGCGATGTAGATCACGGCCGCCAGCAGGCCCGGGCGGGCGAGTGGCAGCGTCACGCGCCACATAATCCGGCCCGTACTGAGGCCATGGATTCGTGCGGCTTCCTCCAGTGAGGGATCCATCGCCCGGAACACCTGGACCGTCAGGATGAAGGCGAGCGGCGTCAGGCTGAGGCCCTGGACGAAGCCCATGCCGGGCGGCGTCGTCATGTTCAGCGGCGCGAAATCGAGGTTGAAGGCGCTCATCAGCCACTGGTTCAGAAAGCCGATGCGCGGGTGCGCAATGAACGTCCAGCCCATCGCCTGGTAGATGCCGGGCACCAGCAGGCCGAGGGTCATGATGGCGTACACCAGCGGCTTGCCCTGCAAGGAGGTGCGTTCCGCCAGCCAGGCGATCGGCAGCCCGATCAGCAGCGCCACCACGATCGTCACGGCGGCGAAGACGAAGGTGTTCAGGATGGCGCGGTAGGAGAATGGATCCAGGAAGACGTCGCGGTAGTTGAGCAGGCTGTACTCGGCCCCGGCTGTACCGACGATGCCTCGCTGGAAGCTGATCCACAGCACGATCGCCACCAGCACGCCGATCAAGATGATGGGCGCCACGGCCAGGACGCCGATCAGCGGCGAGGCGTTGAGCCGGGGCCTGGCTGTCCGGAGCTTGGCGCCCTCCGGCAGCTCGAGCGCGACCTGCACTACCTACGGCCTATCGCTACTTGGCTGCTTGCTGGAGGATATCCTGGAGCTCCTTCTGGGTCTGGGCGTAATCCGGCACGGCCTCGAGGTTCTGGACGTTGTCGGCCCAGACCTTGCCACCTGACGTGCGAACCTTGTCCACCAGCGGTTTGACCTGCGAATCGGAGAAGGTGTGCAGGTCCATGCCGTCAGACTTGTACTCCATCTTCTGGCCTTCGGACGTCTCCAGGAACGCGATGAACAGCGTGGCGGCGTTGGGCGAGCTGGAGGTGGTCGGCACGCCCGCGTAACGCATGTGCAGCGAGGTGGCGTCGTCCATGATCACCTGCGAGATGGGCGCTCCCTGGCGCTGGGCGGTAAAGGCTCCATCGTGGCCGCAATCAAGCGCCAGCATGATGAACTCGCCGCTGCTCATGCGGTCGTATTCGCCGCAGCGGATCAGGCCGCCGACTTGTTTCGACAGCTTGCGGACGTAGTCGATGGTGAACTCCTTGCCCAGCAGATCTTTGACCGCGAAATCGCGGAAGCCCGCCGCGTAGGGCGTCGAGGCGATCTTGCCCTTCCACTTGGGATCGAGCAGGTCCGCGAGCTTGTGCGGCACCTGGTTCTCCGGAATCAGCTTGGAGCTGTACGTCAGGCCGGTGACCGACGTGGCGATGGCGACGCCGATTTTGCTGGGCGCAACGGGATCGAAGCCCTGCTCGCCAGGCACCTGCCGCTCCAGAACGCCCTGCCACTCAATGGGCTTGAGCGCATTCGGCTTGATGGCCTGCTGCATGGCCTGCGAGTTGCCCAGGTAGACGTCGGTCGTGGACGCCTGGCCGGCGGCGACTTCCTGCGCGATCTTGCCCATCAGCGACTGCATGTCCGGACCGGGCGTGAACTGGGCCTTGACGTTGAGGCCGTACTTCTTGTTCATGGCGGCCACCATTTCTTGGAAGCCCTGGCTGCCGCCGAAGCTCGATTCGGACCACACGCCCTTGAGGACGGACTCTTTCTTGGCGCCTTCGATGAGCTGCTGCAGGTTAGCGCCGGCGGCCGAGCTGCCCGCCGGCTTCGCAGCGGCGCTAGTACCTGCCGCTGAGGCGGCGATGGCTGCTGGCGCGCTGGAGGTCGGGGCAGCCGAGCCGCCGCAGGCGGCCAGGCCGAGCGCCAAAGCAATCAGGCCAGCGCCGAATTTCAGATCACGCATACGAATCCTTCTTCGACCGAATTTGGCCCCATCATATACCGCTCCAGTCGCGGCCAAGTTTCTCTAGCGGAACAGGTCGCGATCGCGGGCGCGGATGATCTCGCGCGCCAAGCCATCCGCCGTCTCGTATGCCAAACCGCGGATCAACACCACCGGAATCCCTTCGTCCGTCTGGCCCATGAGCAGTGAGGCGGCGCTGGCGATCTCGTCCGCCAGCCCGATGACCGACGTCTGCAGCTCGTAGCCGTAGAGGTCGCGTCGTCCGCGTTCATCCTTCAACGGCCGCACGCCGGCCACGCCGATAGCCACGCCCACGGACCCCTCACGCCAGGCGCGGCCATGGCTGTCGTTGATCACCACGGCGACCGTGCGCCCGGTCAGCTCGCGAATGCGCTCCGCGAAGCGCCGGGCTGACGCGTCGGAATCCTCCGGCAGGAGGGCTGCCACCTCTCCGTTGCCCGGCGGCACGTTGCTGCGATCGATGCCGGCGTTGGCGCATACCCAGCCGTCACGCTGCTCTACGATGAGCACGCCGTCGCGCAGCCGCAGGACCTCATTGCTCTCGCGCAGGATGAGCTCCACCAGCCGCGGGTCCTTTTTGGCCACAGGGGCCATCTCTCGCGCGCGATCGGAGGGCTCGACGTCGTTTAGACGCACCAGCCGGCCCTCGGCGCGCGAGACGATCTTCTGAGCGATGACGACCAGGTCGCCATCCTGCAGCGGCTCGGGCAGGCGCTCGACCACGAGCTCTGGCAAATCGTCCCCAGGCTGGATGGCGGGCAGCCCGGCAATCGGGATGAGGCGGACCTCAGACGGCATTCGGGATTCGGATCGCCTCCAGGTCCTGGGGAGTATCGACGTCGAACGCTAGACGTTCGCGCTCGAGGAGGCTTACGCGCAAGCCGCGCTTCTGCGCTTCGAGCTGATGATGGCGGGCGCTGGCGCGGCCGAAGCGAAACGGAATGGCCTCAGGAGGCCGCAGCAGCAGGGCGTTGGTGCCGCCATCTTTGGACGGGGCGATGACGACGTCGGCGTCGATTCGCAGCAGCTCGGCGAGATCGCCGGCCTGCACCAGCGGCAGGTCCGAGAGGACGACCAGCAGCGCGCCGGCGTCGGCTCCGAGAGCCCAGGCGCGGCCCAAATACAGCGCCCTGTTGAGGCTGCCTTGGCGCTCCTCCAGGGCGCTCGCGCCGAGCTGCCGCGCCAGGTCGAGGGCACGCTCGTCGGAGCTCAGCACGGCGTAGGCGCTGAAGTCTGGTAACTGGCGCAGCTGCTCGAGGACGGCGCGCAGCATCTCCAGGCTGACCTCGGCCCGCTGCTGCTCGTCCAGCACGGGCGCCAGGCGGCTCTTGGCGGCGGCCAGCGACTTGGCGGGCACGACGGCGACGGTCTTCACGCCGGCAGCCATTCAAGGATTTCGCCGGCCAGGCGGCGCTTGTCGTCGGCCGTCTTCATGAGCGTGTCGGTGACGAGCACCTGCAAGCCTTGATCGCGCAGTGCCGGAGCGTCACCGCGGTCCGCTTCGTCAATCACCAGGCCGGTGAGAAATTCGGCATACAGGCGCGCCAGCCCCAGGACGGACACCTCGTGCCCAGCGGCAGCCATCAGCTGGCCGGCCGGCCCGCTCACGGCCTGCCGGCCCACGATGGGGCTGACAGCCACGCGCGGAACGGCAAGCTCACGGAGCGCGTCTGACAAGCCGGGCACCGCCAGGATGGGACTGATGCTGACCATCGGGTTGGAGGGGCACAGGATGACGCAGCTTGCGGCGGCAAGCGCCTGCCCGACCTCGGCTGTGAGCGCTGCCTGCTCCGCGCCCTGAAAGGCAACGCTGGCGACCTCGTCCTGGTGGCGGCGTTTGACGAAGTACTCCTGGAACGACAGCTCCTCGCCGCCGGCTGTGGTCACGCGCGTGGCCACGGGCTCGTCGCACATCGGCAGCAGCCGGCAGGTCAGGTCGGAGCGCTCGTCCAGGTGGGCCTCCGCCTGCGTGAGCCGGGCGCCCTGCCGCAGCAGCTGGGTCCTGGCCAGGTGCGTCGCCAGGTCGCGATCGCCCAACCGGAACCAGGTCTCCAGGCCGTAGCGTGCGAGCTGGTCGAGGGCATGGAAAGTGTCGCCGGCAAGGCCCCAGCCGGTGTCCGGGTTGGCCATTCCGCTGAGCGTGTAGCGGACGGTGTCGAGGTCCGGGCAGACGCGCAGCCCGTAGATGATCTCGTCGTCCCCGGTGTTGACGATGACGCTCAGCCGATCGGCCAGGTGGGCATAGAGGCCGGAGGCCAGCTTAGAGCCGCCCACGCCGCCAGCCAGCGCGACGACGCGGTTAGACACGGATCAGGACGCTGTCGTCGAGCGGATGGCGGGCCGGCGCCGGCGGCGCCTCGATCGTGCGGCCAATGGTGATGAGCGCCTGCGGCTCCCAATCATCCGGCAGTTTGAGCGCGTTCCGGACGATCTCCGGGCAGAACAGCGGTGCGCACATCCAGCAGGCGCCGAGGCCGTTCAGGTGCAGCGACAGCAGCAGGTTCTGGATTGCCGCGCCGATGCTCTGGACGGCCATGTCACGCTCAGCCGCTTGGCGGCGCTCGTCCGGATAGCGGTCCAGGTCGCGCTGCGTCATGCACACCACCAGCAGCGCCCGCGCTTTACTGAGGCGCACCCGCGAGCCTTTGAGCTGGCCCTCGATGAGGCGCGGGCTCAGCTCGTCCTGAGAGAGGTCCTCCTGCCATTTCTCGCCCATGGCCTCGGCCAGGCGGCGCCGCTCCGCCTCGGAGGAGATCAGCACGAAGCGCCACGGCTGCGTGTCATGCGGCGACGGCGCCCAGCAAGCGTCCTCGATGGCGCGCTCTACCAATTCCAGCTCGATGTCCTCGGGCCGGTAAGCGCGCACGGTTCGCCGCTCACGGACGAGCTGCCGGAAAGCTTCGTAACCGACCGAAGGCATGAAGGCGATGATAGCTTGGCTCAGACCGCTTCAGGTGCGGCTGGAGCCGCGGGCGCGGTGGGCTCGGGACGGCGGGCGGCGCGACTGATGGTGAGCAGGAACGCCAGCCAGAAAGGAATCACCGCGACGGCCAGAGCCAGGGTGCCCCCCGGCGGCTGTGGCTGATTGAAGCTGCCGGGCGCCGGAGCTGGGGCAGTGTAGAAGCTGGAGACCTGCGCCGCGGCCAGCGGCAGCGTGATGACGCCGGTCAGGCTGAACAACGCCAGCATGAGCCCCAGGTAAACCCTCGACGGGCCTGCGTCCTGCCCCAAGCGCGGCAGGATGGTTCGGGCGCCCACCCAATGCAAGGCGAACAGCACGCTGGCGACG
>WNFB01002369.1_pt1 | contig 16401 bp, 15 predicted proteins | sample 5400501 | NCBI WGS metagenome assembly WNFB01 (sample SAMN13153341, study PRJNA577476) | soil metagenome | isolation source: 200 cm saprolite under Douglas fir tree site 2 hole 1 | place: USA:California | collected 2015-04-18
GATGGTCCCTGAGGTACGATGCCCGGAGCTAGTCACCAACTTGGAGGCGAGTCATGAAAGGGAAGCCAGGTCCATCTTGGACTGTCCACGTAAAGGTGCCGCCGGACAAGGCGTATGCCTACGTCGCCGATCTCTCGCGGCATGCGGAATGGTCTTTCGCTGCTGACAAGATGACGATCAAGGCCGATAAGCCGGGGCCGGCCGTGGTTGGCAGCAAGTACAGCGCCGAGGGCAACCTGATGGGGCGCAACGCAAGCAAGGTCACCATCACCGCGCTAAACCCGCCAAAGAGTCTGGAGTTCGAGTCGGAGGATAGGGCGGGCATTAATGGCCACAGGTTCGAGTTCACCCCCCAGAACGGAGGCGTGCTGATCACGCGCCAGATGTTTGGGATCAAAGTGCCCTTCTACGGGCCCCTGCTCTTCATCCTGGCCAAAGGCGCGATCGACAAGGACTACAACGGCGCCCTCGCCAACCTGAAGACCAGGCTGGAGTCGAGCAGCTAGGCGTTTCAACCGCTCAGCCCGGAGCGCGATCCAGCCGCCGGGTTAAGGTGACGGTGGGAGATTCGAGTCAACCCTTGAGGGCGGCTGTCCTGCGGGGCGTAAGGCAAGGCTTGAGCCTGGAGGATGTCGAGCTCGACGGTCCCAGGCACGGCGAGGTGCTCGTCAAGATCGGCGCCGCCGGCGTCTGCCACTCCGACTACCACTTCATGAACGGCGACCTTCCGATCGGCCTCCCCTGCGTCCTCGGGCATGAGGGAGCGGGCGTGGTGGAGGAGGTCGGTCCGAGCGTGACGGCCGTGCAACCGGGCGACCACGTGGTTCTTCTCTTCCGCGCCAACTGTGGCCACTGCGAGTTCTGCAGCCAGGGCAGGCCTGCCCTCTGCTGGATGGCCGGCAAGCTGCGCAACACCGGCCGCCTCCTAGACGGGACCAGCCGCCTGCATCGCGGGGACGAGGAGATAAAGCACTTCCTCGGCGTCTCCTGCTTTGCGGAGCGAGCTGTGGTCCCGGAGCAGGGCTGCATCGCCATTCCCAAGGAGATTCCGCTCGAGGTTGCCGCCCTGGTCGGCTGCGCGGTGATGACCGGCGTCGGAGCCGTCGTCAACACGGCTCGCGTCGGCGCCGGAAACAGCGTGCTGGTGATCGGAGCCGGCGGCATCGGGTTGAACTGCGTGATGGCCGCCTCCCTGGTCGGCGCCCACCCGATCATCGTGGCCGACATCATCGATGCCAAGCTCGAGACTGCCCTCGACTTCGGTGCCACCCACGTCGTAAACGCGAAGACACATGACCTGCTGGAAGGCGTGCGGGACCTGACCGGAGATGGCGTCGACTTCTCCTTCGAGGCGATCGGCAACACGAAGACGATGGCCCAGGCCTTTCACGCTCTGCGGCGCGGCGGTGTGGCCACCGCGGTGGGCATCGCACCCTTCGGGACCGAGGTGAGCATCAACGCTGGAGACCTCGTCTACCTCGAGAAGACGCTCAAGGGCAGCTACTACGGGAGTGCGCACCCGCAGGCGGACGTGGCGCGCCTACTCAAGCTGCACCGGGCCGGAAAGCTGCCAATCGAGCGGCTGATCAGCCGCCGTTACCGGCTGGAGGAGGTCAACGAAGCCTACGACGCCCTGCTCGCGGGCGAGGTCGCTCGCTCGGTCCTCATCCCCTAAGGGATTCAGGGCGCCCTCGGAGAGCCCAAATAGAATTACCTCGGATGGCCGCACTGGACGGGATCCGGATCATCGACCTCACGCAGTTCGAGGCCGGCACCTCGTGCACAGAGACCCTGGCCTGGCTGGGGGCGGAGGTGATCAAGGTTGAACCGCCGGGCCGAGGCGAGCAAGGCCGGAGCTCCTCCACCGACCGGCCAGGGCTCGACTCCTACTACTTCCTGCTCCTGAACGCTAACAAGCGGTCGGTCACGCTCGACCTGCGCACCGAGAAGGGCCGCGCGATGCTGCGCCGGCTGATCGAGTTGGGCGACGTCTTCGTCGAGAACTTCGGCCCCGGCACCATCGAGCGCCTCGGCTTCGACTACGAGACGGTCAGGTCGATCAACCCGCGAGTCATCTACGCGCAGGTGAAGGGGTACGGCCCCGACAGTCCCTACGCCGGCTACCTCTCCTTCGACCCCGTCGGACAGGCGGTGGGCGGCGCGCTCTCCCTCACGGGACAGCCCGACGGACCGCCGACCAAACCGGGCCCGACCATCGCCGACACCGGTTCCGGCCTCCACCTTGCGATCGGGATCGTGGCCGCCCTCTATCAGCGCCATGCGACCGGGGAGGGTCAGAGGGTGGAGGTAGCCATGCAGGAGGCGGTCATCAACTTCTGCCGAATCTCATACGCGCGCCAGGGAATCACCGGCCGCGGAGCCGAACGCTTCGGCAACCAGTCGCAGCTTGGCCTCTCGGCCCCCAGCGACATCTTTCCCTGCCGAGGCGAGGGGCCCAACGACTACTGCTTCATCTACACCTCACGGGCCGACAACCGCCAGTGGCACCGCCTGCTGGACGTGATCGGCCGCCCGGACCTGAAGGACGACCCCCGTTTCGCCAGCCCCCCCGAACGCGCTCGCCACATCGACGAGGTGGGCAAGATCCTGGCCGATTGGACCCGCGGCCGGTCCAAGGTCGAGGCGATGGCGGCCCTGGGGCAGGCAGGCGTTCCTGCGGGGGCCGTCTTCGACACCCTCGAGCTCTCGGAAGACCCTTACCTGCGCCGGCGGGGGATGTTCGTCACCGTCCAGCATCCCCAGCGCGGCGAATTCACGATGCCAGGCTGGCCGGTCAAGATGTCGAGCTCGACAGTGCCCCTCACAGCCGCGCCCATCCTCGGCCAGGACAACCTAGAGGTCTACGGCAGCCTGCTCGGCCTGGGACATGAAGACCTCGAGAAGCTGCAGGCAGAGGGCGTCATATGACCGGCAACGAGGTCCTCGCGCGTGTCCTCAAGCAGTACGGGATTGAAGTCGTCTTCTTCTTGATGGGCGGCCCCATGATCGACTGCGAGAACGAATGCGAGGGGCAGGGGATCCGCATGCTCGACGTCCGCCACGAGCAGGCGGCGGCGATGATGGCCAACGCTTATTCGAGGCTGCTGCGCCGCCCGTCCGTCTGCATGGCGGCCTCGGGCCCGGGCGTGACGAACCTGGCCACCGGCGTCGCCAACGCATGGGCCGATGGGGCGCCCGTTATCGCGATCGGCGGTTCCAGCCCGGTGACGCAGCTTGGCATGGGGGCTTTTCAGGAGACCGATCAGGTCGCTCTGATGCGCCCGATCACCCGCTGGTCGGAGCGCTGCTATGACCCTCGCCGGATCCCCGAGCTCTTCGACGCCGCCTACCGCGCCGCCTTCGGCACCCGCCCCGGTCCCGTTTACCTGGACATGCCCGGCGATGTCCTCTATCAGAAGGTGGAGGAGGCTGAGGTTCACTGGACTCCCGCCCCTTCCGAACCGGCGCGTCCCCAGGCCGACCCGGCTGCGGTGGAGCGGGCTTTGAGGCTGCTTTCGGAGGCCGAGCGGCCGCTGGTCATGAGCGGTTCGGGTGTGCTCTGGTCGGATGCCAGGGCGGAGCTACGGGAGTTCATCGAGCGGGCCGGCATCCCCTTCTACACGACCCCGCAGGGTCGTGGCGTCATCCCGGAGGAGCACCCGCTCAGCTTTCTGGGCGCGCGCGGCACTGCGTTCAAGGAGACCGACCTGATCGTCGTCGTGGGGACGCGCCAGAACTACGTGATCGACTTCGGCCGGCCGCCGCGCTGGAACCCGGGCGCCCGGATGATCCAGGTCGATCTCGACCCTGCCGAGATAGGCCGGAACCGGCCCGTGGACGCCGCTCTGGTCGGCGACGCCAAGGCGGTGCTGTCCCAGCTGCTGACTGCGGACGGCGACCTGCGGGGCGACCGCTACGCGCGCTGGGTCGGCTACCTGGCCAGCCTGAACGAGGAGAAGGTCCTCGAGCAGGAAAAGCGGATGTCGGCGGACACGGTGCCGATCCACCCGCTGCGGCTCTGCAGGGAGGTGCGCGACCTCTTGCCGGAGGACGCGGTGCTCTGCGTGGACGGCCAGGAGATCCTTGCCTACGCGCGCCAGTCGATCCCGTTCAAGAAGCCACGCTCGTTGAACAGCGGACCCTACGGGTGCATGGGGGTCGGGCTGCCCTTCGGACTGGGTGCCAAGGTGGCCCTGCCCGACGCCCCAGTCGTGATCCTGCACGGGGACGGCTCCTTTGGGCTGAACGCGATGGAGATGGACACCGCGCTGCGGCACGACCTGCCGGTCGTATGCGTGATCTCCAACAACGGCGGCTGGACCGCCAGGGACCGCCACAAGGTCGGCCGCGAGCTTGGCTTCACCCGCTACGACCTCATGTTCCAGCCCCTCGGTTGCCACGCTGAGTACGTGGAGAATCCTGCGGACCTCCGCCCTGCCCTGGAGCGAGCGCTGGCCTCGGGCAAACCGTCGATCGTGAACGTGATCACCGATCCCGCCGCCCGCGCCCAGCAGGTCAAGTTCGCGAATTACTCGACGTAGCCGGCCGCAGGTTGGCAGAGATCCTCGTTGCGACCAAGGACGGGGCCGGCAAGGGTCTGGAGCGCGTCGGGCCTTTCGACAAGGCCGCCGGTCGTGACACGTGGTTCATCCTGGCCAGCTTCGAGTAGGGGGAGGCGCATGAGGGCGAGTGGCCGGTAGCCGACGACGAATGACGATCGACCCTTGGCGCCTCACTACCGACTGACAGTGGTGCGCATGCTGGCGGAACCGGTGGTTGGCGAGCTCCACCATCGGATCTGCGGCGCGCTCTTCTGCAACACGTTAAAAGCAGGCTGGCGCTGAGCAGTGAAGGACGATCGTAAGCTCAGCAGGGCGCCTGGCGCCAGCGACGCTGGTCGCGGTCCAGGGATCCGGATGGCCACGGCATGGCTATGGATAGGGAGAGGGGCCTGATCGACGGCACCCGGCTGGGAGCGAAATTTTGCCGATGGGAGTCCGCGGAAGCCTTGCGATGACCCTTGGAATCGTGATCATCGTCGCGCTCACGGCAGCCAAGCCAACGCCCTCACCGTCCCCGGCCCCCACCCCGACTCCGAGTCCTCCGCCAGCGTCTTCGGGGGGCTGGTCGATCGTGAGCAGTCCCAATCCCGACCCCAGCAACAATCGCCTCGAGGGCGTTGCCGTGGTGACCTCGGCAGACGCCTGGGCGGTCGGCAGCGCCGGCTCCAACGCCCTGACGGAGCACTGGGACGGAAGCCACTGGAGCGTGGTTCCAACACCGATGGCGCCGGGCGCCTCGCAGGAGGGCCTGGTGAGCGCGGCAGCCGTCGCTGGCAACGATGTCTGGGCGGTCGGCTGGAGCAGCAACACCTACGGCTGGTCCACCCTGTCCATGCACTGGAACGGCAGCCAATGGACCATCGTGCCGACCCCGAACGCGCCCGTCGGTCCTACCGGTCCCGCACTCAACTCGGTGGTGGCGGTGGCTTCAAATGACGTCTGGGCCGTCGGGGGGTCCTACAAGGCGCTGGGCAACTATCCCGGGAAGGCCTTGCTGGAGCACTGGGATGGCGTGGGCTGGAGCATCGTCCAGCCGCCCGCCGGGACGGGTTCATGGAGCTCGAGCTCACGCTTCGGCGCCGCCGCGGTCTCCAGCAATGACGTCTGGGCGGTCGGTGACTACGACAGCTTCAACTGGAATGGCAACGCCTGGAACGTCGTCTTTGGCGCGCAGAGCGTGGTGGCTGCCTCGGCGGCTGGTGCGACCAGCATCTGGGCGGTCGGCTCGTACACCTCCTACGACGGTTACACCTACTCCGGGCCCTTCACGCTCGCCTACCGCTGGGACGGGACCGCCTGGCGGTACAGTCAATCCCTAAGCCCAACTGGCGACGACACATTCGCAGGCGTGGCCGCAATCTCCTCGACCGACGTCTGGGCGGTCGGCAGTTCGCAGGGCTTTACGCTCGCCGAGCACTGGAATGGCAGCTCTTGGTCCGTCGTGGGCACACCGAACGCGTCACCCAACTCCGACCGCCTTGACGCGGTCGCGGCCAACGCGAGCAACAACGTCTGGGCCGTCGGCTCCTACCTGACCAGCGGCGGCCTCAGGCTGACGCTCATCGAGCACTTCACCGGATAAGGGTTACGTCAGGCATCGGTCCGGACCTTCCTGACGGCCTGCGCCGCAGGTCGTTCCTTCGGTCGCGTCACGAGCCAGGGGTCCGCCACGCCGATCGAGACCGCGTCAACTCCTGGCAGCGATCGCGGATGTCCAGCGCGCGCCGTTACGCACACAGGCTCCTAGTCCAATTCCCAGCGGGGCCGGGGTGGTGGTGACGCGGGAGGGCAGCGGCTGGAGGGTCGAGCCGATGAGCTGAGCGTCCCACGGGCTCAGGCGGGCGCTGGGGCCCGGCCCCTGTCGTACTCCTCGGAGATGTCCTCCCGGCCGCGGTCGCGGAGGAGGGCGGCAGACACGATACTGACCACTGCTGTCAGCATGATGTAGGCGGCGATGGCTGCCGAGGTCCGGTAGGTCTGCAACAGCCAGAGGGCGACCAGGGGCGCAGGACCGCCGGCTGTGATGGAGGCGAGGTGGTAGCCGAGTGAAGCCCCGCTGTAGCGCAGCCGGCCGGTGAAGGCCTCTGCGATGAAAGCGGCCTGTGGGCCGTATTGCATGTCGTGGACGGGTAGCGAGAGGACGATGGCCAGGAAAACGAGCGCAGGCACCCGGGTGTCGAGCAGCGCAAAGTACGGGTAGGCGAATATCAGCATCGCCACTGCCCCGACCAGGTACATGCGCTTTCGCCCGATAAGGTCGGAGACGTAGGACCAGAGAGGAATGGTGAACAGTGAGACGAACGAGGCGACCAGGACGTCGTTGAGGATGTCTCCCCGCTTGAACTTCAGGGTGACGGTGGCATAGGTGAGGACGAAGGTGACGAAAATGTAGAAGGGGGTCTGCTGGCCGGTCCGGATCAGGGCCGTCAGCACGATCTCCTTCCAATTTCGCTTGATCACCTCCCGGGCCGGGTGCCGCTCGATCCGTCTTTGCTCCAGGAGGCGGGCGAAGATCGGCGTCTCCAGGATCTGGAGCCGAATATAGAGGCCGATTGCGAAGAGCACGATGCTGAGCAGGAAGGGCACCCGCCAGCCCCAATTCAGGAAGCCCTGCGTGCCAGCGATTGCGTTCATGAAGTTGAGGGCGCCGACAGAGAGAACGAGCCCGACCGGCACCCCGAACTGCGCCCAGCTGGCTATGAAGCCGCGCTTGCTCCGGTGGCCCCACTCCATGGAGAGCAAGACCGAGCCGCCCCACTCGCCTCCTACGCCGACACCCTGCAGGACGCGAAGGACGGTGAGGAGTATTCCGCCCCAGACTCCGATAGTGGCGTAGGTGGGGACCAACCCGATCAGGAAGGTGGCCACGCCCATAAACACCAAGGTGGTGATCAGGGTCGCCTTGCGCCCGATACGGTCGCCGTAGTGGCCGAAGATGAAGGCTCCAATGGGGCGGGCAGCAAAGCCGCCGAAGTAGGTGGCGAAAGCCAGCAGGGTGCCCGTATAGGGGTCGGCCTTAGGGAAGAAGAGTTTCCCGAAGACGAGGGCCGCAACAAAGCCGTAGAGGAAGAAGTCGTACCACTCGATGGAAGTCCCGATGGTGGAGGCGACCACCGCCCGTACGAGCTGGCGGCGCGTCACCTCCGGTTCAAGCACCTGCGCCCCTGGCTCGGCCATCGTCGATCCCCCTTTGCCGGTCCCTAACCCACCATTATCGCCTCCGCGGCCGTCCCCCTCGCGAGGCGGATCCACGTGAGGGGTTCAGAAAGTCCGTCCGAGTTCGACCGGCCCGTGCGTGAGGCTCCAGCGGCGGGATCGCAGAGCCCGTTACCCTGAGCGGCCAGCGTGGTCCCCTCACTCCTTTACTCGCTTGCCCGGCTCCTGCTGGAGCTGACGGCGAGCCGGCGCGCCGACGAGGCGGCCTTGAAGGCCGAGGTGCTCGCCCTCCGGCGCCAAGTTCAGGTTCTCGAGCGCCAGATCAAGCGCGTCCGCTGGACTCCCGGCGATCGCATGCTGCTGGCCGCGCTAAGAGAGCACCTGCCACCCTTAGTCTGTCCGGCCTGCTGGTGCGGCCGGCGACGGTGCTCGGCTGGCATCGCCAACTGGTGCGTCGCCGATGGGCAGCCTATCTGGGGCACCAGGTGGCCGCTACCAGCATTCGCTCGATCCTGTTTCGAGCCCGGGTGCCGCCCGCTGGCCGGCGCTCGCAGCTGAGCTGGAAGCAGTTCCTGGCCGCCCACGCGGAGACTCTGGTGGCGGCCGACTTCTTCAGAGTGGAGACCGTCTTCTTCCGGCGGCTCTACGTCCTTATCTTCGTGCACCTGGCGAGCCGTCGGGTTCTGGCGGCGGCGTGCACTAGGGAACCAATCGGGGCCTGGGTGACACAGCAGGCGCGCAACCTGAGCTGGAGGCTTGGCGAGGAGGGCCTCAAGCCGACGGTCCTGATCCACGATCGGGATCGCAAGTTCCCAATCAGCTTCGACGCCGTCTTCGAGGCGGAGGGAGCTCGAGTGGTCCTCACAGCGCTGAGAGCCCCGAAGGCGAACGCGTATGCCGAGCGCTGGATCGGGAGCTGCCGGCGCGAGTGCCTGGACTGGATGCTGATCGTCTCCGAGCGCCACCTGAAATCGGTGCTCGACTCTTACTGCGCGCACTACAACCACGAGCGCCCGCACCGCAGCCGCGACTTGCGCCCACCGGCGACTCGTGGGGATCCTGTCGCCGTCGGAGCCGGCGAGGTCCGAAGACGAGTGCGGCTGGGTGGTCTGCTCAACGAATACTACCGGGCAGCGGTCAGCGCCTGACCGGATCGCGACTGAGCCAGGATGACGCTATGGAAGAGGCACAGCGTTTTCGGGTAGCCCGGAACCCCGATCCCGCGAGCCGGCTGCCCTTCCTGCTCTGGCTTCCGATCGAGGGTGGCATGGTGCTCAAAGCTCGCGACACCTGGCCGCGTGCCAACCGGGTCTTCTGCGCCCAGGACGCATCTCCCTGGAATGAGAGTGCAGTTCTCCTGGAGGAGGCGCCCTTTCTCCTCTGCCGCCGCCGGGGCGCCGCCATCGACCTGGTGCTGGACCGGCCATCGCTGTCCCGCTCCCAATTCGTGTTCACCCAGGCCCGGGGTCGGCCGGCGATCTGGTGGCAGACGCAGAAGACGGCTCAAGCCGCCAATCCCGGTGCCCGGATCCCGCGTGGCCGAGCGGGAGGAGCCCTGACGGTGGCCATCGACACGCGCGAGAAGTACGGCTGGAAGTTCGCCGGCCGACCGGTGGCGATCGAGCGGCGGGCCCTCCCGGCCGGAGACTACGGAGCCATCGCGGGGGGGGCGCTGGTTGCGGTCATCGAGCGGAAGACGCTCGAGAACTTGGCGACCTCACTCTCGGACGGAAGCCTCGCCTTTCAGATCCAGCGTCTGGCGGAGCTCGCCCGGGCAGCAGTTGTCGTGGAGGGAGACTACCCTGACCTCATTCGCACCCAGCCCGGCCGCGGCTCCTGGCTGGGAGACATGCTGGGCCGGCTCGCAGTCCGCTATCCAGAAGTGCCGGTGGTGTTCGCAGGCTCGCGGAAGTTCGCCGAGGAGTGGGCCTACCGCTTTCTGGGAGCGGCCATCGGCGATTACCATCGCGGCGCGCCAGGGAGTTCGTAGATGATGCAACCCAGGAAGGCATGCGAGACGGTGCCGATTGACTTTCTGAACCCCACACGGCGCGGCTACCTGACTCCCAGCTGATACCGGAGCCGCCAGGGCTCCGGCTTCGCCTCCTGACCAGGCAAGCAAAGCCAACACGGAAGCTGACATGAGGACGCGAATGAGCCGCGTCATGGTCAATCCCTCCTCAGATCGGACGCGTCGGCAACTAACCCCGGCGTGAGTCTGGCTCAGATGACGAGACCGCAGAGCGGACGGTGCGGAAGGAGACGCCAAGCCGAGCGGCGATTTTGCTTATCTGACATTCCAGTTGCCGCCAATTCCAAGATCTGCTCTTGGCGACGAGAGGGACAGAGCCGGTTGTCACGCATGCGCGCTCACGAAGGTGGCTAAGTTCGTTCGGAGGGAAAGTCCTCAGCCGGACTTCAGGAAAAGTTCAGGACATCCTGAACTGCTCCGCGCCACCACCAAGCTTCGACTTAGATACGACATTGACGAGGTTGACGTGTCCTGGGGCTAGCGGCTCATGTATGCGCGGAAGACCACATCGGCTGACCTCGCCGCGACCGAGGGCGGGGCGAGCCTGCCCTACTTCGCTATCAGGTAGATGAAGCCCCCGACCGCAAGCAGAAACACGACCATGATCAGCCCCACGACCAGCGACTCAACTCCGCTCGGCAGCGGATTAGTCTGGTTGCCCGTCGTCCGCCCTTCCAGGAAGCCCGGTGGAAGTTGAATCCGGAACAACCTGACGGCCAGACTCGCCCGCCAGCCGTAGACATCGAAGAGCTTGCCGAGCTGTTCATCACCATCCGGAGTGCCGGCGAACCAGTGGAAGAAGCGGCGGATCTGGACCGATACGATCCAAGCCTGCAGCAGCAAGCTGAAGACAACAACTCCCACCGCAGCGACCGTGAAAGCAATCACGACGGTACTCGTTCCTACCGATGACCTCCCGGTCGCCAGGGCAAGTGCTGAGATGACCATGCCGGGCGAGTCTATCAGCACGACGCGAAGTCCCCTAGCGCTGTTGAGCGTGGGATGTCGCGGGCGGCCCGTCTTGAAACAGGTGGCCTGAAGCCCTGTACAGGACAATGCACGATGTGCCCGTCATTTCTGGCAGCCTATTGACAGCCTGACTTTTCTTAACAGATCACCGCTCTGAGCTTGCTCCGGTCATCTGGACGGGCCCGGCGGCATGCCGCGGCGACGGTTTGAAACAATCCCGAAAGACACACCGACGGCCAAACGAGCTGCGATTTCAGCGGCTCGGCTTGGCCCAGACCCCGCGATCCTGTAGCAGCTTGATCTGCGCTTCGATCACCTTTTTCTTGTATTCGGCGTGCTTCATCGGCTCCCGGTCCAGGTACAGGTTCTTGGGATATATCGGCTGCTCGTAAAGGAGTTGGTAAAGCTCTGTGCGCAGATCCTTCAGCCAGTTGTCCCATTGGGCGCGGGCGCGGTGGTCGCGCAGCGCTTCGATGTCGATCACGCCCGACACGTAAGTGGAGCCCGCGCCGTACTCCTGCTTGCCCACGATCCTGCCCTTGTAGTCGATTATGTACGAGCGCCCGCCGAAAGTGTCAATGGGCGTCGTCTCGTCGGGAAAGAGATAATAGGTCCCCATATTGGGGGCCACCAAGTACATGTTGTTATCGAGTGCCCGCGCCCGGCTTTGGATCTCGAACATTTCATTGCCGGTGGCAGGATGTGGATAGGAGGCGCGGTAGACGACTTCGGCGCCGTTCAACGCCAGCGCACGCGCGTTTTCCGGATAGGATCCCTCGTTGGCCATCATGATCCCGAGCCGGCCGATCTCGGTGTCCGCCACCGGCCAGAACGCATCGAGGTTGCGCCCGTACTTCTCGATCCACCAGTCATAGATGTCATGCGGACAGACCGAATGCTCGACCGGGAACAACGGCGAGACCTTGTAGTGCTGGAGGATCACCTCGCCGGCCGGGTCGATGATGAAGCCGATGTTGAAGAAGCGGTCCTTCACCTCCGGGTGACGGGCTTTGGCTTGCGCGATCACGAAGGCGTCGTACTGGCGCGCCAGCTTGCCCAGTGCATCCGTCTCCTCGCCTGGGATGTCGATTGCGCAGCTGCGCGCGAACTCGACGTGGTCGAGGTCCAGCACCTCGTCGGTAAACGCTTGTAGGCCACCTTCCGGAATCGCGATCAGGCGGACCGGGAGGTCGAGGCTCGACAGCCATGAGGCGGCCTTGAACAGGTGCGCCAGGTGCTCAAGGTTGATCTTGATGTCCTCCCGCCGGCGGATGCCTCTGACGGTAGGTATGAGTCCGACCGCGGTGTAAGGGCTAATCATCCCGCTACCCCCTCAACTCGAAGCCAGCCATGTCGGCCGACGGTCTTCGACACAGTATCGACTTGCGTCGGCGGCTCCGGCGGGCAGAGGTGACTCACTACGCAGGACCCTGGCCGAGCTGACCCCCTTCGAGCTCAAGCACTACCTGGGCGAGCTACGCGACCGCGGGCTAGCGGATAGCGCTACAGCTACTCCGGTTCGCGGCGGGCTCGCTCTGGCTGTCCGGACAGAACCGAATCAGCGCTTCCACGGGCACGTGAAGGTGAACTTAAGCTGCGCGGGCCCGACGGGGAGCCCGTTGCTCCAGACCCCATGCGCATCGACCGACCCTGAGTCCCCACCGGCGTCGATAGTGATCGTGCCGGTCGAGTCGCTACCCTTCAGGAACCCCTGGGCGTTTGCGTGCATGTCCAGCAGCACTCGATCGCCCTGAGTCTTGAGGTCGATCGTCACCGGCGTCGTCGTCACCTTCGCGATCGAAAGAGCCAGGTCGTACTGCGTGCCGTTGATTACGGGCTGGAACGTATCGGCGAACGCGCCGTACTGCACACCGGCGCAGTGATAGCCGGCGAGCTGTTTGGTGCTCCCGCTCACTGGCCCGGTCACGGTCAGATTGATGGTGGCCTTGCCACCGGCGGCGCCACCGCTGCTGGAGTTCGCCTCGGGTCTCGAGACACCGCTCAAATCACAGGCGGACAGGCCGATCACGATCGCGACCCAAACGAACAGCTTCTTCATCTGATCTCCCCTCTGGGTTTACCGGATCGAACTCTAGCACCGCCTCCCTGACGCCCAAGTACCACCGCCTCGACCAGATACCGAGCTCGGCCCATCCCGCCACCTCCACTTCGAAGGTGTCCAGGATGTCCTGAGACATCCTTCCGTTTATGTGGTGAACTCACACACCCTCGGGTCCCCGCTATCGACACTCCCTCAACGCCTGGTGCGCGGCGATCGCGCTAGTCGCCTACGTCTGGGCCCAGGCCGCGTTCCGCCGCGGTATCCGGTGACACGGCGAACATGCTCGCCGGGAGACTGACGACATGATCACCATCGGCAAACTCGCCGCCTACGCGGGCGTGACAGTCAAGGCGGTCCGCCACTACCACAAGCGCGGCCTGCTCGAGGACCCGTCGCGTGACTCGTCGGGCTACCGGCGCTACACGGCCGAGCATGCAATCCACCTGATCAAGATCAAGACGCTCGCCGAGGCCGGCGTGCCGCTGGCCCGCGTCAAGGAGCTGCTCGCCGCCGAGCCGGACCGCTTCGCAACCGCCATGGCAGAGATCGACCGCACTCTGAAGAAACGAGCCGAGGAACTCGTCCGCACCCGCCAGCGGATCGCCCGCCTCAGCAGCGGCGACCGGCTGTTCGTGTCCGCAGAGGTCGCCGACTACCTTGATCACCTGCGCGAACTTGGCGTGAGCGAGCGTACGGTGCAGATGGAGCGCGACGGCTGGATCCTGATGCAGTCGGTCTCGCCGAAGGAAGCGGCCATCTGGATAGCCGACAAGCGCGATGCGATCAGCGATCCGGAGTTCCGTTCCATCTACCTCGACTACGACGCGGCGTTCGACTGGTCCCCCGACGACCTGCGTCTCTACGCGCTGGCCGAGCGCAGCCAGCGGTGGCTCGCCAACCGCAAGGGCAGATTCGAGGGCGGACCGCGGCCAGTCCCGGACCCGACCATCGCCCAGCTGGTCGCGACGTCGGCCGGCGCATCGTCGCCAGCCTGGGACCGGATCACCGAGATCGCCAGGGAGCGGATGGCGGGCACCTGAAGAGCGGGGGCGGCGGCCTCCAGCGCGGGATAAGATCCCGAGGTCGTGCCTGCGCTCGAGCACACCCAGACTGAACCGACCTCGCTGTCGCGTGAGCTCCTGGTCCGGCCCGGCGATCGGGTTCTCGTCCTCAACCCGCCGGGCGGCTACCTGGACAGGCTGCGGCCGCTCCCCAAGGGCGCGGTGCTGGCGGAACCGGACGCGGATACCTGTGACGTGGTCCAGGTATTCGCACAGACGCGAGCCGACATGGAGCGCCAGGCCGGTGCCGCTCTGAAAGCCCTGAAGCCAGGCGGGGTGCTCTGGATGGCGTTTCCGAATCCCTCGTCTCAGGCGCAGATCTCGGACTTGAATCGGGACCACGGCTGGGGCCTTCTGCACGAGGCGGGCCTGGTGGCGACAACCGTGCTGGAGCTGGACGGCTCGTGGAGCGTGCAGCGGTTCCGGCCGAACGCCGAGCTGATCGCCAGCGGCGATGTGAGCCAGGCGATCCCGGCTGCCGACCTGCTGCCAGTCGGCCGGCGCGCCACACCTACCTACCGCCTGGTGCGCCTGGTCGGGATCCCGCTCCTCCGCCTCTTCCTGCATTTCGAGTTTCGTGGACGCGAGCACATTCCCCGCCAGGGCACCTACATCGCGATCGCCAACCACCTGAGCTGGCTGGACTCTTTTTCGCTGCTCATGGCCTTTCCGATCGAGCCGCGAGTGCACTTCCTGGCCGACCCGACCGGCCTCGTCCGGAAGCGGGCGCAGTGGTGGCTGGTCCGAGCGACCGGCGGCTACGTACCTGTCAACCGCGCCCAACATCACGACGACCAGCTCTTCAACCATGTGTACCGCTGCCTGGACCTCGGCGGGGCGATCGCTCTCTTCCCGGAGGCGAACTACGGCCCCAAGGAGGGCGAGCTGATGCCCCTGAAGAAGGGCTTCGCGCACTTCGCCGTCAACGCGGGCGTGCCCGTGATCCCGGTCGCGCTCTCCGGCACGAAGGACCTCTGGATTCGAAAGCGGATCGGCGTCCTCATCGGGGAGGCGGTTCCGACCGCAGGCAGAACGGTCGAGCAGGTCTACGCGGACGGCCGGGAGGCACTCGCGCGGCTGTTGCCTGCGTACGTCGAGCCCGGCGGGCCCAAGCCCCTCAGACGCTGGCTGACCAGCCTCTTCTAGACTTCTACGCGCCGGCCGGCGCACCGAGGCCGTCGAGCAGGACCGTCCAGCGCTCGATGCTTTCCGGCCGCAGCATGCCGTTCACGGCCCAGGGATCCTCAGCCATCCGCTTGCGGACGGCTTCTTCGGACTCCGCCTCGACTATCCACAGCACCTCGCGGTCCCCCTCGAGGGGGCCGGCGAGCAGGACGAAGCCCGCGTCGACCAGGCCTTCCATGAAGCGTGCGTGCTGGTCCCAGCCCGCCTGCTCACGCATGTCGCGCGACCAGTCCCAGGGCCCGCCGCGCCGAACCCTGACGGCGTAGCGCGCCATTCGCCCAGTCTAAGAGTCTCGCCTGGAGCTGGCGGGCACCGCCAGGTCGAGCTGGCGAATGCGATCGGGCGTTTCGAGCACCCCGAGCGGCGTCATCATCATCCGCGTGGCTTCCGACCGCAGGGCGCTCGTCCTCGGCGGCGGAGGCGTTACCGGCATCGCCTGGGAGATCGGCCTGCTGGCCGGGCTTGCCGAGGCCGGGGTCGACCTGACCTCCGCCGACGTGGTCGTCGGCACGTCGGCCGGATCTGTGGTCGGTGCCCAGATCTTGAGCGGCGTCATGATCGAGGACCTCTATGCCGAACAGTTGAAGGACGCGACCGGCGAGATCGGGGCGAAGATGGGCCTGGCCGTCCTGGGCCGTTTCATCATGGCCTCCCTCTGGCCGGGCGACGAGCGCCATGGTCGGGCGCGCCTGGGTCGCGCCGCGCTGGCCGCGCGCACGGTGCCCGAGTCCGAACGCCGTGCCGTCATCGAACAGCGGCTGCCGACCAGATCCTGGCCGGATCGGCGCCTGCTCATCACCGCGGTTGACGCGGAGAGCGGTGAAGCGCGTGTCTTCGACCGCGACAGTGGCGTCGCGCTCGTCGACGCGGTGGCGGCCAGCTGTGCGGTGCCGATCGTCTGGCCCCCGATGACCATCGGCGGGCGCCGCTACATCGACGGGGGCGTCCGCTCGATCGCCAACGCCGACCTCGCCGCCGGCTGTGACCGCGTGGTTGTCCTCGCCCCGGTTACGGTCGCTCTGCGGCGGAGCAGCCGGATCGCCGGCCAGCTCTCTTCGCTGGGGCCGCATGTACGCTCGGTCTTGGTCAGCCCTGATGCGCAGGCTCGCCGGGCCATAGGTCGCAACGTTCTCGATCCCGCTCGCCGGGCAGCCTCGGCCGGCGCCGGCCGCACCCAGGCGGTGACTCTGGTGGACGCGGTGGCCGGGGTGTGGTCGGGCGGCTAAGCCTCGCTTCCGGCTACCAAGCAATCAACCCGAGCAACCCGCCAGCCTGAGGTCAGATCCTGACGCAGACGTAGGCGGCGAACACCTTCGACTCGCTGTAGGCAGCTTCCCGAATCTCAAAGCCTGCCCGCTTCAGCATCGGCTCCAG
>WNFB01003785.1_pt1 | contig 16397 bp, 10 predicted proteins | sample 5400501 | NCBI WGS metagenome assembly WNFB01 (sample SAMN13153341, study PRJNA577476) | soil metagenome | isolation source: 200 cm saprolite under Douglas fir tree site 2 hole 1 | place: USA:California | collected 2015-04-18
TCAAGAAAAGAATCGGGGTTTCGATGCGCAGCTCGCGCAACTCCCGACAGACCTGAATCCCGGTGATCGTCGGCAGGCGAATGTCTAGCAGGATCGCGTCGTAGGTGACGCGCGGGGCGAGTTCCAGCGCTTTCTCGCCAGTCTCAACCACATCAACGGTGTACGCTTTCTCACGCAGCGACCGGGCGATAAAGCTGGCTACCTTGCGCTCGTCCTCTACAAGAAGAAGATGCATCTAACGCCCTCGCAGCGAAACCAAAGCAAGCTGAATCGGACTTATAATACTAGAAGCCTTCTCCTAAATGCTTGAAAAGACGCCTCCAGAGCGTTTCATTGCTTTGCACGTCCGGGAAAGAGCCGGTTTTTCGCTCAAGATCAGTAAATGAAGCGGGACTCACGCGCGATGGCACGCCGTCCGCGCCCCATTCCGGTTATCGCAGCAACTTCATTTTGCTGCCGGGTGCAAGTTGAGTTTCTGCACCCGCCAATTCAGGAGTTCCGCAACGTAAAGCGTATTTTCGGAAGGACAGGCAATCTCATGCACCCAACCGAACTGGCCGAGCTGTTTGCCGGCTTTTCCGAAAGCGCCGAGGATGTTTCCGTCCAAATCCATTTTGTAGATTCGGCCCGGGTTGGAATCGGAAGTATAGAGAACCTGTTTGGGCCCGGGAGTAATGCAGATGGCCCACGGAGAGCCAATGTTGGTCCACTGTTTCAGAAAATTTCCGTCGTTATCGAAAATCTGTATCCGGTGGTTTTCCCGGTCGCCCACGTACACATTGCCCTTCGCGTCCGTAGCGATGGTATGCACGGTGTGGAATTCACCCGGCTCTGTCCCTCGTTTTCCCCAGGCCTTTACCCAGTTGCCTGTCTTGTCGTATTTCACGACGCGCGAGTTATTGTAGCCGTCGGCGAAAAAGCTGTTGCCGGCAGCGTCCCACGCGACGTCGGCAGGCCGGTTGAAAAGCCTTTGCGAGAATACGGCGAAGTCCGGATTCGGCGCCAGTGGAGGAGTGCCCGGAGGCGGCGCCGCGCCCTCGACAGATTCGGGCTTCCGACCGTAAAGCATAATGACCCGGCCCTGGGGATTGAACTCGATCGCCATGTTCGCGCCTTCGTCCACGCACCAGATATTGTCGTCCTTGTCGATCCGCACCACGTGCGCGAACGCAAACCCGTACAAATCTTTTCCAATCTCGCGAACAAATTTTCCGTCGGGAGCGAATTCGAACAGCCGCGTCTGCCCGCTTCGCGTGAAGACGAAAATGTGTCCCTTCGAGTTCACCGCCACGCCGGCAACTTCTCCCAGATAAAGATCCGCCGGAAGCTGCAGAAGGTTCGCATTGGCGTCGAAAGGAATCTCGGGAACGGACTGCTGTTGACCATGGACAAAAAACGGTACCGCCAACGATAAAAGCAGAAACACCGCAGAGCGTTTCATCACGGCCTCCTCAGGGAATTCTGCCATGCGAGAAAGCAACGGCAGGAAACCCAACCCAGCCATGCGGATAGCATCACCAAATCTTGGGTGGGAAAATGGGACAGGGATTCAATCTGAATCCCTGTCCCCCATACCTTCAAACCACTTGTTACACTGCGACTACCAAATGAACTTCAATCCGAACTGAATATCCCGCGGCGGGGTCTGTGTGGACGGAGAAAGCTGGCCGAAACCCGGGACCAGCACGTCGAGGTTAGCGACCGGAGGCGCGAAGTTGGCGCGATTCAGGATATTGAAGAACTCGGCTCGGAACTGCACGTTGAAGGTTTCCGAGATCTTGGGGATCTTGGTGTTTTTCACCATGGAGTAATCCAGGTCGATCAACCCTGGCCCGACAATGATGTTCCGGCCTGTGTTACCGAGGACATTGGGCGCAGGGGGGGCGGTAAAGCATGCAGGATTGATGTATTGGAGGAGGCCGTGGCGGCCTGACGAAGGATTGGTCAGGGAGCAGCCAGGGACGCGATCCAAAATAGCATATGGCTCCGACATGAGTTGGCCGCTAATATCACTAGTGATGGTGAAAGGCCAGACAGGAACGCCGTCGCTCAGGGTGAGAATTCCTCCGACCTCCCACCCTTTGGCGATGAAGGCTACAGGCCCATGGAACGATGCCGGCGTCGGTACCTCCCATAGGAGATTAACAACCAGATTGCGAGAAACATTGAAGTCCGACAGACCTTTGATTAACTTCAAATCCCACCAGGGGATGGTGGGGTTCAGGTCTCCCGCGAAGTTGTCACCCGCAAAGCTGCCAGAGGTGGTGTCCATGGTCTTGCTCCAGGTAAACGAGACCTCCGCTTGCAAGCCATGGCTCATGCGCTTCTCGACTTCTACCTGGAGAGCGTTGTACCAGGACTTGCTTTGCCAAATCGTCGACTGAATCCCTCCGACGTTGGGGTTAATCAATAGCCCCGACACTATACCGGTGGGGTTGGCGCTAAAGTTGGCGGGAAGGCCAAGAGCCACATCCGTTGCACTACAGTCCGGTGGCCCTGGAAGACAGCCGCTGCCGACCGGACTCGGGAATACCCAACGGTTCCCAACCTTCGTTGGAAAGACGATATTGAGGTCGTCGCTCTGGTACGGATTGTGCTTTCCGCGCGAACCTGCATAGGCAACTGTTAAGGAGACATCCCCTGCAAGTTGCCTTTGGAGGTTGAGGTTCCATTGATAGATGTAATTGCGGTGGGGTTCGCGCTCGACGAAGTTCCACGTCTGGGCAGCAATCGGCGCCGCGGCCGGATTGAGGAATTCGTTAAGCACTGCTGCATTAACTGCTGGGAACTCGCCCCTACTCACACAAGGCTGTGCGTTGCCGTTGAAGCCGCAACCTTGCACGTTAACGTTGCGGTGAAACGGAGAGGTTTGCGCGTTATTGAGCGCCAACTCGTAGGGGAGGGGCAGGGCGTCAAACAGGCCGAAGCCCCCGCGAACGGAGGTCTTTCCGTCCTTGAAGGGATCCCAGGCAAAGCCGACGCGCGGCTCGAAATTCTTGCTGGTGGGGTTGCTGAGGAAGGTCTTATTGCTGCAAGTGCTGCAATTCTCGGTGGTGGGATTGGTCCATATATTTGGCAGGTTGGCGATCAGTCCGTGTTTCTCAGTGGGGATCGTTTCCATTTCGTAGCGCAGGCCCAGGTTCAGGGTCAGGTTGGTTAGAACGGATCTTCCAATCATCCTGAAAATATACGCCAGGGATCGAAGTGAACATATAGTGCGGGGTGACCCCCTTAAGGCCCCCCAGGGGAGGGCTCTGCACCGTCCGGGGAGTATCTGTGAGAAAGTCCGCCTGCGAATTGAAGAATACGGTGCCGTTGGAGGTGAACGGGGCGAAAAGCTTTTCCTCCAATCTAATGAACATGAACCCGAACTTCAGGCTGTGCCTCCCAATGGTGCGTCCGGCGTCATCGAAGGTTTGAACGGTTTGGTGAGTGAAATCCTCTATCGCGTCGCCGTTCAGGCCCCCTGAGAAGGGTGCGTTAAACCCCGCCGCCGTATTCGGTCCCCCGCCTATCCCCGCGACTCTCGCGGCATGCGTGCTGCCGGGTTCTATGGCAAAGGTCGCGCTGGTGCTAGACGCGTCCGGGTTAAGCGCGCTGGGGGTCAACTGGCCAAAGCCCTGGGTATAGTTCCATCCGAGCCGAACGGTGTTGACAAAACTCGAGCCGAAGAGGTGGGTCTCTTCAATGGATGCGCCTTTGCGGCCAACAAAAAAACCCTCCAATTTCTGGTTGAAATTATCGGGCTGAGCGAAAGTGGAACGGTCATAATAGAAATTGGCATTCAAGCTATCTTTGTCGGAGATTTTCACGTCACCCCGGAAGTTGTAGTAGTTGTCGGGCACCACTTGCGCGCCCGAAAAGGAGAAGTTACAGGTGTTGTTGTCTGGGCCGATATTGTTTGCGGCAGCGCAAGCGGGAAAGAAAGTCAAGTAAGGCTGTTTGACGCACACGGTCGCGGGCGCGCACGCCGCGTCCGCCCCCCCCTGGTTGGGCATCGGGGCGCCGGTTGCGTCGTTCAGGAACCCCAGGCGCGCTTGTGCCGAGGGGACGTGGACGCTGTGGGCAATGCCCTTGCTCTGACGGAGCCCTTCGTAAGCGCCAAAAATGAAAATCTTGTCCTTCTTGATCGGCCCTCCCGCCGACCCCCCGAACTGATTCCGCCTGAATGGCGTTCGCTTTCCCGCCTCAAAGAAATTGGCCGCGTCGAGCGCGTTGTTGCGAATGAACTCGAAAGCGGTTCCATGAAACTGGTCGGTGCCCGACTTGGTGACCGCGTTAACGACCCCGCCTGAAGTATAACCATACTCCGCGGAGTAGTTGCTGGTAATGACGGAGAACTCCTGAATCGCGTCCACGCCGAGGTTCGCACCGAGCACGTTTCCCGGCCCGGCGTTTGAATAGTCGTTGACGATAAGGCCGTTGAGCCGGTAAGTATTCTGTGTGGGCCGGTTTCCGTCAATGCTCATTTGCGATCCCAGGCCGCGCCCTACGGCGCCAACCTGCGTGATCAACTCCTGAGTCCGTACCGAAGCCACGCCCGGTTGCAGTGTAGCGAGCGACGCCCAGTCGCGGCCGTTCAAGGGCAACTCGCGCACCGTCGTGGAGTCAACCTCAGCGCTGATGGTGGAGTTGGTCGTCTCAACCGTGGGGGCCTCGCCGGTGACTTCAACGATCTGGGTATCCTGGCCGACTTTCAGGGCCAAGTTCACCTCCTGCTTCGCTCCGACTGTTAGCGTGATTTTCGTCACCGCGGTGCTGAAGCCCGCCGCGTTGGACGATATCTCGTAGTCCCCCGGGTTGAGGTTCGCGATACTAAACGCGCCGGTGGCATTGGTCGTGGTTGTGGTAGAGACACCCGTGGCGAGGTTTTTGGCCGAAACCTTTGCATTGGGAATGGCGTCCCCCCGCGGGTCGGTGATGCTGCCTGAAACGGTTGCGCCAACCACTTGCGCGCGCGTCGGAGTCGACAGCAAAAGCACAAGAATTAACCCCAGGACCAACCACATTGTCGCTTTTCGGTTCATGGACGCCTCCACTTTATCGATACGTCTCAAACTCGGGGCAGAGAAACACTCATCTCAAGAACATCACGCCGTGACATACGCATGTCAAATTCATTTAAGGTGCCCAAATTGGTGGACACCGCTGTGTTACGTGAGGGAACTGGATCAAGAGATAAAGCTGGAAGCGGGTCTCTGCCTACACGGGAACACGAACGCCGCACTACGCGCTCATCTTCGACCCACCCAACACTAATACGCGCCAGAACTGAATGATGAGAGGAAAGTTCCACCCGAGCCCCTCTCGGCAACCGGCTCCCCCGTACAAACAAACACCGGTGCTTCGCCCCTGGGTCCCGCGGAAACCACCAAAGAGCCTAACTATCATGCCTTTACAAAAACTGTCGACTCTTATCTCGGCTCGCAGCAAGCTCTTTGTTTGGCCCCCTTGTACACCCAGACCTTATAACAAAACCTTAAATTACATTAATATTTTTTAAGCAATTACCTGACTGGCCTGGACAGCGAGGTGGTCCGCGCAGACCGCTGTGGGAATCGACCTATTGGATTGCCCTAACTCTGCTGAAAAGCCTCTGCTCAGGCAGCGTCGTTCGACGAACCATCTACTAGGGCCAACGCTTCTTCCGTGGAAAAAAGTCGAGCGCCGGAGGTTTGCAGTTCCTTCAGGACTTTTTGCCCCTTGCTTCCATCCAGCGCCTTAATCGCATCGGTGACGATGGCCACGCGGCATCCTTTGCGAAGAAGGCCATCCGCCGCGCAGCGCACGCAGTATTCGGTGGCCACTCCAAAGACAACAAATTCGGGGTTTGCCTCAAAGGCCGGCGAGCTTGTCTCGGTGAGCCGCTTAAGAAGTGCATCCGCATGCGGATTTGTAAACACATCGAGCTGATTTTTCTGAAAAATGACTTGCTGAACGCCGTTGAGGTCTCCAGGAACAGCAGGTCCCATCTCGTTGGGGATTAGCAGCCGTCGCGGTGCGCACGCTTCCGGTAGGAGATCTGCCCCGGAACTCCCCTTCATGCAATGGGGCGGCCAGTCTCGTAGCTCGGCGTCGTCTAGATTATGAGCGTCCGCAGATGAGATCAGGAAAACACGGCCGTTACGGACTGTTTCAACAAGCCGATTGACGTTCGGAATAATCTTCTCCGCGCCCGGAACGTACAGCTGTCCGCCGGGCAGCATAAAGTCAACCTGCACGTCCACTTCCCAAAAAATTATTTTCGCGGTGACCAAAACTACCTCGCAACTTCAGCCATGCTCCGTCTTCACCATGGATTGTCGAATTTGCTCGCACAGTTCTTCGAGACGCGCGCTATAAGAAACAGGAAACGCCGGGTCCGCTATGCCGAGGGCAAGGATGTGGCTGGGCAAATGCTCTCTGGCGGCTTGGAACCTTTGCTGAGCCGCCCGGACATTGGCGCCGCCATCCTCCCCAGTCTTCTCCAATTTTCGACCATGACGCATCACGGGAACGAGCAACGGCTCTGCTCCGGGAAACGACTCGTCTTCGAGTCCGATAATATCCTTCTGATAGGTTTCCACGCCATCCGCGAAACGGAACACTTGCTTGCGGCCAGGGTAGGTCTTCTTTGCTTCGCTGAACTTGGCGGTACTGCGGACGCCCCCGCTCTGCTCGATTTCCACCAGCTTATAGATCACTCCGAGGTATGGGGCGTCGGCAGAGGTGGAGAGCGCCGTGCCTACGCCAAAGGCATCGATGCTCGCTCCACCCCGAAGCAAAGCTTGAATGCGATTTTCCTCCAGATCCCCGGAAGCGAAAATCTGCACGTCCCTCCATCCCACTCCGTCGAGCCGTTGCCGAGCCCAACGGCTGTCCGCCAGGACATCGCCGCTATCGAGCCGTATGCCGCCAGGTTTGCGCCCCAGCTCAATGATCTTTTCGATCGCCGCGCGCACATTGTAGGTGTCCACGAGAAGCGTTGACTGCTCGGGAAAAACCTTGAGGAAATCACGGAAAGCATCTGCTTCATCCTCGTGAGCCATGATCCAGGAGTGCGCCTGGGTTCCATATACGGGAATGTCAAAACGGTGGCCCGCATACGTGTTGGACGTCCCCACGCATCCACCGATGAAAGCGGCGCGGGCCGCGAGCACACTCGCTTCGATTCCATGTGCCCGGCGCGCGCCGAATTCGACTACCGCGCGCCCTGCGGCGGCCGTGGTCACTCGGGCAGCCTTGCTGGCAATCAGCGTTTGGAAATGCAGGATCGAAAGAAGACTGGTCTCGACGAGCTGCGCTTCCGCAATCGGGGCGGTAACGCGGAGCAGCGGTTCGCCGGGAAAGAAAATCGTGCCCTCGGGTAGAGCTTCCACGTCCCCGCTGAAGCGGAATCGCGAAAGATAGTCAAAGAATTCCGCCCGCACATGGCGAAAGAATGGCAGGCCGCGAACATAAGCGACTTCTTCATCGGAAAATCGCACTCTTTCCAGAAAGTCGAGAGCTTGCTCGAGTCCCGCTGCAACAAGGTAATTTCGTTGCGGCGGCAAACTACGTACAAAGAGTTCAAACGTAGCCCGTGCCTCAATTTGATTTTGCACGTAGCCCGCAGCCATCGTGAGTTCATAGAGGTCGGTGAGCAGACCCGAGAAACATTCGCTTGGCATCATTTCGGTGAAAAGAGTATGTCAGTGGGCAGAAAAGAGCAAAGCCGGGAAGGAAGAATACGTACTCCTTGACATCCAGTTCCCACAGTGAGGAAATCTTATTCACGGCTCGGATGTGGAGCCTTACTGGCATGAGTTATCAATCGGCGTTAACATTCGTATGCAGCTTGAACGGGCATTCGGCTCAGCACCCGCTGGGATGCTGCGCGTATGCCCGGATTGGCGCCGCTAGCCCGGACGAGGTGGAACCATGGGACAAATTCCAATCGATCGGCTCACCGCTCCTTTAATCCGCGAAAACGGAAAGCATCGTCCGGCAACGTGGGAAGAAGCTCTCGACCGCGTCGCGCAGGGCATCCGCAGCGAAGTCGGCCAGCACGGACCTCGCACCTTCGGCATGTTCAGCTGCTCCAAGACCACCAACGAGCTGAACTACATCACGCAAAAATTCGTCCGCTCGGTCATCGGCTGCAACAACATCGACAGTTGCAACCGGACTTGACACGCCCCGAGCGTCGCCGGTCTGGCGGCGGTCTTCGGTGCGGGAGGGGGCACCAGCTCTTACCGTGAAGTGGAAGAGACGGACGTCATTCTTCTTTGGGGCTCCAACGCGCGGGAAACTCATCCGATCTTTTTCCACCACGTTCTAAAGGGTGTTCGCCGCGGCGCCAAGCTTTTCGTGGTCGATCCGCGCCGCACCAGCTCCGCGCAATGGGCCGATGTGTGGCTGGGACTGGATGTAGGCTCGGACATTTCGCTGGCCAACGCGATGGCCCTCGAAATCATTGCCGCCGGCCTTGCAAACAAGGAATTCGTCGAGAATGCAACGAGCGGTTTTGAAGCCTACAAGGCGTGCGTGGAGAAATACACCCTGGAACGCGCCGCGCGCGAAACGGGTGTTCCCGCCGAAGTGATTCGTCAGACAGCCCACGCCTACGCCAAGGCGCCGCGCGCCGAGCTCTGTTGGACCCTCGGCATCACCGAGCACCACAACGCGGTTGACAACGTTGTTGCGCTCATCAATCTTGCGCTTCTCACGGGTCACGTCGGCCGCTACGGCAGCGGCATCAATCCCCTGCGGGGACAGAACAACGTCCAAGGCGGCGGCGACATGGGAGCGATTCCCGATCGCCTGCCCGGCTTCCAGCACGTGGAAAACGACGAGTTGCGCGGGAAGTTCGAAAAATCATGGGGCTGCAAAATCCCGCCCCAGCGCGGCTGGCATGTAAGCGACATGCTGAAGGCCATGGAGCGCGACGAACTGACTGCCTTGTACGTTCTGGGAGAAAACCCCGCGGACTCGGAAGCCGATCGTCACCGGGCTCTCAAACTTCTGCGCGGGCTGAAATTCATGGTGGTCCAGGATCTTTTCTATACGCATACGGCCGAGCTTGCGGACGTGGTTCTTCCAGGAGCGGCCGGTTGGTGCGAGAGCGAAGGCACGGTCACGAGCAGTGAACGCCGCGTCCAGCGTGTGCGGAGAGCCGTACCGCTTCCCCCGGGCACGCGTGATGACACCGAAATATTGTTTGAACTTGCGCGGCGGCTCGGTCACGACTGGGGCAAGCCGGACTCCGAGCGCATCTGGAACGAACTTCGATCCTTAAGCCCCATGCATGGGGGCATGAGTTACGCACGCCTCGAAAAACTCGGCGGAATCCAGTGGCCTTGCTACGATGAATCCCATCCCGGCGAGATGTATCTCCACAGCCGCTTGTGGCAGAGACCCGTGCTTGGCCCCCGCGCGCCGTTCAGCGCCGTGGAATTCGAACCGCCCGTCGATCAGTTGGACGAGCAATATCCGATCCGCCTCACCACAGGCCGCCGCCTAGATTCCTATAACACGGGAGTCCAGACGGCGCGCTATTCTTCTCCGCTTCGACGCGACGAAGCGCTCGATCTGTCTCCCGAAGATGGCACACGCTACAACCTTCGCGAAGGAGAGAAAGTGAAGGTTAGCTCGCGCCGAGGTTCCGTGGTGGCTCCAGTTCGCTTTGACGCCGGGCTCCGGCCGGGACTTGCTTTTCTGACGCTCCATTTCCACAATCAAGTGGCAACCAACGATCTCACGATCGATGCCGTCGATCCCAAGTCCGGCACGGCCGAGTTCAAGGCAACGGCCATCCGGATCGATAAGTTCCAAGAGCGCTGAGTGGACTTACACCTGACTGAAGACCGGCCGACGAGCGCGGAGAAGGCGGCCGTCGATGCTGTACTCGGTCCGCCGGAATCCGGCTGGGATGGTGGCCAGCGGCATGTGGAGACAGACGGCCGCGCCTCGTTCAATCCAACATCCCGCCGCGACCTGCTTCTTCCCGTCCTGCACGCGATTCAGTCCCGCAATGGATGGATTAGCCCCGGTGCGCTGAACTATGTGGCCTTGCGCATGAATCTGCCACCGGCGGAGATTCATGGCGTGGCCTCGTTCTACGCGATGTTCTCGCTTTCGCCCCGCGCGCCTATCGTGGCACACGTCTGCGACGATATCGCTTGCTTGGCCCGCGGTGCCGCTGCGCTGTGCGTGGAACTCGAGAAAAATTTTGGCCCCGCAGGATCTTCTAGCACGCAAAATCATGTGACGTGGCTCCGCAGTCCATGCTTAGGATTGTGCGAACGCGCACCTGCCGCGCTCATTTCCGTCGCGGGCGAATCTCCGCGGGAGTGCGTCGTCGCTCCGGCGACTTCAAATTCGATTCAATCCACATTGCGCGATGCGGAATCGGGGAAACTGCCGCCAGAACCGGATACCCTCGACGCAAGAATTTCCGTTCCTCAGTCGGGCAGTCCGCAGCTTCATCTGCTTCGCCGAATCGGGAAGATGGATCCTTCCAGCCTGGACGACTATCGCCGGTCCGGTGGTTACGAAGCGCTACGCCTTGCGATGGAGATCGGTCCGGAAAAAATAGTCCGAGAAGTGATTGATTCGCGTCTTTTAGGCCGGGGAGGCGCGGCTTTCCCCACCGGAAAGAAATGGGAAGGGGTGCTGCTTCAGCGAGGCTCGGGCCGCCCCCATTACGTCGTCTGCAATGCCGATGAGTCCGAGCCCGGCACGTTCAAAGACCGCGTCCTGATGGAAGGCGATCCGTTTGCCATTCTGGAGGGCATGACGATTGCTGCTCTGGCTGTCGGTGCCGAGAAGGGCTTCATCTATATACGCGGAGAATATCCGCTGGCTGCTGATCGTCTGGCCCATGCAATAAAAACCGCGCGGGCGCAAGGGTTCTTGGGCCAACGAATCATGGGCTCTTCGTTCCAATTCGATGTGGAAATCCGTCGTGGTGCCGGAGCATACATCTGCGGCGAGGAAACGGCTCTTTTCAATTCGATCGAAGGCTATCGCGGCGAGCCCCGAAATAAACCGCCATTCCCCACGCAGGCGGGCCTGTTCCGCCAGCCCACAGTCGTCAACAACGTGGAAACTTTGGTCAACATTCCCGAGATCATTCTCAAGGGTGGCGGTGCTTACTCCCGTATCGGCACCGAACAATCTACCGGACATCGTTTGTTGTGCGTTTCAGGTCACGTCCGCCGTCCGGGCGTGTACGAAATCGATTTTGGCGCAACGCTTCGCAATGTGATCGACCTCGCCGGAGGCGTGGGCGGCACAGGTAAGCTGCAAGCTGTTTTGCGCGGTGGCGCGTACGGCACGTTTGTTTCCCCCGCCGAATTGGACACGCCGCTCACCTTCGAGGGCACGCGCGTGATTGGTGCGACGCTGGGCTCGACCGCGCAGGAACTCCGCCTGCTGCAGGAAATGGCGCAGGCCATGCGGGATGCCTCGATTTGCGGCCTTGGCCAGACCGCATCAAGCGCCCTGCTTTCCGCTGTGAATCGCTGGAGTCTTTTCTCATGAGCGAGCACCTCGACGCCCCGTTGCCCCTAATCCCTGTGCCGCGCGGGCCGGTACCAAACGTGCCGCCGAACGCTGCCCGTCGCCAAATCGAAATTCAGATTGACGGAAAGAGTGTCTCTGTCCCCGAAAACGCAACGATTCTGGACGCCACGCGGCAACTCGGCATCGACACGCCGACGCTCTGTTTTCTCGAGAATTTGACCCCCGTCAATGTTTGCCGCGTCTGCGTCGTGGAGCTCGAAGGCTCGCGCGTGCTCGTTCCTGCGTGTTCGCGAAAAGTCGAACCCGGGATGAAGATCAAAACCGATTCCGAACGCGTGCGCCTCAGCCGTCGTCTGATTCTGGAATTCCTGGCGTCTTCTGTGGATGTTTCCACCGCGCCCTCGCTGCAGGCGTACTTGGCAGAGTATGGCGCTGATCCGGAGCGCTTCGGCTCTTCTGAAACCCGCGCGAAGCTGCCCGTCAAAATTGACAATGACCTGTACGTCCGCGATTACGCGAAATGCATCCTCTGCTACAAATGCGTGGAAGCGTGCGGAGTGGACGCGCAGAATACTTTTGCCATCGGCGTGGCGGGACGCGGATTTTCCGCTCACATTGCGGCCGAGTTTGACGTTCCGCTTCCCGAGTCCGCGTGTGTCTACTGCGGAAATTGCATCGGCGTGTGTCCCACGGGGGCGCTCATGTTCAAATCGGAATTTGACATGCGCAAAGCGGGAACGTGGGAGGAATCGCGGCAGACGCGCACAGACACAATTTGCCCGTACTGTGGCGTGGGGTGCACGCTGACCGTCCACGCGCAAGATAGCAGGATCGTGCGCGTCACTTCGCCACTCGATCACTCCGTGACAAACGGCCATTTGTGTATTAAGGGGCGGTTCGGGTGGCAGTTTGTGGAGATTCGCGAGAAGGGGCTGGACGCAGTGCCTCCTCCCAGCTCTGCCTCTCAATCAAGCAAGTAATTACCTCCGTGCAAGGCCATACGGCAAGGACGCGCCTCTCACACTCCGACGATTTCGCCTGATTCATCCACATCGATCGACACGGTGCGCGAGACCTTCGGAAGGCCAGGCATCAACATCATGTTGCCGGAAATTACCACGATAAATCCTGCCCCGGCCGAGAGCGACGCATCCATGACGCGCAAAGTCCACCCCGTGGGCGCGCCCAGGATTTTGGGATCGTCCGTGAAGGAATACTGAGTCTTGGCGATACAAATCGGTAGTTTTTCGTATCCCCATTCCGCAAACTGCTGCAGCTTTACCCTGGTCTGATCGGTGAAGCTGACGTCAGCCGCCCCGTAAATATTCCGCGCGACTTTCTGAATTTTTTCAACGATTGGCTCTTCCAGTTCGTACGCCGGCCGTACCATTGGAGCTGGATTTTTGGCGATCAGGTCAATCACCTTTTCCGCGAGTTCTTTTGCCCCCGCGCCGCCTTTCGTAAAGGCTTCCGAGAGCGCCGTGGGTGTTCCGTGCTCCGCGCAATAATGTTCCAGCCGTTTCAGGTCCGCCTCCGTGTCCTTCGGGAACCTGTTAATCGCCGCAATTGTTGGAACTCCAAACCCTCTGAGGTTGTCGATATGCCTCCCCAGATTCGGCAGCCCGCGTTCCAGATCGCCCTCGCCTTGATTTCGGATACTCTGCACGGTAGTCACGAGGACTGCCGCAGCGGGTGTGTTGCCGGACTGTCGCATCACGATATCAATATATTTTTCGACTCCGAGGTCGGCTGCAAACCCCGTTTCATTCACAACGTAGTCGGCAAGCCGCAGCCCCATCTGCTGGCAGATTACGCTGCTTGTCCCGTGCGCGATATTGCCAAAGGGTCCGGCGTGCACAAACGCCGGGGTTCCGTCGGTGGTCTGGACAAGATTTGGAAGAATGGCTTCGGCGAGCAGCGCCATCATCGCGCCGGTCGCCTGGAGATCCCGCGAACGCACGGGCTTTCCGTCGCGCGTCACGCCAACCACAATCGAATCCAGCCGCTCCCGCAGATCCTTCAAGTCCTTCGCCAGCGCCACGATGGCCATGATTTCCGAAGCCGCGGTGATCACAAATCCGGTCTTCCGCCCGCCGCCGTCTTTCTTGCTGTCCAGCGAAACCGCGATCCGCCGCAACGCGCGGTCATTCATGTCCATGGCGCGCGGCCACGTAATTCGCTCCGAGTCGAGATGCAAATCGTTGCCGTGGAAAAGATGCGCATCAACGAGCGCCGCGAGCAGATTGTGCGCGGAAGAGATGGCGTGAAAGTCTCCATGAAAATGCAGGTTGACCTTCGCGCTGGGCTCAATCTGGGAGAGCCCGCCGCCGGCCGCGCCACCTTTCATGCCGAATACCGGGCCGAGCGAAGGCTCCCGCGAGGTGATCACCACCTTCTTCCCGAGCAGCGCGAGGCCCTGCGTCAACCCGATCGCGGTGACCGTCTTGCCTTCCCCGGAGGCGGTCGGAGTTGTCGCGGTTACGAGGATTAATTTCCCGCGTCGTTTGTACGTGGGATCGGCGAGGATCTCCAGGCGAACCTTGGCGCCATGGGGCCCTACTTGTTCAAAATATTTTTCTGGAATTTCGAGTTTCCGGGCGACAGCTTGAATCGGAAGAAGTGTCTTGTGCATGTCCTCATGGAGTTGCAATTAGGGATTTGAATGCCGCACGACAAGGTATCACACTCGGCGTTTTTCTTTCTCTACGCTTCCAGTGGTGTTCCGGCGGATGCCGCTCGTCGTCGGTGGGACGGACCCGTTTGAGGGCATTACCGAGGACTATTTTGTGGCCTACTGCGACGTGCTGGACGACCTCCACGCACGACACCAGAACAACTAAGAACCCTAGCTAGCCGAGCGGCTAACAACCGTTGGGCCATTTTTTTGTTTGCAATGTGCGCAACGTGCGAGTAGATAGAAGTATGTGCCTGACCCTGAAACCCTCATCCTTAAGGCCGGAGTGGTGGTCATCACCACTCTGGCTGTGCTTCGTGTTGTCTGGCACGACTTAAATATACTTACGATGCCCTTCACCGGCTAACAGGAAAGACCTATTCCGACAGCACACCGGCAGTGACTTTTAACTACGATCAAGCTTCCGCGTTGGGCGTAACGCTGACCAACACCAAGGGCAGAATATCCTCGCAGAGCACGGCTGGCGCGGCCCCAACTGGCGCGGTCTTCAGCTATGATCTGATGGGGCGCGTCGTTGATAATTCGCAATGCACGCCACAAAACTGCGGAGCGAGTGTCTTTGCATTTCAATATCCGCAATACGACCTCGCGGGAGACTTGCTCTCGGCAACGAACGCCGTCGGCATTACGTTTAATTACGCCTATGACGCCGCCGCCCGGCTCACCACCATGAGCACCAACTTTGTCGATGGCAGCCATCCGGGAACATTGTTCTCGAACGCTCAATACGGACCACTCGGGCTCACCAGCGCGACTTTGGGCAATGGACTCAGCGAAACCCTAGGCTACATGTACCGCGGCTGGCTGAAGTCTTATTCCGCGACATCCGGCACTACTACGCGTTACTCTTTCAGTGTGGGAACATTCGCACTGAACGGCGATATTCTCGCCGCCAACGACAGCGTCAACGGAAACTGGACTTATACCTACGACGCTTTCAACCGCATTATCGGCTCAAACCAAAACAGCGGACAGGCTGTGTATTCCTACGATTACGATCGCTTCGGCAACCGATGGCACCAGAACGGTCCGCACTCTTCTTCTCTTGCCTTCGGCGCGACCAACCGCATCCTTTCGGGAAGCGGAGTCAGCTACGACTCCGCGGGCAACATGACCGCCGACGGCTCGCACACCTATTCCTACGACGCAGAAAACCGCCTTATCTCCGTCGATGGTGGCAGCACCGCAGCCCATGTCTACAACGCCGCGGGACGCCGCGTCCGCAAAACAACAAGTTCCGCTGGAAGCGTAGATTTTCTCTATGACCTGGGGGGACACGAAGTCGCCGAAGTTGGTCCTGGTGGAGTTTTCAACCGTGGTGAACTTTATGCAGGTAGCCGTCACTTGGCCACGTACACTGCGGGCCAATCGGGTTCGACCTTTTTCACCCATAGCGACTGGCTCGGCACCGAACGCGCTCGAACCGATGTCTCGGGCGCACTGGCGGAGTCCTGCACCAGCTTACCCTTCGGTGATGCGCTAACCTGCTCTTCCGCAGACATCAGCCCCATGCACTTCACCGGCGACGAACACGACTCGGAGACTTCCCTCGACCACACTTGGTTCCGCCAATACTCTTCCCAGTTCGGCCGCTGGACCTCCCCCGACCGTCTGCGCGGCAGCCTCCTCAATCCGCAATCCCTGAACCGCTACACCTATGTGGCTAATAACACGCTCAGGTTCATCGACCGCACCGGCCTATTGCTCCAGGGAAACGGCTGCCTAATGAGCGGATATTTGGGTGGAGGTAACTTCTTCTGCGACTTTGGAACATTGGTCTTCGGCAACGACATATTCGATGCCATAGGGGGATCGCCGGGCACTTTCCTCTCCCTAGATATCTATGGCCATCTAAGCTTCGGATTTTCCCCTAATCTTTGGACTGCAACGTGGAACTAGATTGACGCAGCGCGTTCTAGCCTTGGGAACCCCTCCTATAATCCGACACCAGCCACGTCGGGATACACGGTCAATATTTACGGCAGCGGCGGGCTGTTCAGTACGGTCTCCGGGTTCATCCCTGACCTGCAAGACGCAACTGCCACCGTGTCTGCGAACCAAGCCGCGCACCCTGCTCCGATCAAGCCGGAGGACTACGGCGACGCCATGAACACACTCAACCGACTTCTTCGGACGGAGGACCCCAATAATCCTGGGCATACAGTTCCATACGATATGGCCTTAGCCGTCACATTCGCGCTCTATCCGGCCGTAGAGG
>WNFB01002371.1_pt1 | contig 16396 bp, 20 predicted proteins | sample 5400501 | NCBI WGS metagenome assembly WNFB01 (sample SAMN13153341, study PRJNA577476) | soil metagenome | isolation source: 200 cm saprolite under Douglas fir tree site 2 hole 1 | place: USA:California | collected 2015-04-18
AAATCGGCCAAAACGGTTCCAAACAGAAAATGACTCTCAAAAAGGGGGTACCATTCCTGGCAGATCGCGTCATGATACAGCCTTCCCGCAACTTGCACGGTTCCTGACGGAAACGAGGCGTTGGGCACATTGTGCACTCCATACGGCCTTGCCGAGCGTAAGACCAGAAACTCTGTCGCAGGCGTCTCGCTAAACCCGAATGGGGTCGCTCAGACCAACGGAACATGATAGTGTTGTAGGAATACCCAGACTGACACGCTCAGCCCTCCAAGCGAAGCAAAGATCAAGCCATAATCCGCCCGTCCCAGCTTTAGCTCGAACAAGGAAACGCGCCCCTCCTTCCCAGGGAATCCCCGCGACTCCAACGCCTCCGCAAGCTCCAAACTCCTCCTAATAGCAATCAACAATAATGGAATCAGTATCGGAACATAGTTCCGAACACGCCTGAACAAGTTCCCCTTATCCAGCTCCAAACCCCTAGACCTCTGAGCGTCAACCACAGTCTGCGCGTCGGCAGCAAGTGTCGGCACAAGCCGGACTGCCGTGGTGAAAGTGAAGGATAGAGCGTTAGGATAACCTAGCCACTTCCTCGACAACCATCTCACAAAACCGATCTTGTCAATCGCCAAACCTAGATCATCAGGAGAAGTGGTCATGAAAAACAAACTGAATGTCGTTAGTAGAACCAAGAAACGCAACGTCAGAGCGATCGCAGAATACACAGAACTGGTAAACAGATTCACAACGAATATGACCACGGAGAGAAACACACCCGCTCTGAGCGAGTAGACCCATCTTCGCGCAACACGGCCAGCGAGCAAAAGGGGAAGTTGAAGGGCCAAAAGCGCAGCCATCACGTAAATGCTTGTGAACAGTAACGACGTTACTACGATCGAGATTACGAGGAGAAACTTGGCTCTGGGGTCCAGTCTGTGCACTGGAGTCTTAAGAGTTGAGAATTTGAACCCGTTAAGCGCCTTGAGAGACAGCCGACTTCACCTGTGAGAGTCTATCCTCCAAGAGCAACTTCGCCCTGTGAACCTCAACAACATCCTGTGGAAACCCGTCTCCCAACTGGCTGAACAAGCGAGCCATCTGAGGCTTCACCAGCGATGCCTTCTCAACCAGATCCCCATTCGACAAGATCTCGTCCGCAGGCCCACGCGCCAAGAGCCGACCCTTCGACATCAAGACAACTTCAGGCCCCGCCTCAGCCACAAACTCCACATCATGACTAATAATGACGACAGCCTTTCCCTGCGAGTAGAGTTGAAGGATGAAATTCCGCAAACGCTCCTTCTGCAAATAATCCTGTCCAATCGTAGGCTCGTCAAGAACCAAGTAATCAGGCTCCCAAGCCAAGACCGCGGCCAGAGCCGTCCTCTTCCTCTCTCCACCACTGAGTAAGAAGGGCGAGGTGTCCGCGTATCCCGTGAGGTCAAGCGCCTCTAATGTCTTTGCAACCTGTCTCTGAATAACCTCGTTCGAGTACCCAAAGTTTCTCAATGCAAAAGCAACCTCATCTCTCACAGTTTCCGAGAAGAGCAAATGATCCGGATTCTGGAAAACCAGTCCCACTTTTCGGGACAATGCTGCGACACTCTTCTTCCTCGTGTCCTCTCCGTCAACAAGCACCCTGCCCTCGGTAGGCCTCAGCAGACCGTTCAGATGCTTCGCAAGAGTCGTTTTTCCAGCGCCATTCTCGCCCATAATTGCGACAAACTGGCCGCTGTCAATTGACAAGTCTACGCTTTGAAGAACGAACTCTCCTGAGGGATATTTGAAACTGACATTTTCCAAGCTAATCAAGAATGCACCAGCTTCTCCAGCCGCTCAGCCGCCTCCTCAACGTGAGTGGGCAAGCTACCCGAAACCAGATGATCCCCGCGCAAGAGGGCCCAGAGCAGACTAACCTTGGGAACACCGATTCCAAGCGCTGATAACCGCTCATAGTCACGGTCAAGCACCTCCCCGAGCCTTCCATCGTCGACAATCCTTCCCCTGTCCATCACAACGATTCTATTGGCAAATCTCGCAACCAAATCTAGCCTATGTTCGACAACGACTACTGCAACATCGTGCTCCTGCCGCAGATCGTCAACAGCTTTCACAACGCCTTCGGCTGTACGAGGGTCGAGAAACGATGTTGGCTCATCGAGCACAATCACGCTAGGCTCCATAGCCAAGACCCCGGCCAGGGCAACACGCTGCTGCTGACCCCCCGAAAGCTCGTAGGGAGCCAAGTCCTTCAACCCCTGCGTCCCCGTAGCGTCCATCGCCCAGTCCACTCTTCGCCTGATCTCCCCCCTGGACAAGCCCAAGTTCTCAGGACCAAATGCGATGTCCTTTTCAACAGTCAACGCGAAGAGCTGGTTCTCCGGGTTCTGAAACACATATCCGACCCTCCGGGAGACCTCGCTCGTCAATTGCGACGCGACTGGCTTACCATCGACGAGGAGTTCCCCTAAGAGTTCTCCATGGTAGAAGTTAGGGATCAATCCGTTGAGACACCGACACAGCGTTGTTTTCCCACATCCACTAGGACCAGTAAGCAGCACAAATTCCCCACTGCGAAGGGACAGATTCACATTCTCGATTACTGGGTGGGATGATCCTGAATATTGGAAGCCTAGTCCTCTCGCAGTAATCACTTCTCTAGTATCTATGGACAAGGTTTGAGCACGTGAACTGTTTCCGCTTCTAGTGTTTCGGCTCAGTGAGGCCGTCGTATATCAATTCTGGAAGGGCCCAAGTAGCTCCCGAACTCTAGCAACTGTCTTCTCAATCGTCTCATCGATCCCCACTTTTCCAAAGAAACCAGCTGCAGTCGGATGACCGCCTCCGCCGCCTCCAAGCGCGGCTCCTAGGGGAATCGCGAGATCTCTACCTAGATGAACACCCGTCTTACTGGCGAATTCCTCAGTCGCTCTCATGTTGACTCTGACCTTCTCCTTGGCCTTTCCCCCAACAAATGCAATATGCGCTCCGAGTCCTAACAGAGCTCTTGCGGCCGAGGACTGATACGAGCCGAGCTGGGAAGTGGCTAGGATCCAGTCCCCGAACGTGACGACTTGCACTCGTCCCGCGGCCTTGAGCCGTGCCATCCGCTCTGACCTGCTCATTCGGGCTCCTAGCATTTCGGAGAGCCGTCGAGGGTCTGCTCCAGCGTCGACCAAGCTAGCAGCGATCTCGAATGTGGACTTTCTTGCCAGCAGAAAGTGTCTAGTTTCAACGAATATGGCTGCAAGCAGCGCCATCGCGGTCAGATTATCGAGTGGCTGGGTAGATGCTGTGAATAGTCTGAAGACTACTTCGGCTGCGGCCGATGCCGATTCATCGACGATCATTCTGGTCGCGAGCCGTTCCGTCTCTGGATGGGGATGATGATGATCCACGACAATGAATGGGATGGTGTTGGCCTTGATTACTTCTGCTGCGTCTCCGAGCTGGTCCAAGGTATTCGTGTCTACTAGAATAGCGAGGTTGACGCCGTCAGTTTGCACGAATTGCGGGGAACCAATTCCCAGGTTCTCGAGAAGCTGCTTAGCTGATGCGCTGATGCCCTCGGGACAGGACACAGTCACATTTGAATTCGGATACAATCCACGTAACAATACCTGAAGCGCGTACGCGGAGCAGACGGCATCAGCATCAGCGTTCTGGTGGCAGATGATGCACACACTACTGCGTCCCTTCATCTGGGCAAGTATGAATCCGAGCTCCTCGGACCAGCGAGCTCCCAGAAGGGACTTCAGCGAAGGCGTCTCTCAGTTGCTGGCCGCGCCTATGGGCCGAAGCTTTTCCTGAAGCTTCACTTGGAGTTCTTTCATCCTCTCCTTCGTCCTCTCCTCCTGTCTCCCTAGCACGGTTATTCTGGTACCGAGTAGCTCCTTTCTCTCCTTGAGTTCGACGAGCAAGGTCTGACGCTCGGACTTTAGAAGAAGGCTGCCAACGCTCTTGTAGACAACTGCTGTGTCTGGTAGCTTCTCGAGCTCGGCCAAGGCCCGGTCGGTTTCGGAGGCTTCCATTTCCAGCTGCTGTTTCTGGCCGGATACCGCTTGTAGGGTCTGCTGCATTTGTTGGAGCCGGGCAAGCTGTTCCTGTACCTGCGCTGGGAGTTCGACTTCGCTCAAAACTAGGGCACGCGCCGTCTTGAAGCTCTTTTCGGGCCGCCTCTATAAAAGGGTGCAACCGCAGACACTCCTTTGAGCCCTACCGAGACGAAGTGAAGGAATGAGTTCGACGCGGCTCTGAGCGCCACGAGATCGCTGGCAGTTATTCCAATCTGCAGCTTGTTTCCCCGTGTGGTGGCGGTCGTCTTGGCCCTGAAGCCTTTGCCTGGTTCGGTCTCCGGCCTTATCGAGTCTCGTATGGACCTAGCTGTCTTTGGGTCAGGCATGTCAATTATTATTGTCAGATTGGCCTGGGCTTTCTTCCTCAGCTGGTGACTCTTGCTCTGCGGCTTGGCCCTCATTTGCTTTTCCGGCATTCTCCTCGATCGTGATCTCTGTCGGCTCAACTTGTTTCTTCCTTCGAGTTCTCGGTCTCTTCGAGATAGGTGATACCGATGGTGCGACTCTCGCCCCGGCTCGTAGACTGTCAAGCTCGGTAGAGAGTGTTGATGGACTCATCATGCCTCTCGTGGCTCTTGCGGCTATTTCTCCTACTTTCGTTATGGGGGTGTAAGCTCCGCCGGCAAACTTGTACCCGCATTTCTTGCAGAGCCACACTCCTACGCTCCAGCGCTTTACGGTCTTGAAGTTGCACTTGGGGCATTCATGTTTGGACCGCAGTCCTGTCAGTATCTCTATGTGTTGTCTTCGTGTGATGGTGCCGTATCGTGCTCCGAAGCCTCCCCCAATGCCGAGTCGTCTTGCCATTAGCCTTTCGCCACAGCGAGAATCTTGGCACGATTCTCAGCAGCCTTCTGAACTGCAACTCCGACTGCTCTCTTGAGCTCTTCGACGGTGAAACCGTATTGGCCGCCCTTTTGCATTGCGCAGATCCGTCCATTCTTGTCGATTGTAACAGTTAGTCGCGCGTTCATCACCTGCTCCTCCTGGAGCGATGGATCCACTAGAATGGTCCCGTTGACTTTTGCGAAAGTTACGGCAACAGGATAGTTGTTGAGAGGCAGTGGATGGTGACTTGGCTTGACTATGACCTCGTCGCCTTTCATCTCCATTTTCGGAACTTTCGCGTTGATGAGTGCGGTTAGTGCTGCCATCGCGGCCGCGTCTATGAGGTTCCCGTCATGGTCAAGAACGTAAACGTCGACGTATACGACCTGTACCTTCTTACCCTTCTCAAGCACGAGTGATTTTACGTCCACCGCTTTCGATTCACGTATTCCGCGGTCGACGACTCTCGCAAGCTCAATTGCCTCTTCACTCGGAGGTCCCGCCTCAAATGAGGGGGATGCCAGTGGTACTAGTTCCGCATTGACGGTGAGAACGCCCTCGTCTGGAGTATCCGGGAAGGGTGGTCCGGTTTGCACCTTTACCCCGACCAGCACTCTTGACTTGCCGAGGTGGACTTCAGCAGAGCCGTTGGCTTTCTCGATTAGACCGGCCTCGATTGTTATTGTTCGATAATTCTCGATTCCTCTGTCGTCTACTCTCTTGCCTCGGGAGATCATGTCGACGATCGTTTTCTGCTCAAGCTTTGCAACTGGCGGAAGCTGAGGTGTTGCCGACACTAGGCGACAACCTCCGTCTCTTCCTTCTCAACTACGCTCTCTTTGATCTCTCTAAATTTCTTCTTCAAAGCTTCGCGCTGCATCGTATGTATTGTCTTGCACGCCTCGACAGCCATTTCCAGTCCCTTGTTGAACTCCTCGGTTGTTAGTTCGCCATCCATTTGGAGCAGACTGACCATGTTGGCATTTGGCACGTACGCTACAGGAAGGTCAGCTTCACCCAACTTGTCTTCTGAATCCGAAAGGTCCAACGCTAGTTTGCCCTCAATCTTTCCGATTGCGCAAGCGGCGACGAGCTCTCGCATAGGGATGCCAGCGTCAGCTAGAGCGAGTGATGCGGCAGTTATTCCTGCGCATCTTGAACCCCCGTCTGACTGGAGGATCTCCACAAACAAGTCGATGACGGTCCTCGGGTAGAGGTCTGTTAGGACAACAGGCTCGAGGGACTCTCTGATTACCTTTGAGAGTTCATGCTCCCTCCTGGAGGGGGCGGGTTTTTTCCGCTCATCTACCGAGAATGGGGCCATATGGTAACGGCATCTGATCACAGCTCTGTCGGGTAGAGCAATGTGTTTTGGGTGAGCCTCCCTCGGGCCGTAGACCGCAACCAGTATCTTGTTCTTGCCCTGTTCAATGTATGCGGAGCCATCAGCCTTGTCGAGAGTCCCAACCTCGAGTTTTATGGGTCTGAGCTGGTCGAGCTTACGGCCGTCAGCGCGTAGTCCTTTGCTGTCAATGAGTTCAGTCTTATGCTCCGGCAACTTCTCCAACCACATTATTTTTCGCTATCATTTCTCTAATCCTATCAGTTAGTCCGCGAGTATGAGCCTCTCTCTCAACCATGTATATGGCTTCTACTGCAAGCTCTTCGGCTTCAGGTGATTTTCCCCAGACGAGGGCTATCCCATTTTGTCCGACAGTGATCTGACATCCTGTCTCCCGCTTTAGCATGCTAATCATGGACCCTTTCCTCCCAATTAAGCGAGGTATTTTTGCTGCAGCTATCTGAACGACTCTGCCATTGGAGATCTTGCCGAGCCCCGGACCCTTGATTGTTAGAAGGGGATCTCTGGTCCTGTCGAACGCGAGCACCTGTGCTAGTACCATGTCTCCGACTTCCAGAATCTCAGACAAGTCTCTCCGCCGTGGTCCGCGTGAACCGGGGGTTTCCGAGGCGGGAAGCATCGATTGATAAGGAGCCAGTATGTCGATCGACCAGCCGGAGAGCCCGATGTCGATGATTCTGCCTACTACCAAATCTCCCTCGTGAGGAAGATATCCTCCTTTGAATGGGACGACTAGGACCCTGTTTCCGTCGACCTCGAGTAGGCCTACACATGCCGAGAAGATTTGGGTTCCAATCCTGTACGCGTTCTCTCCAAGAATGTGATCCCCGTCCGCCAGCAGTTCCCCCGGAGCCACCACCTGATTAGCTTCCACCAGCAGTGTCAACTTTCTCTCTCCTAGGTTAGGACCTTTGTCTGAATCGTTCCTTGAGTCAGTTTGCCTACTCTGTCGAGAAATGATCCGTAAAGTCCCGCTGGCATCTCCACGACTGCCACCAAAGACCCGTCGGGCCCCCACTCTTCTCTACTTACGTTTCCAAAGCCCTTGAGCGCGTTGTAGGCCCGTGCAGCATGCTCGGGGAAGACCTTCACGGCTACTTTCATCTGTTCCATTTTCAGGGGAAGAATTGGCCGCAGCTCCTCAATTACCAACTTGGCCTGTTCTTCAGCGCTCTTGTAAGGGTCGATTGAGAGACGGATCTGCTCCATGGCTTGCTCAATTCGCAGAGGGGGGTGAGGCGCTCCCGTGCGAGGGTCGATTGCGTTTCTCGTAATAATCGAAACTATCTGTCGCCGCTTTTCTTCGACGAGTTGACGACGCTGATCAGTCGTAAGCTGTAGCTCTCCAGTCTTCATAATCTCCTCTGCGACCTTCAGAGGATCGGTTGTTCCAAAATGCTTCTGGAGCTTGTCGGAGGAAGCCCTTGTACCCTTGCTTGAGTCTGAGTACACTTCCTCGATCACAAGTAATTCGCCTATGGTTACTTGCTTGCCGAGCTTGTAGTCAAGCGCCTGCTGGGGCTTCACGAGAATCTCGAACTTGTCCTGTCCTTTCGCCAGTCTAGCTGTTGAAAACTTGTCACTCATTTGCCGGCAGGGGCCTTTTTGCTAGCATCAAGCTTTCGGAGGTACTTGTCGACATCCTCGACCGGCAGCTTCTGGAATTTGCCGGATTCGCGTGTTACGACCGCAACTCGTATTTTTTGCGGTTCGGCCTTTCCCTCCAACACCTTGGTCATGCACTTCATTCCAAGCAGCAAGGCATCATCCATGCTCATGTTGTCCTTGTATTCGGCTTCGAGAATCTCGTTTGCGGCATCTCCTCCCGCACCGATGGCCCATGCTCTGTAGGCGAAGAAAGCACCACTCGGGTCGGTCCAGAACAGACGGCTTCCCTTCTTGTCTACTCCTCCGAAGAGCATCGAGATTCCAAACGGTCTAACCCCGGCATGCTGGGTATACAGCTGCTTAATCTCTCCAATGCGTCGAGTGAGAATTTCTATGTCTATAGGCTCATCGTACATGAGTTTGTTGCTCTGGGCGTAGATACGAGCTTGATCAACGAGGATATGAGCATCACAGCTCAACCCGGCGACCGCGGTCCCAACGTGCTCGTCTATCTGGAATATTTTCCACATGAAAGAGAGATCTTGAAGCTTGGAGCCTGCTCGTTCCTCTGCGGCCAAAACTACTCCTTCAGGGCAGGCTATGCCGAGAACGGTAGCTCCCCTCTTCACGGTTTCGCTCGCATATTCTACTTGGAACAGTCTCCCGTCGGGAGAGAATACCGTTATCGCCCGGTCGTACGCGCCGGGGACTGCGAACATTGACAAAATCTACACCTATTAATCGCGAAGCCGCTGGCCCCGCTACTAAAAACCTTTCTTGTTACTGGGTCAAGAGTAAGACGATTTGGGGTCGGCCCGTCGCAGAGAATATCATCCTCATGGTCAATCTGGGGCTGGCTTCTTCATCCCCCGAAGGATAAGTGTCCGACAGGTTAAAACGTATTTCATTCCAAGAGACGGCTGCTGCTGGTAGGCAAGACCTTCAGAGAATTGTGCCTATTCGTTGTTCAATGCTCCAAGTGACTCCGCCGGGAGAAGAACTGTTGACGGAGAAGTGAACTTCCACTCTTATGATGTCCATCGTTCCAATCCTGATTCGGCCTTGAAAGCACTCCTCCCTGTCAATTCGCAAGAAGAGAGTTCCGGACCGGTCAATGTGGTCGCCAAGTCGAGATAGAATCTGCTCCCTTTCGGATTCGCCGAGTCGACGCCACAGTTCAATGAAGAACATGTCCGCCTCACGGCGCGATGTGATCGTGGTCCTCAACGCCACTATTTCATTACCATAGTGGCCCTTAGCCTTCGCCACTGGGAATTCTTTCGAGACTGTACCTGAATACAGCTCTCTCATTGCCTTGAGGACCTTCCCCCGGTCCTCAGTTGCATGAGACAAGGTCGAGATCGTAACCGAGCGGACCGAAACGAATTCCATATGCTGTCTTGGCTCTATCGACCATTAAATACAGTGGTGGTGAGAAGGGTGGCACTCTTGACCGAGAACTTTGTGATCAAGCAGGTCCTTGTCGTCAGAACTGACCTGGGTATGGGACGAGGGAAGATGGCAGTCCAATGCTCTCATGCAGCTGTTTCCTCAGCCGAACTAGCTAGGACCAGGTTCCGGGATTGGTACGACCAATGGATGAGGGAGGGACAAGCAAAGATCGCGCTAAAAGTAAAGGACGAGGACCAGTTGCTCGAACTGGAGAAACGGGCACGCGGTATTCCAATTCCATCGTACATCGTCCGTGACATGGGTCTAACTCAAGTGCCAACAGGAACTATTACTTGCATTGGGCTTGGTCCCGCACCAGTAACCACCGTTGATACCCTAACTGGAAAATTGCGCCTTCTTTGAGCGAGTGTAGTCAGACGGGGAATCTAGCGTGCCGGAGGGTCGCATAGAGAACTTTTGTCGAGCGTCCTCGACGTAATCCGCAAAGTCAAAACTCTGAACCTCTTGGTAGGACGTCCCGATCTTCTCGTAAAGACGTTTCAATATTAACTTCTCAATAACCCTGGAGGCAGCTCCAAGTGCCCGTCTCATGCTTAGGGTGAATTGTCCTATTTTGGCAGGAATGTCCTCAGTCTTCAGCGAGTGCATTGACAACAAATATTGATACAATGCCTTCTTAGGCTCTTCCCCCATCACACTAAGACTCTCGTCAATAGCCTTGAGCAGGAGCAAATCGAAACTCATGATCCGTGAGCTTAATTCTCGCCAACTCCTCGAGCCTGAGACTCGCCAATGTCAGCTTCGTCATCGAATAGGTCTCCGTGAGTCTCTGAGCGCTGGAATCGGACCAGCCTGGTTCCACTAGCATCACAAAGCATGCGAGATACGAAGAGTCCCCTTACTCCACTGAGAACTCTGGGGTCGTGTGCCGTTTGATTTAGCAGAACAAGGGTTGTCGCGGACTCCGATTCAACCATCTCTAGGACAGAGGACAACACACCATAGGCTTTTTCGAAGCCTTGAAGGAAAGCGAGCTCTCCGAAGATGTCGAAGACGAGAGCTATGTTGTGTCCTTTGTTCGCCTGCAATAACTTGTCGACGGCGTCAAGCATTAGGGACGATTCTCTCTCAGGCAGAAGCACTTCACCGTCAGATCGCCTTGAGGGTGTAGAGGTCTTGCTGCTAAAACTGAACAAGTTCACGCCTGGCTCATTCACCAAGCGCCTGCGAAGTGGGCTCCCGATGTTTGTGAACACGGCAACCGAGTCTCCATGAGAATGGAATTCCTCAACGAATTTGCCTACTATGTCCTCGTAGGGTGCATATGGGTCAAATTCCAACAACATTCTGCACTTCCCGACGAGGTCGTGGTCGAGTCCGAGGGCGGATGAGAAGAGATCTCGTCGGGTAGGCTGATCTGAACCTTCCTCTTTCGACTTGATTGTTTGCGCGACTATGGAACGTTCTAAGGATGAATGACTCGAGACAATTCGGCTAAGAACGGTGGGCTCACGTAGCGCAAATGCCACGAAGACGAAGAGCATTCCCTCTAATATGTCTCCCGCAGTTTGAATGTATGGCATCGCAACCTGGAACAGGGATATGATGCCGAATCCGGTCCATGACATGCTCATGATCCTAAGAGATCGGGCTGCAGTAGCATCGGAAAGTATCCTACTCCTACGGTAGACATTTACCACCGGCAAAATCAGAAAGGCTGCAAGAAGTACCGAGGATAGAATGAGGAACCACGGTTCATATGAATAGTAGAACACTGTAGAGCCATTGGTAATCTGCTGTAAGCTCCATGGTTGAAGCGTTAAGCCAGCTGCTCCCCAGACGCCAATGACGCCTATGTACGCAAGGAAGGCGCGTGGTGGTTTTGAGAGAAAACTCCTGACCTCGGAGAAGCCTGAGAGCTCTGGAGTCTTTTCCAAGAGGTAGCTGGCAAATCCGATTGAGATCGTGGTTGCTACGATTGCAGCGACAAAAATAATCTGCGAGGTAGGTGCTTGAACTAAATCGGATATTAGATCCTGTGCAAGGAGTACATTGAACGCGACGTTAGCCGTTCCGATGAAGAACCTAGAGTCGAGGAAGTAAGTTCTGCGAACTCTCGCGACAAAGAGTAAGGCTCCGCATCCTGCAAGCAAGGCTACGGCGTCAGCGAAAGTGTTGGCCAAACTTTGCCCTCTACAACTCGACAGGACGCTGGACGATCGGTTGGTCCACATTCTCTTTCTTCAATTCGTAGACCAACTTGACACTGTCATTGTTCTCGGTGAGAGTCAGAGAGAACTTTGAGGCACTGACGGCTCCTATCAGACGCGCGATGTCTACTGGTATGAGAAGGTAGAGGCTTTCGCGTAGCCTCACTGGTCTCACGTTCAGTGGCATCTTGGGTTCAGCTTAGCTCGTGCAAAGTGTGACGCTAAGATGAAACTCTCGTAACTTCCGGTTTTTTGTGGCAGTTACAGGCTGAATCCGACGACGTAAAGCAAGGCGACGGCGGACTCATGCAGTAGCTTGGAAGCGTTCCACTTGACGAGGTCGGGTGCTGTCAGGATCTCACGGACTGTTGAGGAATGAGCCCGGACTTGGAGTCCCTATCATAGGGGGTCCACGCTGTAACATGTCTTGCACCCTTCATCTTTGGGACCCTAACATATCTTGAAATTCCCTCCATGGCGTCCTCAGCCTTCAACTCGATCACCCCGTCCATTTTGTCCTGCATCGCTGCAATTATGGCGGGATGAAACGCCTTTCTGGAGAGTGATCCGAGGAAGCCTGCTCTGCCACTACGAATCTTGGCTATTAGTGTGTGGAGGAAGTCGAAGGATGGCCTCACGCCGCTTCTCTGAAGGAGAGTCGTAACCGAGTCCATTGCCAGAAGAACGTTCGAGGGATTCCGCGACTCGTTCAGAGCTTTGGAAATTGTAATAGAGAGATCCGAGAGCCGTTGTGGATCCTCACTGTAGGTCTCCTCGCTTTTGACACCAACCAAGAACGAGTAGCAATCGATGAACACAAGTCTCCGGTTTCCCTCAGTCTCATAGTCTCGGGGGTCGAGACCCATCTGTCTCATCGAGTCGCGTATGCCATCAGGAAAGTCGTCAAGGGCGGCGTACACTACATCTCTTCCCTGCTTCAGAGTCTCTATTGCTAGTTGCATAAGCAGGGTCGTCTTTCCCGTTGCAGGGTCGCCTATCAGTAAGACTGCAGAAGCTGAAGGATACCCATCAGGCAACAGGAGGTCGATTATCGCCACTCCTGTAGGCTCGCGTGAGAGAGCCTGAACCTGATCATCTAGTATCCCTCTAGAGCTAAATCGTACAGCCAGTTCTCGCTGTAGTTCCTCGTCCCGTTCCTTGTTAAAGGAGATGAAACGAACCTCCTCCAACAGCCCAATTTCGACTAGATCAGAGACATCTCGCACAATCTCCTGTGACTTTCTATGCAGCTTAGTTGCAATCGAATCCAGGGTATCTGCTGCATCTGGGTTATTGTGAAAGTACATCAGAAGCTCGGCTTTGGTTTCGGAACCGATGAGCTTCTCAAGAAGATCCGTTTTCAATCTCTCAGACCGCCATGTTGATAGAGCGAGAGCTAGAAACGGCGTGAATGCTTGTCTCTCGGTCACCTTATCTTATCAGGGGGTATCGGTGTCGGTGCAAGCGAGAAGCCCTCTCTCGTTATGTAGTAGTCGTAACCCTCTAGCCTATGCTCTGTTCCCCGCATCTTGGGAATGTAAACTCGCCTTCGGACCCGCGAATTGTCAAAGCTAGAGTCTAGTACGATCAAGCCATCGCCGAGAAACTCTTCAAAGTTAGTTCCAAGCTGCTGCTTGCCCCATGGGACTTCACTGATCATCAGCGTCGTGCAGCTTGCGCCTTCTAGGAACTTGATCATTATGTGCAGAAAGCTCCTCGCCTCGGCAGTGCTCTCAAACGCGGTCATGAGCGCGCTCAAGGAGTCGAAGACAAGTCTCTTTGCACGAAGCGCATGAAGCGACTCAAGCACAGTCTCTAGGGCGGTACTAACCCCGGCCTTCATTGTCGATTGAAGAGACACAAGTTCCAGTTTTCCCTCTCGCTCTAGTTTTCCTAGGTCCCACCCAAATCTTTGAGCGTTCCTTTTGAGTTTGTCTCCACTCTCAATCACGGACGCATAGACGCCGTTCTCGCCACACTTTGTTGCTCCGTGGTAGAGAAACTGTAATCCTAATGTCGTCTTGCCTGTTCCCGGCTGCCCAGCAATGACTATAGTATCCCCTCTGCAAAGTCCTCCCTCAATGATCTTGTCAAGACTACTGATACCCGTAGGGACTCGCTCACTGTTCAACTGGAGGTCTGGCTGGGAAAGAGGCTTTCTAACTTCCATCAATATGCCTCCTCAAGAGGTCGACTCTTCTCACTGAGGGAGACCGCGCTCCCACAGATTAGCAGCTGGTTTTGCCTAGTTAGTGACACATTCGGCACCGAAAGTTTCCCCGCCAGTCGGGTAGTTATCGAAAACCGGCATTGAATCGCGGTAATAACATCGGGATTGGTTCCCCAAGGGTAATCGTTTCTCTCTGTCTCATCGTCAACTGATGCCAAGGCTGCCGAAGTGGCAGTGGATTCATATTGCATAAGTTGGATGTTACCGTGCAGGCTGGTTGATAGTCACCTTCATAGTAGCTAAAAGGGCCACACTGATTCTTGGTCCTAATGACTCCAGTTACTATCGTGAAACTCGGAGGATCAGCAATAACCAACAAAACCGTGGAGTGTACGCCGGACCTAGCAACTATTCAGTCGAGCGTTCGTCAGCTATCCTTCTTCAACAAACCCCTAGTCCTGCTTCATGGCGCTGGGTCCTACGGCCATCCTATTGTCAAGCGAGCTCAATTGCAGGAAGGACTACGAAAGAAGTCGCAACTCAGGGCTATCGGTGAGACAGAGTTGTGCCTTGATCAACTCGCGAGGATTGTTCAAGTGTCACTTCTTCGGGAGAACATGCGATTCGTGCCCCTCGGACCCATGAGCTTCCTAACTATGAAAGCTGGCCGGGTTGAAGGCCTTTTCATCGAGCCTGTGAGGAGAGCAATAAAAGGCGGACTAATACCCGTAATCCATGGGGATCTCGCATTTGACTCGAAAAAAGGAGTTTCCGTAATATCAGCGGATCAATTAGCATCTAGAATTGGGACAGAATTCAACGGGTCCAGGGTTCTTTTCGGCTGCGATGTTGATGGAGTGTTCAAGGAATACACGATGAGCTCTGGGCCAAGGGAGACAATCAATGTTGTTGACAAGAATAATGCTCGTCAGGTCTTGACGAGTCTGAGAAAGAGCACCGGGAAAGACGTTACTGGTGGCATGTATGGCAAGGTGAGGGAGGCCTTAGTGCTCGCGAGAAGGGGGCGTGCTAGCTTCATCTTTAACCTGAAGACGAAAGGAATGTTGGCTGAGGCGCTTGCCGGAAACTTTGAATCCGGCACATCATTTCCACCGTGGACCAACTAGAAGGAACGCGACACCACGCGGTCTGCGAGATCGGACAAGGAGGCTGTGTACTTCGAATCGTGGACAGAACTAAGATGCTCCTTGGCTTCTTGAAGATACCTATTTGCGACCTGCTTGCACTCGATCTCGGCTGGTGTTTTCGAGATTAGCTCAACAGCTCTCGATGCCTTGTCTTGCGAGACTCGCGGCGACTTGAGGATGCGCATAAGCTCATCGCCTTGTCCTTTGGGAAGATACTTGATTGCAATAAGGACAGGTGCGTTTCCGAGCTTGTGTTCGATGATATCCTTTGCTTTCTGCTTCCCAGTCCCCTTTCCGAAGATGTCTAGTACGTCATCCATGATTTGGAACGCCAATCCGGATTTCCACCCGAACGCCCCAAATTGGTCGACGACCTTATCGCCCGCGTCTGCCGAGTGCGCTCCGATCATTGCAGCCGCCCGGAACAAGGACGCGGTTTTCTTCCCAATCATTTTCAAGTATGTCTGGAAAACAGGCTGTGAGATTCTATGGTCCTGCAGGAATGGCTCATCTCGACCTGCCTGCTCGAACTGGAGGTCTAGTCTCTCTCCATCAATTATTTCCTTCATGGCCTGAACACAAAGCGGTCGGATCACTTCCCTATGATTGCAATCTTGAATTATGTCGTCTAGGGCTTCTCTGTAAGACATGGCGATTAGGATTGAGGTGGATTCGCCGAACTTCCGTCGTACAGTAGGCACTCCTCTTCGCACATTACCTTCGTCAATTATGTCATCTATGACAAGTGAATAATTGTGGATCATTTCGACAGCGGCGGCGGGCAGTATCGACTTTGCTACTTCGCCTTCCGCTGCCAAGCAACTCAAGATAACCATTGCCGCTCTCATTCTTTTCCCACCGACTCGAAAGTGGTATCTCAGACACGGGAGAAAATCAGTCGCATTTCCATGAGAGAGGGCATGAAGGATCACCGGATCTGCCTTTCGACCCAGGACAGTTATTTGCTCGAGCGACAAGGCCCGCGCCTTCATGGCCGAAGACTCTTGCTCCGAGAAGACCTAGTAATCAAATTCCTGACCGCGTTGGGATTGGTTCAAGCCATTGTGGATTAGCTTGAAAACGCCTGCCGGCCAAGGCTTTAGTCCATGTACCATGATGAGATCGAGTCTTCACCAAGATTTCAAAATCGTCCTTCGATCAGAGATGCTTGGATAGATCGAAGAGAACTACTTCGTACCAATGATTCCTCCCGTCCGAGTAAACATAGTAAGAGTCCCTCACCGTAAGGTTGGGATACTTTTTGGCAACGCGTCGCTCGGCAATTTCCTGAAGGCCAATCGCCCTCCGAAACTTCACGACTCCCATTGCCTTCGGCCGACGACCTGACGTCGGCCTTTTTTTTCTCGCCCCCCCTCTACGCAGTCTGATTCTAACAACCAAAATTCCCGGCTTAGCCTTGTATCCGATCCTACGGGCTCGGTCCAGCCTGGTTGGACGAATTACACGCTTAATGGTGGGCTCTCTTCTCCAAGACATCGCGCTTTGCCTGAGCCACTGAGCAAATTCGGGTCCTCGTTTGGTCCATTGCTCCCCGACGTATGAATAGGCTGTCAATGCACTGT
>WNFB01002372.1_pt1 | contig 16396 bp, 11 predicted proteins | sample 5400501 | NCBI WGS metagenome assembly WNFB01 (sample SAMN13153341, study PRJNA577476) | soil metagenome | isolation source: 200 cm saprolite under Douglas fir tree site 2 hole 1 | place: USA:California | collected 2015-04-18
GCGTGTCGCGCGCCAGGATCCGGGAGAGGGCGCGACCGAGGCGCCGGACCGTTCGCAGCGGCATCACGCCTGCTTCCGCCACGGCCGCACCACCCGCGGCGGCCACGCCAGATCGGCCTGCTCGGAGGTGAGCGACAGGTTCGGGCTGTAGAAGGGGTCCGATTCGAGCGCGCTTCCCCAGCGTCGCGTCATGTAGGCCCCCTCGCTCGCGGAGCGCGCCCGGTTGGCCGGCGCCTCGTCGGGACCGCGCGTGGCCGCCTCGTGGTGGATCAGCTCGGCGTACGGGGTCCACACGTTCCGGTACCCCTTCTCGCGCAGCCGCAGGCAGAAGTCCACGTCGTTGAACGCGACCGGCAGGTTCCGCTCGTCGAACCCGCCCACCTCGTCGAACGCTGCCTTGCGCACAGCCAGGCACGCGGCGGTCACTGCGCTGACCTCGTGCACCAGGTGCGGCCGGCTGAAGTAGCCGCGCGCCTTGGCGGGCAGGCGCCGGTGGAGATGGCCGGCGACGCCGTAGAGGCCCAGCACGATGCCCGCGTGCTGGACGGTCCCCTCGGGGTACAAGAGGCGCGCGCCGACCGCACCGACGCCGGGGCGCATCGCCTGGCTCACCATCTCGGACAGCCAGCCCGGTGACGTCGCCTCCACGTCGTCGTTGAAGAAGAGCAGCACTTCGCCGCGCGCCTCCCGCGCCGCCAGGTTGTTGAGCGCCGAATAGTTGAACGGCCGCTCGTCGCGCAGCACGCGGATCGCGCCCTCCGCCTGGAGCCTGGCCAGCTCGTCGAGCGTGCGCCGCTCGCGGCTGCCGTTGTCGACCACCACCACCTCGTAGGCCGCGTAGTCGGTGTGCTTGCGGAGCGCGGAGAGACATCGGCGCAGCAGGCGACCATCACGCGTGGGGATCACGATGGTGACGGGCGGCGGCGGCTGCGGCAGCGGATGGCGGACGCGGTAGGTCGTGTCGAAAGGCCCGGGGCCGACCTCAGCTACCTGGGCGCCGTCCTCCAGGAACGACCGGATCGCCGCCTCGCCGGCGCCGTGAGCGTAGCCCTTGGCCCCGGTGCCCGCAGCCGTGGAGGCAGGGTGGACGCGCCAGTGGTACAGCACGAACGGCACGTGGCGGACGCGCTCGGGAGAGGTCTTCCGCAAGCACCGCAGGCAGAGGTCGTAGTCCTGGCTCCCTTCGAAGCCCGGCCTCAGGCCGCCCACTTTGCGCACCAGCGCGGTGCGATACACGCCGAGATGGCAGAAGTAGTTCTGCCCGAGGAGGAGGTCGGGATCGAACTCCGGCTTGAAATACGGATCGCTGTAGCCGCCCGCCGCGCCGAGCTTGTCCTCGTCGGTGTAGAGCAGGTCTGTCGCCGGGTGGGCCTCCAGCTCCTCGGCGATCAGGTACAGCGCGTGCGGGGGAAGCGCATCGTCGTGGTCGAGGAGGGCGACGTACTCGCCGCGCGCCAGCTCCAGCGCGGTGTTCGTCGCCGCGGAGATGTGCCCGTTCGTCTCCCGGTACCGGACGCGAATGCGCGCGTCGGCCGCCGCGGCCTCGTCCAGCACTACCCGTACGTGCGGAGCGCGCGAAGCGTCGTCGGCGATGCATAGCTCCCAGTGGGGATACAGCTGCCCGCGCACCGACTCGATGGCGGCCCGCAGCCACTCCTCGGGAGTGTCGTGGACCGGCATCAGGACCGAGATCAGCGGCTTCTGGTGGAGCTGCCCGATGCGGTCCGCGATCGCGTCACGATCGGCGGCGCTCAAGGTGTCGTATCGCCGCCGCCACTCGGCATAGCGGGCGCGACTGCTCGCGTGGGCGACGCGCTCCAGCAGGCGCTGCCGGAGGGCGCTCAAGCCCCCCGATCGGAGAGTCTGCCCCGCCTTCCTCAGCAGCAGAGCGAGCCGCCCCGGCGCGCGCCCGAGCTGCGCGGCGACGCGGACAGTTTCGCGGAGGGCAACCTCGGTATCGCCGATCGGGACCACTTCCACCTGTCCAACCCGGAAGGGCGACCCGCCCGGCTTGAGCCACAGCTCCGGCAAATCCTCCGGCAGCCGGACCAGGCCGCGGACCACGCCGCGGCGGGGCGCCGGCAGCTCGGCGCGCCAGGTTGGCTCGGGCGAATCGACCAGCATCGGCGCCGGACCATCCGCCTGCTCGACGCGCACCAGCACCCATCCGGACGGGAGCTCCGAGTCCGCCGCGCGCAGTCGCACGGCCGGCCGGGGGCCGGTGACGCGCCACCCGGCCGCGCCGTCCTGGACCGCGTCGCGCACCTCGCCGGGCTGGAGAGCAATCGCCCTGCGTACCCGCATCGCCGCGTTCGCCTTACCACAACCGGCCGGTCGACGGTCACGGGTGGCCTTTTTCATTCGGAAGCCGACTTGAACGCAAGGGTACTTGACGGTATCTAGCGCCGACGCTCTTTTCGACCGCCGACACATGCCGCCGATGCCGTTCAATCCGCTCGACCATCCGCTCTGCCTCGAGCTTCCTCGGCACGTCAACGCCATTTCGTGGCAGGAGCACATCCCGTTCGGGATGGCGCTGGTGCAGATGCTGCGGCCCAAGGTGCTGGTCGAGCTGGGTGTGCACACCGGCGACTCGTATCTCGCCTTCTGCCAGGCGGTCGCCGAGCTCGGCCTCGACACGGCTTGCTACGGCGTCGACACCTGGCGCGGCGACGAGCACGCGGGCTTCTTCGGCGACGAGGTGCTGGCCGAGCTGCGCAAGCACCACGACGCGCGGTACGGGACGTTCTCGCGTCTGGTGCAGTCGACGTTCGACGAGGCAGCGCGCCACCTCCCCGACGGCGCAGTGACGTTGCTGCACGTCGACGGCCTGCACACGTACGAGGCGGTGGCACACGACTGGGAGACCTGGAAGCCGAAGCTCGGCTCCGGCGCGGTGGTCCTGTTCCACGACATCAACGTGCGCGAGCGGGACTTCGGAGTCTGGAAGTTGTGGGAGGAGATCAAGGCAGGTCGCCCGCATTTCGAGTTCAAGCACGGCCATGGCCTCGGGGTGCTCGCAGCGGGGCCGGCCGTGCCGCCGGCGATGAAAGAGTTTTTCGACCTGCGTGGCGTCGCAGCCGAATCGGTGCGGGCGTTCTTCTTTGCGTTGGGCAGCCGGATCACGCTGCAAGCGCAGAACGCGAGCCAGGGAAGGTTGCTCCAAGAGACGCAGCGGAAGGTGCTGGAGTACGACGGCGAGTGCCGCTTCCGCGACGCGCGCATTCGCGAGCAGGAGGCGAAGATCCTCGAGTTCGATTCCGCCGTGCGCGACAGCAGCGCGACAATCCAGCGCTTGACCGAGGAGGCCTCGCGCGTGCGCGCCGAGATGAACGAGGTCAAGCTCGAGCTCGCCGAGATGAACGAGGTCAAGCTCGAGCTCGCCCGCGCGAGGTCGCAGTTGTCGGGCCGGAGCTACCGGATCGGACGGGCGATCACTGCGCCCTGGCGCCTGCTTCGGGGCAGCCGCTCATGACCGGCCGGTGCGACGTGATCATCCCGGTGAAGAACGCGGTCTGGTGGGTCGCCACTTGCCTCGAGGAGCTGTTCCGGCACAGCACTCCGCAGGAGCGAGGGCGCGTGATCGTCGTCGACGATTCGTCAACCCCGCGTTCGTATGCGACGCTGGAGAAGATCTGTGCCCGCCATCCCGAGGTGCAGTTGCTGCGCAACGGCGGGCGGCCCGGATTCGGAGGGGCGTGCAGCTTCGGAGTCGGGCGATCGAACGCGCCCTACGTGCTGCTCCTCAACACCGATTGCCTGATCACCCGCGGGACGATCGGGAAGCTCATCGCCGTGTTCGAGGCGGATCCGTCGATCGGGATGGCATGCCCCCTGTCGAACAACTCTCCGGTGCTCACGCTGCCGCTTCGCCCCGGCCGGTCGTACCAGGAGATGAACGAGATGCTCGAGGCGGCGGCGCGAGGCAAGCCTGCCGGCGCAGCGGCGATCGACGCGTGCACGGTGGTCGGGAATTGCCTGATGATCTCCCGCAGGTGCTGGGACGCCACGGGCGAATTCGATCCGATGTGGAAGTCCGGATACGGGGAAGAGACCGACTTCCAGATGCGCGCCATGCAGCGCGGCTTTCGCGGCGTCGCGCTGATCGACACTTACGTCTACCACTTCGGCAGCGCGACGTTCCGATACGATCCGGCGCTGGCGCAGATCCAGAAGAACGCCCTGGCGACGTTCCTGTCGACCTGGGGAGATCGATACCGGGAGTACGCCGCCCGCTGCGCGTCCCATGACCCAGTGGACGCGGCGGCGCAGGCGCTGGACGGGATACGGACGAAGATCAGCCCCGACGTGCTGTTCGTCCTCCCGGGGCTCTCGCAAGGCGTCGGCGGCGTACACGTGGTGATCGACGTATGCAACTACCTGGTCCGCCACGGTATCGAGGCGAGATGTGCGGTGCTAGGCGGATTCACCGAGGGCGATCTGAGGGCGTACCAGGAGCCGATCTACTTCGGGCTGCTCCATTTCGCGGATGAGGCTGCGCTGCTGGCCGACGAGAGCCTTGCTCCCCGATTGGTGGTGGCGACTCTCTTCTCGACCTCGTTGCCTGCATTTGCGTACTCGCGGATGCGGGGAATTCCTCTGCTCAACTTCATCCAAGGCTATGAGTTTTATTTCGAGAACGGCACGCGGCGCCGCGAGGTCGAGGACGCCTATGGCGTCGCCGACGCGATGATCACGACCTCGGAATGGCTGGCGGAAGGCATCCGGCGTCACGTTCCCGACAAGCCGGTCGCGCTCCTTCCCATCGGCGTGAACGAGCACATGTTCGTGGGCGGTGAGGCCGTCCGGGGCGAGGGAAAGATCCGGGTCGCCGTGATGCTTCGGACCGCGCCGGACAAAGGTCAATGGGTTCTGCAGGAGCTGCTCCACCGACTGCTCGCGCACAAGGAGCAGGTGTGCGTCACCATCTTCTCCTCGGGCCGGCACGCCGTCCCCGCTGAATGGAGCCAGGACGAGGATTCGGTGTTCGCCAGCTTGCCGCTCGATCGCGGCGCGATCGCGGCCCTTCTCGGCGATTGCGACGTGCTGGTGGATGCCTCGTTCCACGAAGGCTTCGGTCTGCTCCCGCTGGAGGCGATGGCCGCGGGCGCCACGGTGGTCGCTTCCGATTCCGGGGGTGTGAACCAGTTCCTGCGCGATGGCGTGAACGGAGTGCTTGTCCGGGAGCTGAACAAGCCGGAGCGGTATCTGGCGGCGCTGGAGAAGCTCATCGGTGATCGGCAGCTGCTCGCCCGATTGCGAGCCGAGGCGAAGCAGACCGCAGCCCGGTTCACCGAGGACGCCTGCTACACCCGGTACGCGGCCTTCTTCCGTGAGCGGGTCGCACAGCCCGCCAGCTCGATCGATTGGTCGAAGGCGGCGGTGACGCTGCGGATCGATCAGGAGGCGGGCACCGATCAGCTGGTTCCCGAAACCCAGGTCGAAGTGCTGCGCCCCGATTATCTCGTGCTCCGGTCGAGGGGCACCGATCCCGGTCTGCTGCTGCCCCAGTTCGACGTGGCCGTGGGCTCCCGTCTGCTGGCACGGATCGACATGGTCAGTCCGGCGGCGACGACGCTGCAGCTGTTCTGCCCGGCCATCGCAAAGGAAGGCATCGTCGCCAAGGGTCGGCGCATGCTCCGCAGGCTTCTCCTGCCCGGGCGCCCCATGCGGTGGCGTTATAGCGAGGAGCACAGCGTCAAGGTTCCTCTTCACCGCGGTCGGAACGAGCTGCTGGTCGAATTGCCGCGGTGGTGGGGTGGTCGCGTCCGTCTGGATCCTGGCGAGGTCGAGGGGGACTTCTTGCTGAGGGACCTCGAGCTCCGAGCGATCGAGGACGCTCGCGGCGCCCCTCTGCCCACCGGAGCGCGCGCCGCCTCGCCCGATCTGCCGGGCGAGCGTTGCTTCCGGCTGGAAGGAAACGAGCACCTGAAGCAGTTCGAGCTGAGCCGGCAGCTGGAGCTGGCGAGCAGCGGAGCCCTCTTGCTGCGAGCGACCGGATCCGCTCCCTCGGTCCGTTTGGCCGCCTTCGACAGCCGGGCGGGCGAGGTGATGTTTCTGTGGCTCGATATCGACAGCCCGGCCGACACCTCGCTGACGGTGTCCGGCGAGCCGCGGCCCGTCGCTCGAGAGACAAAGGAAGACGTGGTCGAATGGACCGTTCGCAGGAGCGTCCGGAGGGGACGAAACGTGCTCGCCATCCAGCTGGCCGCGGGATTGACCGGCCTTCGCCTGCGGCCGGGATGCGTGCCCGGAGACTACGTCCTCCACAAGCTGGAGCTGCGGAGCTTTTCCGCGACGCAGCCCGACAGGATGACCGGCTGAGACGAATTGCGCGCCCTAGGTGCGCTCCACGGCGACGATCCGGCAGGAGGGCCGCTCTGCGTACTCGATCTTGACCAGACCGACGTGCCGTCGGAAGGTCCAGACCTCCCCGAAGCCGTTGCACTTCGTCACCTCGTCCCCTTCCACATACTGAACGCGCAACTCATCGGCGCGCAGCACGGCCTTGGTGCGCCATTGAATCTCGCCAAAGACCGAGCCTGCATCGCAGGAGGACGCTTCGCCCTCCGCAACCCTGTATTCGGTCGGCGCTTCGAAAGTGAAGCCGTCGGTCGGCGCTGCAGGAACGATCAGATTCTGCGGAGTGCGCCAGGTCAGGGTGACCGGGCCCGTAGCGTCCACCGTGCCATACCAGCGGGCGAGGGGTGAGCGGATGGAGCCATCCGGATCGAGCCGCAGGCTCCAATCGATGGACATCGCTCCACCCGCACCCCAGTACGTGTCGACCGAGTCCTTGGTGATTCGGATGACGAACTGGGGCGACTCGCACAGGGCCGGAGCCGGCAGCACTGCAAAGAAGGTGCTGCTGCCCGTCTCGGCGTTGCGCATGGTCCATCGGTCGCCGACGCGCAGCGGCCACCACTCGTTCGCCGTCGACCCGCACCCCGCGATGCACAGCAGCGCGACCAACCGCATGGACGCGCAGAGTACCACGAAGGCGAAGGTGCACATGCGCTGCGTGCCGGACGCGCGACGCTCCGTGATACAACCACTCTCCAAGGTGACGTCGGGACATGACACCGGAACGCCGTCCCTCGGGGTGACCGAAGCATCGGTCCCCTTGGCGGCGCCCGATCGCGAGCCTTACCGACCGTTCCAGCCGGATCCCGTCCGGGAGAGAGCTAGCCGGAACCGGCTCGTCCAGCTTCTCGTGAGACGAGGGCAGCACGGCGTGGAAGAGAACACCGAGCAACTCTTCTCCCTGCAGAGCGGCGTGTGCGATCGGTTCGACTACTTCTCGGCTCGGATGCCAACCAGCACGCGCCGGAGACTCCTTGTCTCCGGATGCGCGGTCGGTTCCGAAATGCTCATCGCTCGCCGGTACGGTTTCCGGCAAGTCTGCGGGACGGAAGTCGATGCCGAGCTGGTCGACATCGCCCGGGAGCGGCTCGACGGCGCGACCGGCTTCGAGGTGATCCAGTACGACGGCCGGCGCGTCCCTTACGACGACGGCAGTTTCACTGCCATCGTGTCCGGCCACATCATCGAGCACACGCCGTCCCCGTTCGCGTACCTCGAGGAGCACCTCCGCCTTCTCGCCACCGGCGGATGGCTCTTTCTCGAATTTCCCGATCGGTACCATCCAGTCGAGCTGCATACGGGCCTGCCGTCGCTGGAGTACCTTCCTGGCCCGTTGCGAGCCTTGGCGCTCCGATACCGAGCGTCTCGCTTCTCCCGTTACTCACTCGAGCAGCGCCGCCGATACCAGGACGTGCTCGGCACCCTGAAGCCCGTCAGCCGCTGGCAGATCGTGCTCTTCCTCCTCTTCTCGGGAGTGCCGGGGGTGCGAATCGTCCACGCGTACTCGCCGCTTCCCGGATACGTCCGGATGCTGATCGAGAAGCATGCGTAGCGGCGTCTTCGGACAGCTCACCGCGCTGCGCATGGCTCGCGAGAACCGGCCTGTGCTCGCCGCTCTGGTCCTGGCCTTCGCCTTCCTCGTGTGGAAAGCGCGGTATCTGGTCTATCCCGATCTGGCGTTCACCTATCCGTTCATCACCTTCGACGGATTCCAGTGGATCCTGGATGCGGATCTCTACGCGGGAAAGGACGTGAGCGCGGCGTACCGCAATCCCGGATTGCCGCTCGTCATCGCGCTCCTGGGAAAGCTCGGCGCCACGCGCTACCTGCCTCTGCTCACCACCGCCCTGCTCGGCGTGTTCTTCGTGTACCTGACGCTGCTGCTCATCGGCGAGAAGTATCGTCCCTGGACGGTCTCGCTGGTGGTCCTCCTCCTGTTCTTCAATTACACCGTCCAGACGACGTTCGACTTCGTGCTGGCTGACCAGTGGGCGCTCACGCTTCAGCTGCTCGCCATCTACCATCTGCGCCGCTCGAAAGAGGACCTGCGTCACGTCTTCTTGTTCGTGCTTTGGGCAGCAATCAGCTTCCATTTCCAGTACGCGATCGCGTGGCTCACACCCGCCTTCCTCTACTACTGGTTCGTCGAGGTGCGCCCGGCCGCCAGGTTGCGGAGCGCCGCCGACCGCGCCGGGCTCGCTGCGCTTGCCCTCGGGCTCCTGCTGGTCGCGCCGCCGTTCGTGTACAAGTGGAAGCAATTCGGAAATCCGCTCTTCTCGCACGTCACGCAATTTCCGCTGGTCCGGCTGCATTTCTTCGGCACGCCATATTATGCGGTGAACCTGCTGGCGTACTTCGGCGTGCCAGCGGCGCTCACTGCGGCCTACGGCTTCTTCAAGAGCGCCGGGAAACGTGGCTTCCCGGGGTTCATGAACCTGTGCTTCCTCTGCTGGGCGGGATTTTGGGTCTTCCTGTATTCGTGGCTCGATTCGCGCTTCATCCTCTACGCGCTTCCGTTCGTCGCCTTCGCGCTCGCCGAAGGTCTCGAACGCATCGATGTTCCATCGCTCGTGTCCTTCAGGACGCAAGCGCTGCCGCGGGTGCTCCTCGGCTGCGCGCTGGTCCCTCTCGCGCTCCTCTACAGCCTCTACGAGCGCGGGTCTCCTTTCGCTGCGCACCGGCTTCCGGTCAGCCCGCAGAACGTCCTCGTCTTCGGCGTGGTGCCGATCACGAACTGGGAGGCGAACGTCACCATCGACGTCGCCAACTGGAAGCTGGAGAACGTCACCGACCGCATTCCAGCGTGGACATTCCTTCGTCGCTACTATCCGGAGCACCGCCGGGCCGTGCCACCCGCCGCGATCGAAGAGCTCGAAGAGCTACGCCGCCTGAGGGCTGCGGCCGAGCGCGAGCTCGGAGGCAACTATCGAGTCGCGCGTTGCGGCAGCCTCCCCGACGATTACTACTCGCGCATGAGGCGTGAGATCGTGCTGGACCGCCGTTTGCGCGAGTGCGGAGAAGCCGCGGAGGCCAGGCTGTACGCTTCCGCGGACCCGATGGCAGGCGAGTCCGTGATCTTTGCTGGCCGAACATACCGGCTGGCCCGCGCGGACCGAGATGCCCGGGCGCGCTGAGCTGTCTCCGGCATCGCGGCGAAAGAGGCCCTGCAGCCGGAGGGCGCGGCGCTTTCACATCAGCGGGGAGTGGGAGGAGCCGGTTCGGGCTTGTTGAAGGCCAGCAGATAGAGCTTCGGCAGCGGATACTGGAGATCGTGCGGGTTGGCCGGATAGTCGAAGGTCAGGCCGAACGCGCGGACGGGATTGGAGAAGACGCGCAGGAAGCGATATCGCCCGCTTGCTTCGAGAAACCGAATCTCCGCTCTCACGGTGGCCTCGTTGCCGGGCTCGAACGAGGTGAGCACCAGGTAATCCAGCCCGGGCTCCGAGCCGGCGCGGAGCCTGGCGGTGTCGGTGACCGTCCGCACCCGATCCGCGGGGAACGTTTCGAGCGCGGGCTTGACGAGGAAATAGTCGTGGCCGCCGCCGTAGTATCCGACCGTCAGCGGCCCGGACGCGCTCTCGGTGTTCACGAACTCGTGCAGTTGGTCGCGAGCATCTCCCTTCGACATCGCTCCCGTGTAGCCGATGTCGTACAGCAACGATGCCAGCAAGATGCCCACCACGACGAGCGAGGCGGACGGAATCAACGCGCGAACCCGGTTCCTGGATTCCAGCTCGTTCCAGGCCAGTCCGACGAGGAACGCGAACACCGGGAAGAGCTGGAGCGCGGCCCGGATGAAGATGGGCGCCGCGAAATATCCTTTCGCCATCGGGTAGAGGTAGAGCAAGAGGAAGAGCCCGAGCGGGATCGAGATCCGCCGCGTGGCCCGGCTCACGAAGGCCGCGGCCGCCGAGATGTAGAACAGCACCCAGAGGGCGGGGAGCGTTCCGTAAGGAATCAGGTACTTCACGAATACCCAGAGTCGCGAGAGATCGAAGAGCGACTGCCACCGAAACTCTCTGGTGGCGACGTACGAGCCCTGCTCGGCCAGCGCGGCGCGCGCAGACTGGAATTTCAGGAACAGGAAAGGATCGGCCAGGAAGAACCCGAGCAGTGCGAAGGCGCCGATGCGCGCGACTGCGCGGGCGATCTCCCGCGGAGGCAAGCCGCGAGCGACGAGGAACATCACGGGGACCAGCGCCACCGCTCCAGCAGGGTACTTCGCCGCCGCCGCAAAGCCGCAGGCCAGGCCGATCGCGGCGAATCGCCGGCGTCCGACTTCGTCCCGGACCAGATCGAGAGAGAGAACGATGGCGAGAGTCAGGAAGAAGTTCGCGACGATATGGGAGCGCATGTAGTGCGCGTGGATCACTTCGAATGGCGCGATCGCCAGCGCAAGCGCGCCCAGGGCGGACGCCACCTGGCCGCGGCACACCTCGCGAAGCCCGAAGTAGACCAGCGCCACCGAACCGAGGTCGAAGGCGACCGTCACGAGGCGGCCCGCAAGGAGGACCCGCCGGTAATCGGATCCGTATTCGGCCATCGCGGAGGGCAGGGTGGAGATCGCCCCGATCGCCCGGAGCCCCAGCGCCGCCACCATCCAGAGGTAGTAGGACAGTGCGCCTTCGCGGTGTGCATCCACCGGGTTCAGCCTGAGGTGGACGGGGTCCAGTTCCCGCAGCACGCTCATCGCCCAGGTTTCGTCCGGGTGATACGGAGCGTGCGGGACCGCGGCCGTGGGAAGTCCCCACTCGATGCCTCGTATCCGGAGGAACGCGCCGAGCGCCAGGATCGCGGCGAGAACCCAGAGCGAACGGCGGCTCAATGCCCGGCTCGCCACCTGATCCGTCTGCGTTCCTCCGCCACGACCGCCGGGCCGGGCGGCCGCTCACCGCGCACCCGACTCGTGTCCCGCCTCGTGCTCTTCTCGGCGACGATGATGCAGTAGGTGAACGCGTCGCGGATGCCGAATGAATAGCGGACGATCTGGAAGCCGGCCGCCTCGAACATGGCAAGCGCGTGTGCCTTGGACCGCACCCGCGTGATCTCGTCCGGATGAAGCTTGACGTTCTTCTTGCGGAAGACGTTCTCCAGCACCCACTTGACGCCCTTGAGGAAGATCACGCTCGAGCCGAACTCAGGGGGCCAGAAGATGATCAGCCTTCCCCCGGGCACCAGGACCCGGTCGAACTCCCTCAAGATCCGGTGGATGTCGGACGCCGTGAAGTGCTCCATCACGCCGAGATTGTAGACGCCCTCGACCGAGCGATCGGGGAGCGGGATGTCGAAGATGCTCCCGTGCAGGACCTCGCTGGTGGCGTTCGCGCGCTTGTAGAAGTTCAGCGCGTTGACCGAAATGTCGAGGCCGGTGATCGAGACCTGCTTGGAGATGTCGGTATCGACCTGCCCGCTTCCGCAGCCGGCGTGCAGGATCTTGGCGCCCAGCCGGAAGTACCTCGCCACGAAGGAGTTGAGGTTCCGTTTGATGATGTGCTTGCGGTAGAAGGCGGCGATCAGGTCGTAGACGATGCCTCCGCCGCTCTTGTGGTCCGCCCAATACTCGTCCCAGCCCTGCTCGTCCTTCACGGCGGAGTTGATCGCGGAGGCGTCCACCGGCGGCGCGATCCGGTAACGCTCCTCGTTCAGGAGCTTGGTGAGGTACGTCGAGATCAGCAGCTTGACGCTTCGCCGGATCTCGCTCAGGTCCATCTTGGAATGGCCATACGTCCGCGGGGGTAGGGCGATCGGGATTTCCTTGATGCGAAGCTCGTTGAGGTGAAGGACGTAGAGGCTCTCGAAGAAGAACGAATAGCCCTTCGAGGTGACGAGCGAGAACGCCGACCGGGGGATCCGGTCGAGACGGTACAGCCGGAACGCTCCGGTGGCGTCGTACGTCATCCCGAGCAGCGTGCGCGTCAGCGCGTGACCAGTCCAGGTGAGGAGCTTCCGGACGAAGTTCCAGCCGCTCAGGCTTCCCCGCGCCATGTACCGCGAGCCCACCACCACCTCGGCCGCGTCCTTCTGCTCGAGCGCGTCGAGGATCTTGCGTGGCGGATGAGTGAAGTCGCAGTCCATCGTCACCAGCACGGCGTAGCCGTGGTCGTAGGCCCAGCTGATGCCGTCGAAGTGCGCGCTGCCCACGCCGAGCTTGCCCTTGCGATGGATGGTGAAGACTCGGGGGTCCTCGGCGGCCAAGCGATCGATCACCTCGCCCGTGCCGTCCGGCGAGTGGTCGTCGAGGAAGAGGATGTCGAGCTCGACAGGGAGGTCCCGGATCTCCCGGTAGAGCTTCTCCAGGTTGTCCCGCTCGTTGTACGTGGGGACGAAGACGAGGGGCCTCTTGTCCAGCTCATCTGTCATGCTGCTCCTCGGCCTCCATCAGACGCCGGATCATCTGCTCGAAACTGACGGTCGGACGCCATCCCGTATCACGCATCAGCTTGGCAGGGTTGCCAATCCTGACCGGGCTTCTGCGGAGGGGAATGGACCGATCCTCCACCACGTGTCGCGCCCAATCCAGACCGACGAGTTCGAAGGCGACGCGAGCGAAGTCCTGGACGGTGTGCCTTTCCCCGGTCGCCACCACGAAGTCGTCCGGCTTTCCGTGGTTCGCGATGAGATGCATGGCACGGACGTAATCCTCTGCGTGGCCCCAGTCCCCGCTCGCGGAGAGGCTTCCCAGCGCCAGCTGGGCTCTGAGCCCCGCACGTATCTCGAGCGCCCCTCGAACGATCTTCTTCGACAGGAAGCCGGCAGGACGAAGGTGCGATTCGTGGTTGTAGAGGATCCCGGTGGACGCGAAAACGCCATGCGCCTGACGATAGGTCCTGCACGCGAGCATGCCGCTCGCCTTGGTCAGGCCGTAGAGCGAGTCCGGCTTCAGCGGAGTGGATTCGTCCTGTAGCTCGGTGTCCGCCTCGCCGAACACGTGCGAGGACGCGGCGTAGAACAGCCGGGTGGAAGGGGAGGCCTGGCGGATGCCCTCGAGGCAGTAGACGAGCGAAAGGAAGTTCACCTCGCACGCGGGCTGGGTCATCCCCGGGGCGCCGTCGGGCGCGGCTTCGGAGGAGTGGTGGATGGCGGCGAGGTGGTAAAGCTCGTCGGGCTTCTCCGCTTCCAGGAGGGCGATGACCTCACGCTCGGAGGTGATGTCGGGGCCCGCGGTAGAGACGTCCACGCCGACCACGCGGTAGCCGCGGGATCCGAGAAGCGCCGAGAGCAACCGGCCGTCTTGTCCTTCGCTCCCCAGCACGACCGCGGTCTTCATGGGAAAGGCTCACGCCACCGAAACGGAGGGCATCGGGAACACGAGCTTTCCGCCAGCCCGCAGGTAGTCCGCCTCGCGCGACAGGATCGCCTGGCGAAAATGCCAGGGCAGCACCAGGAAGAAATCCGGCTTCATCCGTTTGGCATCGGCCTCGGACACGATCGGAATGAGGGTTCCGGGGGTAAAGGCCCCGAATTTGTCGTGGTTGACCTCCGCGATGCAGGAGAGTTCCCGCCCGGTCAGGTTGCAGTACTGGAGGATGACGTTGCCCTTGGTGGACGCGCCATAGCCGAGGATCTTCTTCCCCGAACGTCCGATCTCGTGGATGAGTCCGTTCAGCCGTTCCCGGTGCTCGGCGACGCGCTTCTCGAACGCCCGGTAAGGAGCGAGCGCCTGGAGCCCGAGCTCGTCTTCGCGGGCAAGGACCGAGGTCACAGCCGGCTCGTTTGCGGTCGGCGACGAGCGATTCTTCTCGACTGTGATCGAGAAGCTGCCGCCGTTCACGTCGTTGAACTCCACGTCCATGATCCGGAAACCCACTCTCCGCGCCATCCAATCGATCTGCCGCAGGCCGTAGTACTCGAGGTGCTCGTGGCAGACCGTATCGTACGAGTTCCGGTCCAGCATCGCCGGCGTGTAGCTCTGCTCGAATACCCAGATCCCGTCGTCAGCCAGGATCTCGTGGACCTGGCGCATGAAGGAGGTGGGATCGTCGAGGTCGTAGAACATGGAAAACGAGGTGACGATCCGGGCCTTCTTCGCTCCGAACCGCCCCCGCACCGCCTTCGGCGAAAAGAAGTCCGAGATCAGCTCGACGTGTGGCGGGTAGTACGATCTGAACTTGGTGCCCGTGGGATCGATGCCGACGAGCTGCAGGTCCTTGGGATAGGCCTGCAGCGTCGTGCCGTCGTTGCTGCCGATGTCGATGACGAGGTCCCCCGGCGAGACGGGGACCCGCTCGAGGATCCGCGCCACCTTGCCCTGGAGATGCTGGACCATGGATCGGTTCAGACCCGACCGGTACCCATAGTTCTCGCCGTACATCTGGCCGAGGTCGCCCGTGTGCCGGAGTTGCAACAGGCCGCAGCGGCCCTCGCCATGGCACTTGACCAGCTGGAGGGGCATCCGTTCCACCTGCTGGTCCTTCGATTTTGGAAAGATGCCGGTCAGCGCTTGAGTACCCAGATCCAGAACGGGTACGAGCTCCGTGTTTTCGCAAATGCGGCAACGGGTGATCTCGCGGAACATGCCGATCAATCCGCGAAATGCTCGAGATCGTGTTCGACCATCATCCGGACCACCTCGTCGAAGCTCACCTTGGGCTGCCAGCCGAGCTTTTTCTTTGCCTTGCTGTAATCTCTCTGCAGCACGTCGACCTCGGTCGGGCGGAAATACTTCGGATCGACCTCGACGAGCAGGCGGTTCGTCTTGCGGTCATGTCCCTTTTCGTCCACGCCTCGTCCACGCCAGACCAGCTCGATGCCGACTTGCGCAAACGCCTTCTCGCAAAGCTCGCGCACGGTATGTGTTTCGTTGGTGGCGATGACATAGTCATCGGGCTCTTCCTGCTGGAGCATCAGCCACATCGCCTCGACGTAGTCCTTGGCGAAGCCCCAATCGCGCCTGGCGTGCAGATTGCCGATGAACAGCCGCTCCTGCGTGCCCTTCGCGATCCTCGCCACCGCCCGGGTCACCTTCCGCGTGACGAAGATCTCGCCTCGCCGCGGGGACTCGTGGTTGAAGAGGATGCCGTTGCACGCATACAGGTGATAGGCCTCGCGGTAGTTCACCGTCGTCCAGAAGGCGTAGAGCTTGGCGCAGGCGTAAGGCGAGCGCGGATAGAACGGGGTCTTCTCGTTCTGAGGCACTTCGAGCGCCTTGCCAAACAGCTCGGACGAAGAGGCCTGGTAGAACCGGGTGCGCAGCCTGGTCTCCTTGATCGCGTCGAGCAGCCGGAGCGTTCCGACGCCGGTGGCTTCGGCCGTGTACTCCGGGATCTGAAAGGAGATGTGCACGTGCGACTGCGCGCCCAGGTTGTAGATCTCGTCCGGCGCCACGGATTCGAGCACGCGGTTCAGGTTGCTCGAGTCGATCAGATCGCCGTAGTGCGTCCTGAGCCGCGCGTCCACCGAGTGGGAGTCTTCCAGAAGGTGGTCGATGCGTCGGGTGTTGAAGCTGGACGCCCGGCGGACCAGGCCATGCACCTCGTAACCTTTTTCGAGCAGGAGCTCGGTCAGGTAGGACCCGTCCTGCCCCGTAATTCCGGTGATCAGGGCCTTTTTCATTGGCGGCTCAAACTCGCAAAATGTGCTTCCGAGATCAAGCGTTTGCTCACGTCCGACCCGCGTTTACGCCGGATCTGAGCGTCCACCCGATCAGCTTGTACAGCAGCCGCGCCGCGACGTTCTCGTCCCATTCCGTCCCGTCTCCCGCCGGCACGACTTCCGTCAGGTCGAACCCCACGATGCACCGCCCGCTGCGCACCACCGCGGCGAGCAGCCCCGTGGCCATCTGGAAGGACAGCCCGCCCGGCACCTTGGTGCCGGTGTGCGGGCACAGGGTCGGGTCCAGGCCGTCGATGTCGAAGCTGACATACACGACTTGGGGCAGCGCCTCCACGATGCGCAGGGTCTGCTGGCCCCAGGTCTCGCCCGCGAAGCGCGCCTCGGCCAGCTCCGAGTCGAAGAACGTCCGGATGCGGCCGCCCGAGGAGGCGATGCGGTCGTGCTCCTCCTCGCAAAGGTCGCGGATGCCGACCTGCACCAG
>WNFB01004093.1_pt1 | contig 16395 bp, 13 predicted proteins | sample 5400501 | NCBI WGS metagenome assembly WNFB01 (sample SAMN13153341, study PRJNA577476) | soil metagenome | isolation source: 200 cm saprolite under Douglas fir tree site 2 hole 1 | place: USA:California | collected 2015-04-18
TGGCTGTGGCTCCAGCTGACCGCCACCTCGATCCCCGACATGAGCGGCCGTCCCGAGCACATGCTCGTCATGGTTGAGGATGTGACCACCGTCCGCGAAGCCCAGGACCGGCTCGCCGAGGCGCTTGACGCCCAGCGCGGCGCCTTCGCCACCCTCGAGAAGCTGGACCGCACCAAGACCGAGTTTCTCTCCATCGTCAGCCACGAGTTCAGGACCGCGCTGACCGGGATCCAGGGCTTCAGCGAGCTCATCCGGGACGGCGGCCTGGAGACAGACGAGGTGCGCGCTTACGGCGGCTACATATTCAATGACGCGGACAGGGTCAACCGCCTGATCGGCGACATGCTGGATCTCGACCGTATGGAGTCGGGCCGGATGAGCATTCGCCTGGCGGACGTCGACATCAACGAGGTCATGAGCGACGTCATGGCGAGGGCCTCGTCCTCGTCGGCCGTCGTCGCCGAGTTCAAGGCCGACCTCGATCCTCGCCTGCCCATCGTCGCCGGCGATCGCGACCGGCTCGTCCAGGTAGTGACCAACCTGGTGAACAACGCCGTCAAGTACTCGCCGGACGGCGGGACGGTAACCCTATCGACCCGCGCAGACGGCGGGTTTGCGCTCATCAGCGTGACCGATACCGGCCTGGGCATCCCGGCAGACGAGATCGAACACGTCTTCGAGCGGTTCCGGCGGGTCAGGAGCGGCGCCGCCCAGTCCATCCCCGGGACCGGCCTGGGCCTCACGATCGTTAAGCAGATCGTAGAGATGCATGGCGGCAAGATCTGGGTCGAAAGCGCGGTCGGTCACGGTTCGGCGTTCCACTTCACCGTCCCACTTGCAGCGGAGCATGCGACGCCGTTACAGCGCCGCCATGCCTGAACCGGCTCCCGTTGGCTACGGCTCTTCGGTTGTGCTCGTGGCGGACGACAACGAGGTTGCGCAGCGCCTGTGCCGCCGCGTGCTCGAGAAGGCCGGATATGTGGTGCTGATCGCAGGAGACGGCCAGCAGGCGGTCGACATCGCGCTGGCCAAGAACCCGAACCTCATCCTCATGGATGTTGCCATGCCCACGATGGACGGGCTGGAGGCCATGAGGCAGATCAAGGCAGCGCGGCCGGAAATGAGAGTGGTCATCGCCAGCGCCCACTCGATGGCAAGCGACCGGGAGCGCTTCCTCGCGGCCGGTGCCGACGACGTCCTGAGCAAGCCGTTCCGTTTGGGTGACCTGGTCGCGGTGGTCGCGAGGCTGACCGCGAAGCCGAGCATGTAGATGAACTCGGGTACTCACGCCCCTCTCCAGACCTCCCCCCGATGGGGGGAGGGTATCTAGATGAAGGACCTCACCGGGACCAGGGTCGGCAGCTATGAGATCGTCGAGCGCCTCGGTGGTGGCGGCATGGCGGTCGTCTACCGCGCGGTGCAGCAGCCCCTCGGCCGGGAGGTCGCGCTCAAGGCGCTGTCACCCGAGCTTTTCCAGGACGACGGCTTCGTAAAGCGATTCGAGGCCGAGGCGAAGACGCTCGCCAAGCTCGACCACCCGAACATCCTGCCCATCTACGATTTCGAGCTCACCGAAGGGATGGCGTACTTGACGATGCCGCTGATCCGAGGCGGCACGCTGCGCGACATCCTCAACCGGGGACCGCTGGACACCCTCTCCGCTTGGCGTTACCTGCGCGAGATCGGCGACGGATTGCAGCACGCGCACGACGCCGGCATCGTCCATCGCGACCTCAAGCCGACCAACGTCTTGATCCACTCCGATGGACGGGCGATGCTCGCGGACTTTGGGCTGGCGCGCGGCGCTGGGCAGCCAACCCATCTCACCACCATCGGCCTCGCCATCGGCACGCCGGGGTACATGGCGCCCGAGCAGGTCATGGGCCACGAGGTCGACCGCCGCGCGGACATCTACGCGATGGGCGTGCTCACCTTCGAGATGCTGACCGGCCGCCTTCCCTTCATAGGCGCCAACCGGATGGAGGTGGCGTATGCAACCGTCAACGCACCGATTCCATCCGCGGCCAAGCTGAATGCGGTTCTGCCCGATGAGCTCGACGTGCTCCTGGCCAAGGTGCTGGCCAAGGATCCGGCGCAGCGACCGCAAAGCGTGAAGGACCTTTTAACGCAGATGGCCAGGCTGCCGCAGCGGCGTGCGGCAACAGGCGTGCCGGTGGCCGCCGGAGTCACGCGCCCCCCGCTTCAGCTGGCATCCAACCCGCAGCCCGCCGAGACGGCCGCGATGCGACTCATCTCCGCGCCGCCACCTCTGCACGGCTCCCCGCCTCCCAGCACGGGCTCACAGAGCGGGTCGTCAGCCATCCGGACGCTGCAGATGATGGGTGTGAAACCCGCGCGGGCACGCGGTCGGTTCATCCTCAACTCCCACGTCGCCAATCTCATCCACGTGGCGCGCGACGTGACGGGGGTGCGCTGGCCCGAGATCGCTTACACCGCGGGGCTTGCTCAGTACGTCGACCAGGACCCGCCCAACGACGAGCAGCTCGCGACGCCGGTGGAGTATCTGGGCCGGCTGAACGAGGCGTTCGAGACGATCTACGGCCCGGAGGCAGAGGATCAATTGCGCGCGTGGGGCCGGCGCGCGACTGAGCGGTGGTTGGCCGAAGGCAGGCACGGGATGGGCGGTGCCCGGCGCCTGGTGCCGGGGCGCCAGCGCAAGCTGGGCGGGATCGTCAAGTCATTCAGCGAGGCCATGGACAACGTCCGCGGCGAGCACACGCACGCGTGGCTGCAGGTCGACGAGTTCCAGTTCTGGCTCGTCAACTTCTCGAACATGTTCGCCCTCGGGCGGATCAAGGCGGTGAAGTCGTGCCACGTATGGGTCGCGACGATCGAGGCGATCCTGCGGTGGGCCGGGCTCGCGAACGACTGGTACGTGGAAGAGGTTGAGTGCGGCTGCGTGACCGGCACATTTGACTGCGTCTTCGCGATCCGCTCAGTCGAAACCTAGTCTTCGCGATCCGCTCAGTCGAAACCTAGGCACTAGAAAAGTGCCAAGTGGAGCCTTAGGCCGGATTTACTCCGGCCGTCACCCAGGCACGCCACTTACCAAACGCCGCCAAGCGTCGCCGAGGAGCGAGGGGTTCCGTAGGGGAGTACTTCTGTACTCCCCTACGAAATAAGAAGGTCCTCCACCTTGCGGCGAAGGACCTTCAGAAAGGAGGGAGGGCTGGTTGGGCGGGGTGTCCCGCTCCGAGATCTTAACCCGACCCGGCCGTTCGGGTCACCTTGACTTAACAGGCCGTCTTCGATCTCAAGTCGGCACCACCCGACAGAGGCGGGAACGCGCTTCCGGCTACCGTTGACCGCTGTGCTTGGCGGCAGGCGCCTATGGGGCCATTCCGACTTCCTCAAGCTGTGGGCTGGACAGACCATCAGCGTCGTGGGCAGCCAGGTCACGGTCCTGGCGCTGCCGACCATCGCCATCCTCCAGCTCCACGCGGCCCCGGTTCAGGTCGGACTCCTCGCGGCGCTGCAGCGGCTTGCGTTTCCGGTCCTGGCGCTGTTCGCGGGTGTGCTCGTCGACCGGGTGCGACGCAGGCCGCTGCTGATCGCGGCCGACAGCGTTCGAGCCCTCGCGATTCGGTGGCGGCTGTCGGCGCTTTGACCCTGTTACAGCTCTACGGCGTCGCGCTCGTCTTGGGCATCGGCACCGTCGTTTTCGACATCGCGTACCTGGCGTACCTCCCTAGCCTGGTCGGGCGAAGGGATCTTCTTGAAGGCAATACGAAGCTCGAGATCACGTTCTCCGTCTCTGGCCTGGCCGGACCGAGCCTCGCCGGTGTTCTCATCCAGTTCTTTGGCGCCGCCCAGGCCCTGCTGGCCGACGCTTTTTCCTTTGTTGTCTCGGTGGCCAGCATCGTCTGGATTCGCCAGCCAGAGCGGTCGCCGCAGGATGCTGGAACGCGACGGGCGGGGGTCTTCGCGGAAATTCGCGAGGGGCTTCGGCTCGTCCTGCACGACCCGATCCTGCGTGGGTTGGCTCTTATGCTCACTGTCGGCGGGCTCGGATTTCACCTGCAGGACCCAGCGCTCTACCTGTTCGCCTATCGCAACCTGGGCCTGAGCCCCGGCCTGCTGGGGCTGGTGTTCGCGGCGGGCGGGGCAGGCGCCGTGGTGGGGGCACTGGTGGTCGGCGCCGTCGTGCGCCGGTTGGGGGTTGGCAATTCTCTGGCGCTCACGAACATCGTGCTTGCACTGGCATTTCTGGCCTGGCCGCTGGCATTGCGTGGTCCGGCGTTGCCGATTCTGGCGACCTCGATGTTTGTCGCCGGCATCGCGGACTCGATCTACAACATCAGTCAGGTAAGCCTCCGTCAAGCAGTCACGCCGGATCGGCTCCAGGGCCGCATGACCGCCACCCTGCGCACCATGTTTTGGGGAGTCTGGCCACTGGCTAATCTGGCCGGCGGAGTCCTGGCCGGGGCGTTCGGTGCTCCGGCGACCATTGTGATCGGGTCTCTGATTGCAATGGCCGCGACTGTGATCGTCTTATGGGGACCGCTGGGCCGGGTGCGTCAGCATTCGGAGATCGCCGAGGCGAAGGGATGAAGGTGGCGCGAAGCGATTCACTGGGCTCTAGAGTCGGTCCAGTGCCCCGCTTCGCAATCGATGTCACTGCATGCTGGAGGCCACAGCGCGTGGGCATGCTCACCGTCGCGGTCGAGCTCGCACGGGCCCTGGTCGCTGGCCGGGGTGCGGACGATTTCACGCTCCTGTGCAGCCGGGAGCGCCCGCCGGCCTTGGCCGACCTCGATTGCGAAGCGGTCCTCGCGCCCTACCGGCACGAGGTCCTGCTGAAGGCCCGCTGGTTGCCGATGGTCGAGCCGCAGATCGGTTGCGACGCCATCCTGTACCCATACTGGCCAAGCCCGCCGCGGCGCAGGCGCGGCGCGCCGCCGGCCGCGATCTTCGTCCATGACCTGGCTTTTCGCCTCCGTCCCGGCGAGGTGCCGTGGCAGCAGCGGGCGTACTTCGGCACAGTCCTTGGCCCGGCGCTCAAGCAGGCGGCGGCGGTGCTGGTGCCCTCGGAGACCACGCGCCGCGACCTGCTGGCCGCGTACCCGGTGCGGGGGCTGGAGGAGCGGGTCACCGCGGTCCCGGAGGGACTGAGTGGGCCCGCTACTGCGGGCCCTTTACCTGAAGGGATCGAGCCCGGGTTCATCCTGGCGGTCGGCACCGTCGAGCCGCGCAAGAACTATGTGCGGCTGCTGGATGCCTACCGCGCGCTACGCAGTCGGCGGGGCGCGCTCCCAATCATCATCGGAAGCCGGGTGGGCGTGCCCCAGCTCGTGATCGCGGGCCGTCCGGGTTGGGCGTACGGCGACACGCTGCAGAGGATCCGGGCCGAGCCTGGCGTTCGCTACCTCGGCCATGTTGACGAGCCGACTCTGGCGGCGCTGTACGAATCCGCATCAGTGCTCGCGTACCCGAGCCTTTACGAGGGCTTCGGGCTGCCGCTGCTGGAGGCGATGGCCCAGGGCGTGCCGGCCGTGATCGGTAAAGCCGGCGCTCTGCCGGAACTGGCCGGCGGTTCCGCGATCGAGGTCGATCCGGAGGACGTCGATGCGATCGCCGCCGGGCTCGAAAAGCTGCTGTCGGACGAAGGCTTGAGAAACAAGTTGAGTGCGGCGGGCAAGCTGCGTGCCGCCGCCTTCACCTGGGAACGAGCCGCCGCCTCGACGCTCGACATCCTGCGCCGCATCGGCGCGTAGGATCAACCAGATGCCAAATCGAACGCTGGTGCAGGCCCTCACGACCGGCCGCGCCCGCGACTACCTGCAAATGGCCCGCCCGCTGCTGCGCTCACTCGAGCTCACACACCATTTCGAGCTCGAGGTGGTCACGGATCCGGCGGCCCTGTCGTTGACACGCGCCAGGGTGATCCTGGCGGCTTCCGACCAGACTCTCGCACCGGGCCAGGCCGAAGAGCTCACTGCCTTCGTCAGAAGGGGCGGCGGTGTTGTGCTCCTGGGGGGAACGCTGGCCGCGTGGAACGCGCAAGGCGCGATCGGCGAGCTGGCGGGCTGGGCCCCCAGCGGTCCCAGTCCGATGACCGAGCTGGTGCTTGGAGTCGAGCCGTTGCATCCGGTCACGGCCAGGCTGGGACCCGAGCTGAGGCTCACTGACGAGCTCTACCTGTCCGAAGGCCCGCCGGCAGATGCGTCGGTCCTGCTGCGCACGAAGTGGCAGTTCACGGATCAGGTCGTCGCCTACGAGCGTGAGGTCGGTGACGGCAGGTTCATCAACCTCGGGCTGGGGAACTCGGCATCGACCAACGAACACGTGTCGTTTCGGAAGCTCGTGCACCGCTCCCTACTGTTCGCGGCGGGGCAAAGGCCGCCCGCTCCTGTCGGCGTGGGTTTGGTCGGCTATGGGGCGATCGCGCGCGATCACGCAGCATCGATCTCGCAGGTTGCAGGACTGCGGTTGAGCGGGGTTTGCGACATCTCGGACGAGAGAAGGGACCTGGCGTCGCGCGAATGGGGTGTGCCGGCCCACGCGACCATGGGCGCGATGCTGGACGACCCAGCGGTCGGCCTCATGGTCGTCGGTACGCCACCGGTGGCTCATGCCGACGCGGTGCTGGCCGTGCTGGCCGCGGGCAAGGACGTTGTGTGCGAGAAGCCTTTCGCGCTGCGTGTGGACGAGGTCGACCGGATGATCGACGAGGCAACGTCCCGCGATCGCGTGCTGACGGTGTACCAGAGCCGGCGTTGGGATCCGGATTACGTGGCCCTTCGCGACGTTGTCCGCTCAGGCGGCATCGGCGAGCTCTTTTATATGGAGTCGTTCATCGGCGGCTATTCGCACCCCTGCGACTTCTGGCACAGCCATGAACCCATCTCCGGCGGCATGATCTACGACTGGGGCTCGCACTACTTCGACTGGATCCTGCAGCTGTTCCCGGATCCGGTGAGGACGATTTCGGCTCACGCACACAAGCGCGTGTGGCATGACGTCACGAACTCGGACCAGGTGCGCGTCGACCTGACGTTTGCGAACGGAGCCCAGGCGAGCTTCCTGCAATCCGACATCGCCGGGGCCATGAAACCCAAGTGGTATCTGCTTGGCACGCGCGGTGCGGTCGTGGGGGAGTGGCGGGACGAGCCTGTGCCTGCGGACTTCCCCGCGCGGGTCAAGGTCCTCCGGCCGGCTGACGGCGCCCGCCCGAACGAGGAGATTCTCGGGCTGCCGGCTCGAGACGAGCACGGCTTCTATCGCAACCTCGCCGACCACCTGGCCTGGGACGAGGCCCTGGCGGTGACGGCAGCCGAGGCCCGGCGCACCGTTGCCGTGATGGAGGCGGCCACGCGCTCGATCGGCCGGGGAGGCGCTCAGCTCGAGGTGGACATATAACCGAGCGCATCGGCTGGGGGATCCTGGGCGCGGCGCGGATCGCCGATAGCTCCGTAATCCCAGGCATCGCTGCTTCGCATAACGGGTGGCTCGTGTCGATTGCCAGCCGGGACCCGGATCGCGCGCGCGAGCTCGGCGCCAAGCATTCTTTCGCCAGGGTCGCCGAGTCGTATGACGCGATCCTCGAAGACCGCGAGGTGGATGCGGTCTACATCCCACTGGTCAACTCCGTGCATCGAGAGTGGACCCTGCGCGCGCTGGCCGCCGGCAAACACGTGCTGTGCGAGAAGCCACTCGCGATGAATGCCGCTGAGGCGGAGGAGATGGCGAACGCAGCGGAGCACGAAGGTGTCCACCTGATGGAGGCGTTCATGTATCGCTTCCATCCGCGCGTCCGCGCTTTCGTCGAGAGCTTGCACGATCCCCTCTACGTGCACGCCCGGTTCGGATTTCGACTGGACGCGCCGCTCGACTACCGCCTGGTGTCGTCCCTGGGTGGCGGGGCGCTGCTCGACGTCGGCTGCTACACGGTCAGCGCCGCGCGCTGGATCCTGGGCGAGCCCGACGAGGTGTATGCGAAGTTCAGGGGCGACGCCTCGAGCGAGGAAGCGGTCGACATGTCCGTGACTGCGCTGCTGCATTTTCCAGCCGGCGCGACGGCCTCCGTCTGGGCGAGCTTCGAGTCGCCGGAGGAGCAGAGGCTTATAGTCGTGGAGCGCGAGGGCACGCGACACATCGAGCGGCCTTTCACCCCGCGCGACTCGGACAACCCTTATCAGCTGATGCTCGAGTCGTTCGCCGCCAGCATCTTCGAGGACCGGCCGGTGGAGATTCTTCCCAGTGAGTCGGTCGCGAACATGAAAGTGCTCGACCGAATCCGCGAAGCCGCGAATGGCAGTCCCTAGTCCTCGGCTGACTCATTCCGCACGTTTGGCGCTAGCCGAGCCCTAACAGGCATTCCATTCAGCACGTTTGGCGCAAGCCGCGCCTTTCAATTCGCTTTGAGCGGGATGTCAGCCTCGAGGTAGCCTGCTTCGAAGCGGATTTTGGTCGTTGGTGAAAGGCTGAGCACCAGCGACTGCGCCCGGCGGTTGTCGCCGAGCATGGTCGCGTGAAATTGTGTGATGCCACGGGCGCGCGCGATGTTCGCAAGTCGCCGCAACAGCAGTGCGCCGACACCGCGACCCTGCCAGTCGTCAGCGACCACGACCGCGACGTCGTGGGTGGCGCCCATGGTGCCATAGCGCGCGACGCCCACGATGCCACGCTCATCGAGGGCGATCAGCGCTTCGCGATCGCAGTGGTCGATGTCGACGAGCCTCTCGACCAGCGCATTCGAGGGAGCCTTGATCGGAGCCAGAAACCGGCGATAGACGGACTCACTCGACAGCCGCCAGAAGAATCCGCGCAAGAGGTTGGCATCGTTGGGCTCGAGGAGGCGGAGCCACAGTCGGCGGTCTCCGACGACCGTGCTAGTCACCGCTTGAATACCAAGCAGGTGGTGGTGCCGTGCGCCAGCAGCTTGCCCGTCTGCTCGGCGATGAGGCGACCCTCGGCGGTCGCGACCTTGCCTCCGCGATGGATGACCGTGCCCTGGCAGCGTACCGGTCCGGTTTCGAGAGTGATCGGCCGAACGAAGTTGACCTTGACCTCGAGGGTTGTATAGGCCTCGCCTGCGGCCATGGTCGTATGGACCGCGCAGCCCATGGCGGAATCGAGGATCGTCATCGCAAATCCGCCGTGCACGACGCCGATCGGGTTGTACAGGTGCTCGCCCGCCTCCCCGACGAAGGTGACCTTGCCCATCTCGACTGTGCCTCCGGTGAAACCCATAGTCACGGTGATCGGCGGCGCCGGGAGCTTGCCCTCGAAGATCGCGTGCATGAACTCGAGGCCGGTCAAATCAGCACCTCGGGTCAGCGCATCCATTGGGTCTGCCCACGTGATCGTTCGGCTTCGAGCCTTCGCTTCCACGTCCTTCATTCGATCACACTGCCTGCTCGAGCTCGATCGGGCGAGCCTGAACCGGTGCGGCGCCGAGGCGCCCGATCGCGACCGCAGCGATCGCGCTTGCGAACGCCAAGCCCGCCATGACCTCCCAGCCGGCTCGAAACGAGCCCAGGATCTCAGCTCCGCGAGGGGTGCCGAGCACTGCGATGAGAATCGCCACGCCCAGGGCGATGCCGAAACTGCGCGTCATGCCGTAGATGGCGCTGCCGGTCGCGAATCGCGCCGGTGGCAGCGACGCCGCCACCGCGCTTGCGAGGGTCGGGATCACAAACCCCACTCCGGCGCCCCCGAGCAACATCCCCGGCAGGACCTCGGTCGGGTAATGCGGCTCGAGCCCGACGTGGGTGAGCCACCAGACACCACCGCTCGCAAACAGCAGAGCGCCGAAGGATGCGATCGCGTGCTGGCCGTAGCGGCTCGAAAGGATGCTTCCTGGCACGGCGAAAGCGGCGGCCATGATGGGTCCGGGTGAGATCTGGAGCCCGGCGGTGAGGATGTCCTCGTGCCACACCCGGGTCAGGAACAGGACGTTCGATAGGAGCATCGCGCCAAAGGCGGCGAAGAAGAGTGTGCTGGCGACGTTCGCCGCGCTGAACGCGCGGGATCGAAACAGCCCGAGCTCGAGAACTGGTGCGCCGTGGCGCAACGATTGATAGAGGAAGGCCGCTGTCAAAACAGCAGATCCCACCAGGAGGCCCAAGACGCGGCCGCTCGTCCAGCCCCACGACTGACCCTGCACGATCGCGAGCATCAGGGCGCTCGACGCGAGCACTAGCAGCGCTGCGCCCGCGAGGTCGGGGAAGCCCTTGCCGTCGGGATCGCGCGACTCGCGCAGCACCCTCGTCGCCAGCACGGCCGTGACCAAGCCGATGGGGAGGTTGACCAGGAAGACCCACCGCCAGCTGGCCTGGACCAAGAGCCCGCCGACCGGCGGGCCGGCCGCCGCGGCGACCGCGCCCGTCGCAGACCAGACGGCGACGGCGAGCGCGCGTTGTTTGGGCGGGAATTCGGCGAGCAGGAGCGCCAGCGAGGTGGGCATGAGGATCGCCCCACCTGCGGCCTGCAGGATTCGGGCTCCAATCAGCCAGCCCGGGCCGGGCGCGGCGGCGCACAGGGCGGACGCACCGACGAACGTGACCAGGCCGCCCATGAACAGTCGCTTACGGCCGAGGAGGTCGGCCAGTCGGCCGGCCGGGACGAGGAGCGCCGCCATGACGATCGCGTAGGCGCTGAGGACCCAGGACAGGGTGGCGTCGCTGGTGCCCGCGAACTCGTGCTTGATGCTCGGGAAGGCGATGTTAACGATGAAGAGGTCGAGGCTGGCCACCAGGGTGGCCACGGAAACGATCACCAGGACGCGGTAACGGTGCGGCACGGGCGCCTCCCTCAGGCTGGTCAGTAGCTTGACGCTACGCACCCTAACACAAGGAGTTGCGTGATGCAACTCGATCGGTTATGCTCGATTCCATGCTTGGCCGAACGTATGACGCCCAGATCTGCTCGGTGGCCGGCACGCTCGAGCTCGTCGGCGAGCGGTGGACGCTGCTCATCGTGCGCGACGCCTTCATGGGCGCGCGCCGGTTCGAGGACTTCCAGCGCCGCACGGGCGCGGCCCGCAACGTTCTGTCCAACCGCCTGAACACGCTGGTCGAGGACGGGATCTTGCGCAGGGTCCCCTACCAGGAGCACCCGGTTCGATACGAGTACCGCTTGACCGAAAAGGGCCTGGACCTCTGGCCGGTGATCGTCGCGCTGGTGCAGTTCGGCGACCGCCACATCTATCCGGGGAGGGCGCCGGTCTTGCTCGTGCACAAAGGCTGCGGCGGGGCTGTGAGCGACCACCGTATGTGCGAGACCTGCGGCGCGAAGCTCGGCCCTAGGGACGTGGAGGCGCGGCGCGGAATCGGCGGCGGCATGGTGGCGGCCGCAACCGCCGGAGTCTAAGCCGGCTCCAGGTTGAGGGTCTGCGTACCTTTCTGCGTGAAAGGACCCGCGCCGGGGACCAAGCTGCCCAGCGGACTGGCGGCCATTGACAGCTCGCTGCTGGACGTCACCATCGTCTTGACGATTCGATGGGCCGAAGGATTGATCCAGCTGGTCACATCCGAGCGCGCCGTACCCAGGATCCCTGAGCTCCCTTTGATTCCGATGTCGACGTTCGCTGTGCTGATGGTCTCGACCACCGCAACTTGAACCCCTCCGAACGTTTCGTTTCGGAGGTAGCTGCTTTTCGCGATGACCTGGATGCTGCCGGCTCCAGAAATACTCGGCACGTCGTAGTTCGTGATCCATGTGTCTCCGGGCTTGACCGCGCTGTCTGAAAGCACCACGGAGCCGAAACGCGCATCGGCCGCGACACCGAACATGACGGGATCATCTGGAAGCGATCCCCCGTCATATGCGCTGAGCGCGCGGCCGTCGGGCGCGAGCCAGAAATGCGTATCGGTCAGCGTGGAGGGCCCGTTGTTGATGACCGCGGTCGATTGGCCGCTGCCCAAGGTCGTCTTCAGGTTCGCATCGGTGAACGTAACCATCACTTCAGCGACGCCCGCCGAGTCGACCGAGCTCACCGTGAGCGTTTCCTTTGCGGCCAGATCGATCATTTCCTGCTCCGTCAGCGCCACCGTCTGGATGGTGAAGTCAGATGTCAGGACGAACCTGTACTGATAGATGTCGCCCCTGGAGTACGAAAGTGTCAACGTATGCGGATGTACCGTCGCGGCATTGTGAGGCACGACCCCGCTGCAGGCAATCGTCAAGAGGGCGATGGCTGCCAGGCGTCGCATGAGCCGATCCTACGGGTCGCGCCCGGATTCGAAGCGCTCTTAAGATGCAACTCGAATGACGAGTGGCGGATCGCCGGGCCCTACTTCGAAGCGTGCAGCTGCGATGCCATCTGTCCATGTCGACTGGTCGACGGCTGCCCGGGCACGCGAGCGCAGTACCGCTATTGCCAGTTCGCGATCGGTTGAAGCGTCGCCGAGGGGCGACATGGTGACATCGACCTCAAAGGTCGGCACGTCGTGATGGTCGGGTACTGGGACGAGGATGAGCCGGGTGCTCCGTGGCGGGTCGGCGTGTACGTCGACTCCGGCGCGTCAGACGAACAGCGCGCGGCGCGCGGTCGGATCGTCCCCGGACGCGAGGGCGGCAGTCCGCGGAACCAGTACGCGCGGGCGATCTCAGAAGTGCTGTTCGTGGAACCGGCTGAAGTTGACATCGTTCACGACGCCGGCCGGCAGCAGCTGCAGGTGAACGGCCACGTCGAGGTCCGTGCGAGTGCTCGATTCGAGACCGAAGCCACTGTCAGCTGTGGAGTACCGGGACACGACCGTGCCGGCTACGAAGTGGTCTCGTCGGTCCTCGACGTCAAGGGTGGCCCTTTCGAGTTCGGCTTTGTGGGCCGCTGCGGGTTCGTCGCGAGCTTCGACTACAGCTCCGACTAGGCCTTACCCGGAATCCCGCCATTCGGGCACATTTGATCGAACTCGAGCGGACGTCGCCGGACTTTCACGGACGCCATGCGCGATCGGACTCGCGACGAGCTAGCACCCTGCACCTGTGGCCCCGGCGTTCGACAATGCTCGCGTGATCAAGACCGCCTTCACTGAACTGCTCGACATTGAACACCCGATCGCCCTGGCCGGGATGTCTGGCGTTACGTCACCCGAACTGGTCGCGGCCGTCAGCAACGCGGGCGGTCTGGGCATCCTCGGCGCGTCCGATATCGAGGCGACCACTATTCACGAACAGATCGGCGCTGTTCGCCAGAAGACAAACAGGCCGTTTGGGATCAATCTGCTGCTCCACGGTGCCGATGACGAGCAGATACGCGCAGTGCTCGAAGCGCGCCCATCGGTGCTGTCGACAGCTTGGCCGCGAGACGACCAGAATCTGGCAGCGATCTTCGAGAGTGCTCACGAACGAGGCATTAAGGTGCTGCACATGGTGCCAACTGCGGACGACGCAGCAAAAGCTTTGGCGGCCGGCGCGGACGTGATTATCGCCCAGGGCACCGACGGCGGCGGTCACATCGGCCTCCTGGGAACCGCCGTCATCGTCCCCGTGGTCGCACGCGAAGTCGCACCAACGCCGGTTCTGGCCGCCGGCGGAATCGCAGATGGCCGAGGACTCGCGGCGATGCTTGCGTTGGGCGCCGCAGGAGTTCTAGTCGGGACACGATTCCTGGCTACCACCGAGTCATCGCTCCACGACGCTTTCAAGAAGTTGATCGTCGAAAGCGATGGGACCGACACAATCGTCACGGACCTCGCCGACGTCATGCTCGGTGTAGATTGGCCGGGTGCTGTCGAGCGGATCGCGCGAAATCGCGTCGTGGAACGCTGGCTCGGTCGCACCAACGAGCTCCGCCGGCGTCGGGATGAGACGCTCTCTGTCATGCGTCAGGCCCGGCGAGCCGGCGACGCTGAAGAGGCGATCGTCTATTACGGGCAATCCGCGGCGTTGATCGACGAGGTCAAGCCGGCTGGTCTTGTGGTGGCTGAGATGGTTCGAGAAGCGGAGTCGATCCTGCGCGAGCGATTGCCGAGTCTAGTCATCGACTAGAGCGGTCGGTGTTGAGGCGGCGGAAGCCTCATCTGGATAGTGAGAGTCATGGGCCACTCAAGGTTAGGTGGGCCAAACGCTGATGCTCAGCGCGGGTCGAGCGTTGAACCTTGGGAGTGAGAGTCCGTTTCTGTGCGAATTGCTGACAGCCAAGAAGACAGCCAACCTACCGACAGCGGCGGGCAAAGGCGGACGGTCCCGGGATGTGCACGCATGACCGATCTGCAGCGGACTTGTACGGACGCCACAGGATGCTTGCCCGCGGTCTTCAAAACCGTTTGCGGGCTCCGCAATTCCAAGGTCTCCTAGGCGCCGGTTCAGGCTGCTGTTTTGGGGGCGTTCTCAGGTGATGGATCGGCCACAAGCTCGGGCGCCGCCTGCGCCTGCACCCTGGCGACCGGGACGACTTGGCGGAACGTTGCGAGCGCAGCCTCCCAGTCCTCAAGCATCGCGCCCGCGCGCGCGCTGCCCGTCCTGCGGTGGTGCTCTTCCACGAGCGCGTGCAGCTCAGCCTCATCTTCTTCGGGTACGTCTCGCGCGATTACGCTGTCCGCGTTGAGCTGCCGCCAATCGGTCAGGTAGGCGACGCCGCCGGTCATCCCCGCGCCCGCGTTCCATCCCACCGCGCCGAGCGCCACTGCCACACCGCCGGTCATGTACTCGCAGAAGTGATCGCCCGCGCCTTCGACCACAGCAGTGGCCCCGGAGTTGCGCACGCAGAAACGCTCGCCGACTCGACCGGCCACGAAAAGATGCCCACCGGTCGCGCCGTAGCAGATGGTGTTGCCGGCAAGGACGGGGTCGGGCGAAGCGTCGTCCGCAAACGGGCGGATGACGATCACCCCCCCGCCCATGCCTTTGCCCACATAGTCCTGCGCCTCGCCTTCGAGCGTCAACTCCATGCCCTCGTCGAGGAATGCGCCGAAGCTCTGGCCCGCACTGCCGCGGTAATCGCGCGACTCGCCGGCAGCGAATGCGGCGCCCACCGTGCGCTGCGAGTTGTCGATGACACCGCATGGAGGAGGCGGCGCCGGGGCGTCGCCGTTGCGGGCCCAGGTGCGGCGGCGGGGAAGACCCGCATCCGATTCGCGCAGGATGAACGACAGGTCGAGCGCCGATTCTCCCGCCGGCTCGAGCAGATCGACCCTGCCCACCGCGTCGTCGAGGCTAGCGATCCCCAGCGCCGCGAGGTGCTCGCGCGTCTCGTCGGCGATATGGAATAGGTGATTGATAACGTGCTCGGGCCGGCCTTCAAACTTGGCGCGCAGGTCGTCCCGCTGGGTGGCGATGCCGGTCGGGCAGGTGTTGAGGTGGCACTGCCTGGCCATGTCGCAGCCGAGCGCGACCAGAACGCCCGTCCCGAAGCCGAACTCCTCGGCGCCGAGCAGCGCCGCGATCACGATGTCGCGCCCGCTTCGCAACCCGCCGTCGGTGCGCAGGCTCACGCGCTCGCGCAGGCGGTTCGCCACCAGGACCTGCTGGGTCTCGGCGAGGCCAAGCTCCCATGGGACGCCGGCGTTTTTGATCGACGACAGCGGCGACGCACCCGTGCCGCCGTCATGGCCGGAGACCAGGATGTAATCGGCGCGCGCCTTGGCGACCCCGGCCGCGATCGTGCCCACGCCTGCCTCGGAGACGAGCTTGACTCCGATGCGGGCGCGCGGATTGACAGTCTTGAGGTCGTGGATGAGCTGCGCGAGGTCCTCGATCGAGTAGATGTCGTGGTGCGGCGGAGGTGAAATCAGCTGCATCCCAGGCTGCGCGTGTCGCAAGCGCGCGATGAGGCTGGTTACCTTGAGGCCCGGCAGCTGGCCGCCCTCGCCGGGTTTCGAGCCCTGCGCGATCTTGATCTCGAGCTCGTCCGCGCGCTTCAAGTAACGCGGAGTCACGCCGAACCTCGCCGACGCGACCTGCTTCACGCGGTTGTCTCGCCGCCCACCTTCATCGTCGTACGTGGCTGGGTCCTCGCCACCCTCGCCCGAGTTCGACCTCGCGCCGATCTGGTTCATCGCGATGGCCAGCGCTTCGTGCGCCTCCGGCGACAGGGCGCCCAAAGACATCGCGGTGCTCACGAAGCGCTTCACGATCTCGGTGGAGGGCTCGATCTCATCCAGGGGCAGCGGCTGCTGCGCTGGCTTGATGTGGAGGAGCTCGCGCAGCGACTGCGGGTCGCCCATGCTGGAGAGGCGGCGCCAGTCGAGATACGCGGCGTGGTCGTTTTCCCGCGCGGCCTTCTGGGCGGCGCGGACCGCAAGCGGGTTGTACGCGTGGTGCTCGCCCGCTTTCCTGAAACGAACCCGCCCGTGGTCGGCCAACGTCGGCGCTTCGACGAGCCTCGGGAGCGCCATCCTTTCGATGTCGGTCAGGTCCGCGCCGCCGATATGCGACGGCACCGTCGGGAAGCAGAGCTCCATCACCTCGGCGCCCAGGCCGAGCGCC
>WNFB01013712.1_pt1 | contig 16394 bp, 20 predicted proteins | sample 5400501 | NCBI WGS metagenome assembly WNFB01 (sample SAMN13153341, study PRJNA577476) | soil metagenome | isolation source: 200 cm saprolite under Douglas fir tree site 2 hole 1 | place: USA:California | collected 2015-04-18
GTGGATGTCTTATAAGTTCGGCGACGACACCGCGCGCCTGCTGGGGCGGATCACGCTCAATCCCGTCGCCCACACCGATCCGATCGGCACGTTGCTGATCCCGATCGCGAGTTTCATCTTTGCTCACATGGGCGGATTGCCCGTTGCGCTCATCGGTTGGGGAAAACCTACGCCCGTGAATCCGCTGCGTTGGCGGCAAAAAGATTTGGCCAACGTGATGGTTTCGATCGCGGGAATTTTGGCCAATTTAACGCTTGCGTCCATTGCCTTGATTCTTTTGCACCTCGCGTACTACCTCCATTTGTTGGGCGAAGGCGCAGTTTTAGCTTCAGTAGAAGAGCCCGTGGTGCTTTTTCTTTTTACCGCGCTGACCCTGAATGTCTCTCTAGCGGTCTTTAATCTCTTACCGTTTCCGCCGCTTGATGGCAGCAAGGTGCTGTGGACGATTTTGCCAGACAGCATGAAACCGGCACTCGAGGCCCTGGAAAGATTTGGATTCATTATCCTGTTGCTGTTGATGCAAACGGGTTTCTTCGGCAAGATCTTTGCCCCGGTCTGGCGGGTGATTATCTACCTGCTTCCAGCCGCGGCGTTTCCGACGCTAATTAAATTGCTTGGCTCATAGTCGATGCCTAAACGAATCTTCAGCGGCGCTCAGCCGACCGGTAACGTGCATCTGGGAAATTATCTCGGGGCGTTGCGCAACTGGGTTGCGCTGCAGAAGGAATACGAAAGTTTTTTCTGCATTGTTAACTTGCACGCGATCACAGTCGCCCAGGATCCGAAGATTCTCGCCGAAAAGACCAGGGAACTCGCGCGCATCTATCTCGCCGTCGGAATCGATCCGGAGATCTCCACTGTCTTAGTGCAATCGGATGTGCCGCAGCACGCGGAGCTGGCGTGGCTTTTAAACTGCGTCACGCGCATGTCTGAACTCGAGCGGATGACACAATTTAAAGACAAAGCGCGCAAACAACAGGAAAATGTTGGCGTTGGCTACTTTGATTATCCGGTGCTGATGGCCGCGGACATTCTGCTTTATCAAACCGATCTGGTTCCCGTAGGCGAAGATCAGAAACAGCATCTGGAGCTGACGCGCGACATTGCGATTCGCTTCAATCGCGATTATGGCGAGACGTTTCGCGTGCCCGAAGCTTTCATTCCGAAAGTCGGCGCGCGCATCATGTCTCTGGCCGATCCCGCGAAGAAGATGTCCAAGTCCGACGAAGAAAGCGAAGCCGGCTGCATCATGCTTTTGGACGACGCGGACGCCGTGCGACGCAAATTCAAGCGCGCAGTCACTGACTCCGGTACTGAGATTCGCTTCGACGCGACGCGGCCCGCGATTACGAACCTGCTGACGATTTACCATCTGCTGACTGACAAGTCTAAGGACGAAGTCGAAAAACATTTCAGCGGCCACGGCTATGCGAAATTGAAGGAAGAACTGGCTGAGGTGACGATTGAGTTTCTGAGGCCGTTTCAGGAGCGCGTTCGCGGCATCGATGATGGTAAACTAGACCAGATTCTGAAACGCGGCGCGGCGTACGCAGAGGAAATCGCCGCAGCGACTCTGGCTAAGGCGAAAGTAAGGATGGGTTTGGTCGGAGCGAGAGATTGAAACTCCCTCTCCCTTTGGGAGAGGGCCGGGGAGAGGGACTGAGGGGATATTGCCGCCGCGCTCAGCTCCGCACTTACGCCCTCACCCGAAACCTTCTCCCAAGAGGGAGAGGGAACCAAGGCAAATGGAAGAAAACACCCAGACCGAAATAGCGGCGGAACCAGGCGCTGACGCGACGCCGGACTCTGCCCCGATGATCAATGTCACGGGCGGCCAATTCGAGATTATTCCTGACAGCGACAGCGATCAGATGAAGATCGCTTTGGGAGAATTCGAAGGCCCGCTCGACTTGCTGCTCTACCTGATTCGCCAGGAGCAGATCAATATTTATGACATTCCCATCGCGCGCATCACGGACGAATATCTGCGCTATCTGAATCTGATGCAGGGACTCGATCTGGCCCTGGCGGGCGATTTCCTGGTGATGGCCGCGCAGTTGATCGAGATGAAGTCGCGCATGCTTCTGCCGCGCGAGCCGCTGGCGGAGGAAGAAGAGCTAATCGATCCCCGCACTGAGTTGGTTGATCGCCTGCTCGAACATCAGAAGTTCAAGGCCGCCGCTGAAGTCCTCTGGTCTCGCGCCACGGTCGAGCGCGCCGTGTTTACGCGCGCCGAACTGGAGACGGACAAGACCAATCCCGAAGTCGCAGTCGGACTTTTCGACCTGCTCACGGTCTTTCAGGAAATTCTCGCCCGGCACAAAGAAGAAGTGCTGATGGAGATCGAGCGCGAAGAGGTGACGATGGCTGACATGATCGAGCGCCTGCGAAACATGGTGCGGTCGGCCGGGGAGGTGAACCTGAGAAACTTCTTTGAGCGAACTCAATCGCGCCGCGAATTGGTGGTCGCGTTTCTTTCAGTGCTCGAGCTGGTGCGGATGGCGGAAATCTCTCTGGTTCAGCGCGAGACGTTTGGCGAAATCACCGCCCGGGCGGTCAGCCCTGCTTGAGCTGAGACGAACAACGGTTTATGAGTGAACATGCGAAAGCAGCAAAGCTAAGCGAAGACGAAGTAACTGAAGCCACGGATACTTCGGAAATCGAAGGCACCCGCGAAATCGGCGACGCCGAACTCAAGTCGATCGCCGAAGCTTTGATCTTCGTCGCCGACGAACCGCTCAGCGCCAAGACGATCGCCGACGTGCTCAAGGTTGATCTCGCCGCGGTCGAAAAAGCAATTCGCGAATTGGTTGCGGAATGCGATGCGCGCAACGGCGGTTTGCAACTCCGCGAGATTGCCGGTGGCTGGCAGATAGCCACGCGGCCTGAGCATCACGAACAAGTGCGAGCGTATTTGAAATCAAAGCCCAGCGCAAAACTTTCGCTGGCCTCGCTCGAAACCCTCGCGGTCATCGCCTACAAACAACCGGTTACCGTGCCGGAGATTCTGGAGATTCGCGGGGTGCAATCTCCGTCGGCCATCAAGACCCTGCTCGACAAGCGCCTCATCGTCGCCCGTGGAAGAAAAGAAACCGTCGGCCGGCCGATGATGTACGGTACTTCGAAAGAGTTTCTAATCCAGTTTGGTTTGAAAGACCTGACCGAACTGCCCAGCATAGAAGACTTTCAGGACTTGGCCGGAGGGGAAGGTTAGCAAAGGCGGACGTATGGTCGAAATGAAGAGCATAGAGGATCTGACGTCGCAAATAGCGCGCGACTTCAATCCAGAACGAATCATCTTGTTCGGATCGTATGCCTATGGTCAACCCGGCGCCGACTCGGATGTGGACATGCTTGTGGTTCTCCATTTCAAAGGAAAGCCCGTGCGCAAAGCCATTGAGATCCGCAACAGAGTCAATCCCGGAATTCCTGTCGATTTGATAGTTCGGACGCCCGAGCAGGTTGCGGAGCGGATCGCTAACAACGATTGGTTCATGCGCGAGATAGTTGAAAAGGGCCGGACGTTGTATGAAGCCAATCACCAGTGAATGGGTCGATAAAGCAGAAGCCGACTTGGCTACGGCGCGGCGCGAAATTGAGGCGTTGGATAAACCCAATTACGACGCCGTGTGCTTTCATACTCAGCAGTGCGCGGAGAAATACCTGAAAGCCTGCTTACAAGAAGCGGAAATCTCATTCAGAAAGACCCACGACCTTGCCGAGCTGCTAGATTCAGCACTTTCAATTGACCCAAATCTGGAAGCCTTGCGGCCAGACCTGAATTCCTTAAGCGCTTTCGCCGTCGGGTATAGGTACCCAGGCGAATCGGCCGAGATCGACGAAGCGCGTGAGGCCCTTGAGCGATGCCGAAAGGTGCGCCAAACCATCCGGCAGGTACTTTCATTGCAGTGATTGGGTTTGCCTCCTAATCCGCGTCTATTCTATGGAACAACGCCTGCAAAAACTGATTGCCCTCGCGGGCCTCGCTTCGCGCCGTCATGCGGAAGAATTGATCGTCGCGGGCCTGGTCACGGTCAATGGAAAAGTCGTGACCGAACTCGGCACGAAAGCCGATCCGAAAACCGATCACATCAAGGTGCGCGGGCGTCTGATCAATCCGCTGCTGGGCAAGCGCGAGAAAATCTATTTACTGCTGAACAAACCGAAAGGTTATCTGACCAGCATGGCTGATCCTGACGGGCGGCCGCTGGTGACGGAATTGATTCCGCCGTCGCTCGGCCGTCTGCATCCGGTGGGGCGTTTGGACTTCAACACAGAGGGTTTGCTGCTGCTGACCAACGACGGCGACTTTACCAATCACATTACCGCGGCGCGCAATCGCATTGAGAAAGTCTACGAAGTGAAGGTCAAGGGCGTGCCCTCCGAAAGCGGGATCGCGCGTTTGAGTCGGGGCATTAAGCTGGAGGATGGCGAAATCACCGCGCCCGCGAAAATTCGCAAGGTTGAAGAGACGCGCACGAACGCCTGGTTCCAGGTGGTTCTGCACCAGGGCCGCAATCAACAGATTCGCCGCATGTTCGACGCTATCGGGCACTCGGTCTTGAAACTACAGCGCGTCGCCATCGGATCTCTCAGCGATCCGAAACTTAAACCGGGCAGTTGCCGTTTGCTAACTGAAGGTGAAGTCAGGCGTCTGATGCGACCGAACAGCAAGCCGTCGCGATCAGGCGAGCGTCATCGCGGGCCGACCCAACCGAAGGCGAAGGTGGCGGCGCGGCCGCGGTCACGCTTTAGATGATCATTGGGTTACAATAGCGGCGGTCTAATTATATTGCGACAGGCGATTGCGGCCTGTCGTTTGAGTGTAAGGCGTCACACAGCCTGACTTTTCGGTCTGTGCCACGGAAATGGATTTCGAACTCAACGACGAACAGCGTCAAATGAAGATGAGCGTGCGCGAATTCGCTGAGAGCGAGATCGGGCCGCATGTGATGGAATGGGACGAAGCTCAGCACTTTCCGATCGAGCTGAAACCAAAGCTGGCCGCACTCGGATTGATGGGAGTGCTTTTTCCCGAAGAGTACGGCGGCGCTGGGTTGGGGTATGTCGAGTACGCGACGGTGATCGAGGAACTGTCGCGCGTCGATGGTTCAGTGGGAATCTCGGTCGCGGCCCACACGTCGCTTTGTTCGAATCACATTTACCAGTTTGGCACTGAAGCACAAAAACAAAAATACCTCGCGCCGCTGGCCGCGGGCGAGCATCTCGGCGCCTGGGGGTTGACTGAGCCCGGCTCGGGCTCTGATGCGTCCAGCACGCGCACGACGGCGGTGCGCAAAGACGGCGGCTGGCTGGTAAACGGCTCAAAGAATTTCATTACGCACGCGATTGCGGGCGACACCTGCGTCGCCTTTGCTTCGACCGATCGGACGAAGCTCAGTAAAGGAATCACCGGGTTCATTTTCGAAAAGGGAATGAAGGGTTTTTCGCCGTCAAAGAAGGAAAACAAACTCGGCTTGCGCGCGTCTGAGACGGCGAGCGTAGTATTTGAAGATTGCTTTATTTCCGATCAAAACCGGCTCGGCGAAGAAGGGCAGGGGTTCCGTAACGCGATGGAGGTTCTTGACGGCGGCCGGATTTCGATTGCCGCGCTGGCGGTGGGAATCGCCCAGGGCGCCTTCGAATCGGCCGTCCGCTATTCCGGCGAACGGCAACAGTTCGGGAAACCCATTCGCGAGTTTCAGGCGATTCAGTTCAAGCTCGCCGACATGGCCACGCAAATCGCCGCCGCGCGGCTCCTGATGTATCGCGCCGCTTCGCTGAAGGACCAGGGCCAGCGGACAACGAAGGAATCTTCGATGGCGAAACTGTTCGCGTCAGAGATGGGCGTGCGTGTCTGTGAAGAAGCGATCCAGATTCATGGCGGCTATGGTTACACGAAAGACTATCCGGCCGAAAAATATTGGCGCGATTCAAAGCTGTGCACGATTGGCGAAGGCACCTCCGAGATTCAGCGGATAATCATCGCGCGTGAAATTCTGAAAAGTAGCTAATGGGTGAAGACTCGGTCATCGATCGAATTACAGCGGGCGACCAGAACGCGGTTGCGCGCGCGATTTCGAAAGTAGAAGACGGCGCCGCGGACGCCGCGGAGCTAATGAAAAAGGTTTTTCCGCGCACCGGCCGGGCATTGATAATCGGCATCACGGGCGCGCCGGGGGCAGGGAAGTCTTCCCTGGTGGACAAACTCGCGGCGATCTATCGCAAGCGAGGCGAGCGCGTCGGCATCATCGCGGTGGATCCGTCGAGCCCGTTCTCCGGCGGCGCGATCCTCGGCGATCGCATTCGAATGCAGGCGCTCTCTCTGGACAAAGGCGTCTTCATCCGTTCGATGGCCACGCGCGGAAATCTCGGCGGACTGGCGCGGGCGACGGTTGACGCGGTAGCGATCCTCGACGCGGCGGGCTACGCTAAGATTATCATCGAAACAGTCGGTGTGGGGCAGGACGAAGTTGAAATCGTCAAGACCGCAGATGTTTGCGTGGTCGTGCTGGTGCCCGGAATGGGCGACGACGTGCAGGCGATGAAGGCCGGGATCATGGAAATCGGCGACATCTTTGCGATTAATAAAGCGGATCGCGAAGGTGTCTTACGGACTGAGAAAGAAGTCGAGGCGTTGTTGTCTCTCTCAATGCGCGAAGATGGATGGCAACCCCCAATCGTCAAGACCATCGCGATTGAAAACAAGGGCATCGAACTGCTTGCGTCGGCCATCGATCAATGTCGCGAGTCACAACAGAAGACGGACGCCACTGGAGCGCGCCGGCAGGCAATTGCGCGTTGGCGAATCCTGGAGTTGTTGAGCGAGCGTTTGCTGGCGCAAGCGTTGAATGGAAACTCAGCGTCGGAGAAACTCGACGCCCTCGCGGCGGAGGTTGCGAGCAAGAAGCGCGATCCGTATTCGGCGGTGGAAGAGATGATTCATGGAAAGTAGGGGCAGGGCTTGTCCCTGCCCGCGCGCAAATTTCGTAAAATTCCGGGCGGGGACGAGCCCCGCCCCTACAAGATGAAGATCGATCACATCGGCATCGCGACAAATGGCATTGATGACGCAGCGAAGTGGTGGCGTGAAGCTCTCGGCGTGGATTTCAGCGAGACTGAAGAGGTCGCGGAGCAAAAGGTACGCGTCGCGAAGCTGTCGCTGGGCGAATCCTGCATCGAGTTGCTTGAACCGATTTCGGCGGACTCGCCCATCTCGAAATTTCTCGACAAACGCGGCCCGGGAATTCATCATATCGCGGTACGGGTGGACGATATTCGCGCCGAGCTCGCGAAGATGAAAGCAAAAGGCGCGCGGCTGATTGACGAACAGCCAAGGGCGGGCGCGGGCGGTTGCCTTGTGGCCTTTGTTCATCCATCATCGACGGGCGGCGTGCTGCTCGAATTGGTGAAGACCTATCTTGAATTCAACAACCAAAGCGTGGATTGCTGCCGGAGTGGGCATTGTTTTCTCGATTTTTCTAATCGTTTGGCAAGTGTACGCCAGCCGCCCGATGGCGATTAATCTTTCGGCCGATGACATGACCCAGATCGCTTCCGATCAGGCGCCGCAGACGCGCCAGCGTTTGGCTACGGACGAGGACTTTGCGAAAAACGTGCGCGAGCTGCTCGCGGTTGCCGAAGAAGCGCGGGCCAACACCAACCCGGTAAAGGTTCAGAATCCCGATGGTAGCTGGGTTGTTAAAGAGCCAATCCGAAACCGTCCCGACATCAAGCGTCAGCTCGAGTTAGTGCGCGCGCTCGTAATCGGTCAGAACTACCAGTTATCGCAGCGCGATGCGCCAGGAGCCGCGCCGATATCCGACGCCGAAATCGACGCCTTATTCAAAGAGCCCGGACAGGAAGAGCGCTTCAAGCTATTTCTGCAGGATGCGCAAGCGCACAATCCACAGATGGCCGGACAGCAAATTCCCGACGAACAGATGAAGGAAATCAAGCATCAGTTGGGACAGGCGTTGGTTGGTGAACGACGCGGGATCGCCGCCGGCATCGATAAGAAGCGCAGCGTTGAGTTGCAAATCATGTTGGAGCAGGCGCGGCTCCTGGCGTCGACCTACGCGCAGGAAACTTTGATTCCAAACACCAAGGCGACCGAGCCTGAGATCGACGCTTACATTGCCAAGCATCCAGAGCTGGACGACAAACAGAATCGCGCGAAGGCCGAGGACGTTTTGAAGCGCGCGCGCGCCGGCGAGGATTTCGCCGCGCTGGCCAAAGAATTTTCCACCGATCCCGGAAGCAAGGACAAAGGCGGCGACCTCGGCTGGTTCAGTCGTGGACAGATGGTGGCTGAATTCGACAAGGCGGCTTTCGCGCTCCAGCCCGGACAAATCAGTGACCTCGTCGAGAGCCAGTTTGGCTTTCACATCATCAAGGTGGAGGAGAAGCGCACGGAGACAAAAGATGGCAAGCCCGAGGAACAAGTTCATGCGCGGCATATTCTGATCGCGGCCGGCGCGACGAATCCGTTCGGTCCGCCGAAGTCTCCGCGCGACACAGCGCGCGACGCCGTCGAGCAGGATAAGGAAAAGAAGATGCTCGAGGAGATCGTCAAGCGTCAGGGCTCGCACATTGCGATTGCCGAGAATTTTTCCGTCCCTTCTCCGCCACCCCAGCAGCAGATGCCGCAGGGCTTCCCGCCGGGTGGTCCGCAACCGCCGACCGCAGCTCCGGGTTCCAAGGCTCCACCCAAGGGTGGCAAGCGATAGGCGAGCGCAAAGCCAATGCAGTTCGGTGATTATCGGGTCGAGATTATTCCTGACACTGAATTTCGTCTCGACGGTGGCGCGATGTTCGGCGTGGTGCCGCGCAACCTCTGGTCGCGGGCGTGTCCGCCGGACGAACAGAATCGCATTCGCATGAACATGAACTGCGTGTTCGTCGAAGCAGGCGCGGAGAAGATTCTGATCGAGACCGGGATCGGCGAGAAGTGGCCGGCTAAACATACCGCGATGTATGGCATCACGCGCGAGCGGCCGCTTGGGGAATCGCTGCGCGCGATCGCCGGAGTTGGGGCGGATGAAATAACGATCGTCATTAATACTCATCTGCATTTCGACCATGCCGGCGGAAACACGGAGCTTGATGCCAGTGGCCAGGCCGTTCCGGCTTTTCCGAATGCGCGATATTTTGTTTCGCACGCGGAGTTCGAACACGCCGAGCATCCCAGCGAACGTGATCGCGCGAGTTATTTGCCGGACAACTGGCAGCCGCTGCACGCCGGCGGACAGCTCGAGTTAAAAGAAGCAAACTATGAAGTAGTGCCCGGGCTGCGGATGGAAAACCATCCCGGCCACAATCGATCGATGCAATGCTGGCGTTTGGAGCGCGAAGGCCGGACGCTGTTTGGATTTGCCGATCTGGTGCCGATGCGCGCACACGTGCCGTTTTCGTGGATCATGGGCTACGATCTCTATCCGGTGGAAACGCTCGAGGCAAAAAAGAACTTGTTGCCGCAGGCGGCGCGTGAGAATTGGACGTGCTTGTTTTATCACGATCCGGATGAGCCGCTGGCGCGGATTGTCGAAACGGAAGGCAAGTTGCAGGTAAGGCAACTTGGAGAAACGAAAGGAGCCTGAAATGTCGGCCAGAAGACTATTGTTTCTCGTTATCGTCTGCGCGATGGCGATCAGCGTTACGACGAGTTTCGCGCAAAATCGCGGCCCTTCTACTTCGGAAGAGCGGAAGCGGGCTGTGGAAATCGCGACGTTGCTTGAGAACGATCCATTCAACAAGGACGCAAAGACGCTAGCCTCGGAGTTGGTATTCTTCCTTGTTCAGGTGCCGGATATTCACGTTCATCTCTGTAGCGACGTGCTTGGCGACTACAAGAAAATAAAGGGCGAGTACTCGCCCACAATCGTGTCACAGTTGACGTTCTCTCAAGGCAGGTTTGTCATCGAACACCCGGAACAGGCGGACGATAGATACCTGGAATCTCTGGCGGGCGTTGAAGGTGTGCTGCGAACTTATCAAAACATCAAGCGCGCCAAGCCGAAGGTCAAGATCGCCGGGCTCGAGGAGTTGCTCGCGAAACAGCAGTCAGGGCAATTGGGCGAGTTTGTTAAGACGGCACTGACAGGTTGTACGGCGAAGCAATAAAGGAAGAGGAAGCGGACGAATAATGACAGCAGCAAAGATCGGCATCATCGGCGGCAGCGGGCTTTATCAGATGCCCGAGCTGACGGAGATCGACGAGATCGAAATTCAGACTCCGTTCGGCAGTCCGTCCGATAAGTTCATCCTCGGCACGCTCGAAGGCGAGCGCGTCGCATTTTTGCCGCGTCACGGTGTCGGTCATCGCTTCACGCCCACGGAAGTTCCGTTTCGCGCGAATATCTATGGCATGAAGCTTTTGGGTGTTGAGCGGATCCTGTCGGCTTCGGCAGTCGGTTCCTTGCAGGAGAAGTACGCTCCGCTCGACATGGTGATTCCGGATCAGTTTTTCGATCGCACGCGCGCCAGGGCGCGAGAGTCAACTTTCTTTGGCGAAGGCATCGTCGCGCACATCGCGTTTGCTCATCCGGTGTGCGGCGATCTCGGCGACGTGCTCGAAGAATCCTGTAAAGCTGCTACGGTCAAAGCACATCGCGGCGGCAGTTACGTTTGCATGGAAGGCCCGGCGTTCTCGACCGTGGCTGAATCGAACGTCTATCGCTCCTGGGGCATGGACGTGATTGGCATGACGAATTTGCAGGAAGCCAAGCTGGCACGGGAAGCTGAGATTTGCTATGCGACGCTGGCGCTGGTCACCGACTACGACTGCTGGCATCCCGGCCACGATGCCGTGACGGTGGAAACTGTCATCGAATACTTGAACAAAAACGTACGCAACGCGCAGGTAATCATGCGCGAGACGGTGAAGCGTTTGCGCGGATCCGCGCGCACGTGCAAGTGTGGCTCGGCCTTAAAGAACGCGATCTTCACGGCGCCGGATTTGTGGCCGGAAGCAACCACGCGTAAGCTCGATGCCATCATTGGAAAGTACAAGAAGTAAGTTTCAAGTCTCAAGTTTCAGGTTTCAAGTTGAGGTGAAGAAATGAAGAAGTTCTGTTTATTGGCGATTTGCTTGTTGCTTTTGTTTGTCGCCGCGCCGTTGGCGCGAGCTCAGGGTAATGCCAAGCAGGGGCCGGATGTAGTTCGCGACCCGGATTTGGAGAAAGACTCGCTGCACAACCTGGAGGTGGCGCGGCACTACTTTAAGCTCAAGAAAGCCTACATCGCGGCCTTGCAGCGTTGCGAAGAGATCATCGCCGGCAATCCGGTCTTTTCAAAGATCGACGAAGTGCTGTTCATCGCCGGCGAGAGCAGCCTCCGGCTGGCGGAAAATAAGGGCAAGCAGGCCAGCAAAGTTACGTCTGACAAGTTGCGTGAAGACGCGCGCGATTACCTGTCACAGTTGGTCAACGGCTATCCTGACAGTTCGTTTCGCAAGCAGGCTGAAGATGATCTGAAGGGACTCGGCGGGCCGAAACCGAAAGAGAGCAAGCAGTGCAGAAGGAAGTAGGCAGTAAGCAGTAGGCAGAAGGCAGAAGGCAGTGAGCAGAAGGCATAGAGCTGAAGATCCAAAGCTCAAATTCCAGATTCAAGATTCCAAATTCACAATTCGCAATTCCAAATTCGAAATCACAAACATCACAAACATGTCACTACTCGTCGTCGGTTCAGTCGCTTTTGATGCAGTCGAAACGCCGTTCGGCAAGCGCGATCGAATGCTCGGAGGGTCCGCGTCGCACTTCTCGATCTCGGCCAGCTTTTTCACAGAAGTGCGCGTCGTCGCCGTTGTCGGCCGCGACTTTGGCCAGGCGGAGCGCGACGTGTTTGCTCGCCACAATGTCGATACGTCCGACCTGGAGGTCATTCCTGACGGCCAAACCTTTCAATGGCATGGCCGTTATGAATACGACCTGAATGTCGCGCACACGCTCGAGACTCAGCTAAATGTTTTCGCTGGTTTCGAGCCGAAACTTTCTGAAGGCTCAAAGAAGTCGCGGCTCGTCTTTCTCGGCAACATTCAGCCGGACTTACAGCGCGGCGTGCGCGAACAGATTCCCAACGCCGAGCTGGTGGCCCTCGACACCATGAACCTCTGGATCGAGACCACGCGCGATTCCCTGCAAAAGACGATCGAAGTGGTCGACCTGGTGATCATCAACGACGCCGAAGCGCGACAACTGGCCGGGGAGCCTAACTTGATCAAAGCAGCCCGCAAGATTCTTTCGTGGGGCCCGGATACTTTGATTGTGAAGCGCGGCGAGTACGGCGCGGCGATGTTCACGAAAGAAACGTATTTTGCGATTCCGGCCTATCCGCTCGAGGCCGTTTTCGATCCGACCGGCGCCGGCGATACCTTTGCGGGCGGCTTGATGGGGTATTTGGCGAGCCAGGAAAAGCTGGATGAAGCCGCGCTGCGTCGCGCGATGATTTTTGGTTCAGTGATGGCGTCATTCAACGTCGAAGAGTTTGGTACCGAGCGGGTGCAGCGCCTGACGCCCGACGAAATCAATCAGCGCTTTCGTGCCTTCAAACGGTTTACCCATTTTGAAGAGATTCCGTTCGAACGGAAGGTTTCAGGTGCAAGGTTTCAAGTTTCAAGTTGATTCTGATACCTTGCCCGCGCCATGTTCGTGAAAACCTGAAACCTGAAACCTTAAACTAACCATGTTCTGTCCCATCTGCGAGGCTGAATACGAACCGGGTATCACGCGCTGCGCGGACGACGGCGCGGAGCTGGTTGAGCGCCTGAACGTGGAAGCGGGCGCGACCGACAGCAGCGAGGCGCGCTTTGTGACGCTGCACACGCTGACTTCACCGGCTGAAGCCGAGATGGTCAACGACATCCTGCGACAGAATGGGATTCGCGCGGTCGTCCAGTCGGGAGCGTCGGATCAATTCTCACCATTGTTTTCGGTGATGGCCCCGGGCGCGCAGGTGCTCGTCGATGAGCGCGACCTCGATCGCGCGAAAGAGTTGTATGCCTCTTTCTTCGGCGAAGATACTTCGCCATTGACTGGTCCGGCGTCCGAAGACGACGAGGTTTAGAGTTCAACCTTCAGGTTGTCGTTTTGGTAACTGCGGCAAGCCAAAGCGTGAACTCTAAACAGCCGAAGCTATGACCTCAGACGACGAGGTTTAGAGTTCAACCTTCAGGTTGTCGTTTTGGTAACTGCGGCAAGCCAAAGCGTGAACTCTAAACAGCCGAAGCTATGACCTCCTCCGAACCAATTGTAGTTCTAATGACTGCGGCCAGCCGCGAAGAAGCCGACCGAATTGCCGAACTGCTGGTCTCTGCGCAACTGGCAGCCTGCGTTCAGATCCTGCCTGAAATTGGATCGGTCTATCGCTGGCAAGGCGAAGTCAAACGTGAGAAGGAGATTCTGCTTTTGGCTAAGACCGTTGCGTCGCGGTTCGATGAACTAGAGAGCAGAGTTCGTGCGATGCACAGCTACGAGACCCCGGAGATTATCGCCGTTCCCGTTACGGATTCCTCAGCGCCGTATCTGGGATGGTTACTTGCCGAACTCAGAGAGAATGCATAGTGCCGTAGGCACGAGATATTTATAGCAGCAGACGTCATATTTGGATCTCTTCGCAGGCGCGAAGCAGCTTCGCGCCTGCGAAGAAAAGACAAACAGGACGCGGTTCTATAAAGACGTCGCGCCTACAGCGCTCGCATCGTTCGCGGGATACAGGTTTATAAGCGTGATACTGCCAGCTTAGTAGGACTTCCTGGACCAACTAAGCGCCGTTTTTCTTCTGCGCGTTTTGAAAGTGCGAGATAATCTCGACAATCTCTGACGGCGAATCGGTCAAGTGCAGACGCTTGAGGTCGTCTTCGACAATTTTTGCCTCGCCCAGCATCGGCCCTCTCAACCACTCGAGCATTCCTTTCCAATACTGCGAGCCGTAGAGGACGACCGGGAAGTTGTGAATCTTCTTTGTCTGAATCAGCGTGAGCGCTTCAAACAGCTCGTCCATGGTCCCGAAGCCGCCGGGAAAAATTATGAACGCATCGCTGTATTTCACGAACATCATCTTGCGCACAAAGAAGTATTTGAACCTGAGCGAGAGCGTCAGGTAAGGATTCGAGCCCTGTTCGTGCGGCAATTCGATATTGCACCCGACCGACGCGCCGCCGGCTTCGAAGGCGCCGCGATTGGCGGCCTCCATGATGCCGGGACCGCCGCCGGTGATCACTGAACAGCCGGCCCGCGCCAAGAGCGCCGCCGTCTCTTGCGCGGCCTTGTATTCGGGATCGTCGGGCGGCGTGCGCGCCGAGCCGAAGATGGCGACCCCGCTCTTGATGTGGGCCAGATCTTCAAAGCCCTGGACGAACTCGCCCATAATCCGAAACACGCGCCACGTGTCGGTGTGCAGGAACTCATCCGCGTGCGGCGTTTCCAGCAGGCGCTCGTCCTGCGTCCCATGAATTGTCTTGTCGTATTCGTCGTTCATGTTCTTCTTCGTTGCAAGAACTCCCTTCTCACTCTGGGAGAAGGGGGAAAGAGGGGCGTGGCTAACCGGGCCTCACCCCTAACCCTCTCTCAGAGGGAGAGGGGGCTGAAGCACTAAAGGCCCATGATGTTATAGCCGCAATCAACGTAAATCGTTTCGCCCGTAATGCCCGACGAAAGGGGGCTGCACAGAAACAGCGCGGTGTTACCGACTTCGCGCGGCTCGACATTGCGATGCAGGGGCGCGCGTTCGGCGTGATGCTTCAACATTGTGCTAAGGCCTGAGACTCCACGCGCTGACAATGTTTGAATCGGTCCGGCGCTGATGGCGTTGACCCGAATGTTGCGCGGGCCCAGGTCGGCGGCGAGATAGCGTACGCTGGACTCCAGCGCGGCTTTGGCCACTCCCATAACGTTGTAGCCTTGATAGACTTTCTCAGCGCCGTGAAAGGTCATCGTCACGATGCTGCCGCCTTCGGTCATCAACGGCGCCGCCGCGCGCGCCATCTGCGTCAACGAGTAAGCGCTGATTTCCAAAGCCTGCACGAAAGCGTCGCGCTCAATTTTCATATATTCGCCTTCAAGGGCTTCGCGTGGCGCGAAGGCGATGCTATGAACCAGAAAATCCAGCCGGCCAAACTCCGATGCCAGGCGCTTGAAGGTTTCATCAACCTCGTCCTGCTTCGTGACATCGCACGACAGCAGCGGCGAATCCGGCATCTCCGCTCTCGTCAAACTCTCGACGTTTTCTTTGAGCCGGTCGCCCTGATAGGCAAACGCCAAACGCGCGCCCGCTTCATGCAGCGCTTGCGCAGTGGCCCAGGCGATTGAGCGTTTGTTGGCGACGCCAAAGACAATTCCAGTTCTGTTTTTCAACATGAGTCGACTAACGATCTCTGTCCTTGATTTGGATTCTGAGTTCAGCAGTACGGTTCTTCGTCATGTCCGCGAGGCAGATCGCATAAGCCATGGGCCGAATCGTGCCGCCTTTATATTCGTCAGCGACAAATCCGCAGTTGGCGTCGCGATACTTCAGCCATGCCGACTCCACTTCTTTCAATTGCGCCTTCTCTTCGTCGTCCAGCTTTGCGACCAGTTGACGATAGACCTGGTTCAAGGCCGCGTCCGAAGCCTTATACTCTCTGCCCCAACAGTCGTTCATATCAGCCTGACTCTGAGCATTGGCGCAAGGGTCGACCTTTTTTGTTCCCTGTCCGAACGTAGAAACGCCAGCCAGCACGAACAGAATAAAGAAAATCGCAGCAGGTTTCATTTCGAGAATCCTTCCCCGGTTGTTTACGCGTCGGCGCTTGAGTGTGTTCGTGAACGGCGCAAGTATTAAGGAAGATTGGTGAAAAGAGCAAGCTGCCTAATGTTTGAAATGCCGTACGCCGGTGAAAACCATGGCGACGCTGTGCTCATTGGCAGCCGCGATGACTTCTTCATCGCGCACGGAGCCGCCCGGCTGAATCACTGCCGTAATTCCATGCTTTGCGGCTTCGTCAACACCATCACGAAAAGGGAAGAAGGCGTCTGACGCTAAGACGGAGCCTTCGATTGCGAGTTGGGCGCGCATAGCGCCAAGCTTCACCGAATCCACGCGCGACATCTGACCCGCGCCGACGCCAACCGTTTGCTGGTCGCGAACGTAAACGATCGCGTTTGATTTGGTGTGTTTGCAGACGGTCCAGGCGAAAAGCAGATCGTCGATTTCCTTTTCCGACGGCGCGCGTTTCGTAACGACTTTCAAGTCTTCGCGTTTCAGACGGTGCGTATCGTGCGTTTGCACCAGCATCCCACCGGAGATCTGTTTGTATTCAAGCCCTTCGGTTGGTTTCGGTTCGCCGGCACGCAAGACGCGCAGATTCTTCTTTGCTTTTAAGACTTCAAGCGCCGCGGCCTCATAATCGGGAGCAACAA
>WNFB01007253.1_pt1 | contig 16379 bp, 15 predicted proteins | sample 5400501 | NCBI WGS metagenome assembly WNFB01 (sample SAMN13153341, study PRJNA577476) | soil metagenome | isolation source: 200 cm saprolite under Douglas fir tree site 2 hole 1 | place: USA:California | collected 2015-04-18
GCGGTCCGCGGTCTTGGCCAAGATCAGCTCCTGTGAGCGCAGGTTGCCGAACGTTGCAGGCGGCAGGCCCTCGCGGCGGAGTTCCCGCTCGACCAGCTCGGTGACCAGACGGTGGGTTGCGCGCAGGTCCACTGCGCGCACATCGGCCTCGAAGATCGAAAACAGGGTGGCGGCGTGAGTGAGCAGCAGGCACTTGCGCCGGTCAAACCAGAGCAGGCTGGCGTACCAGTCCCCGGCATCTGGTGTGGGTCCTGGCCCAGCGCGACGGCCCGCGCCGAGGACAGCCAGCAGCTTCTTCGTGCACCGCAGGATCACCAGCCGATCATAGGGGTGCGCGGCGCACTGAACGCCCGTCAGGACGTGGCCGCTGCCCGCCCTGCCAGCGTCCTGAAGACCAAACGGCCGGATCGGTTCTGCCCTACCGTCTGGGTATGCTTGCCAGGAACCTGCCCACGCCCCAGGACGCGGCCACCGCCCGCCGGATCCTGCTTGACGGGCTGGCCCGGGATAGCGAAGTATCCGAGCTGGTGGGCGAGGTAGCGCCCCTGCATCCCCGGAACAACACTTTCCCCGGCGAGGTCTTCCTCCGCGTCGCAGTTGACGTGCTGGACTGGTGCGGGGCCAGCCGCGCCGACCCGCTGGCCTTGGAAGGGATGCGGGAGCGGTTCCTGCCCGAGTGCGCCTTCCGCGGCCGGCAGAACAAGAAGCTTCAGTTCGCGATCCTGGCAGCGGCGGCGCTGCGCGGCGGAGCGGAGCCGGACTTGCTTGACGAGGTCGCCTGGTGGCAGACCGATGACTTCTGGCAGTACGCCTTGTACGCGGCGGTCGCTTATATCCGCGCCGCCGCTGGCCGAGTCGGCGTGCCGGTGCGCCAGGTATGCCAGGACTTGGCCCAGCGCGACGGCCCGCGGCCCGAATGAGCCTTCGCTGATGCACCCTGATGACCGGGTCGCAAGTGGCCAGCCGGCTACCAGGCCAGGCAGCCTGGCAGGGTTTGACTGCACCGGAGGTGTGAAGTGGCGCGGACCTGGTTGTCGATCCGGGTCGACCTGATCGAGGGCCACGGCGAGCAGTACTGGCCGCGGCCAGGACGGATCTTCGCGGCCGCGCGCAGCCACACCTTCAATCAGCTCGCCGACGCTATCGACGACGCGTTCGCCCGCTGGGACCGCTCGCACCTGCAGGAGTTCACCCTCACCGACCTGGGTTATACCCGCTCCGGGTTGACGCGTAGGCGGCCACGAAGCCTTGTCGCCAGGTGGGGTAGCGCAGCGTCCAGCCGAGCTCGCGTTTGGCCTTGGCGTTGGAGGCGCCGCGGGACTCGGTTCCCATCATCACCGCGCCTTCGCCCGCGACCAGCCGCGCGAGCCAGCGAGGGGCGTGGCGGGGCGGCTTGGCGCCGAGCGCGTTCGCGAGCACTGGCAGCCACTCGCGGACTGGGGCGGGCTCGTCATCAACGATGTTGTAGATGCCGGCTCCGTCGTGTTCGAGCGCGAGCACGGTTGCTGCGGCGGCGTCGTCGAGGTGGATAAACGAGGAGACGCCGCCGCCGTTGCCGACGATCGGGAACTGCCGCTTGCGGACGGGCTCGATCATCCCGTCGTTGGGAGCTCCGTAGAAGCCGCCGTAGCGAAGCGCGATCCCGCCGGCGTCCGTGACCGCCTGGTCGAGATAGCGCATTGCGGCGTTGGTCTCGCGCGCCGCTGCCGGCGGGGTGGGGTCGAGCGGATCGTCCTCGGTCTTGACCGGCCCGCCCTCGCGTGCGTAGCGATAGGCTGCGAAGCTCTGAGCGACGAACCGGTGCACGCCTGCCTCGCGCGCGGCGGCCAGCAGCGCGTCGGTCCCCTCGGTCCGAAGCCGGTTGGTCGGCGCGAAGCTGCGGTCGAGGTTCTTGGAGAAGCGCACATTCGCCAGAGCGGTCGCCTGGTGGACGATCGCCTCGGGCTCGGTTTCGAGGACGGCCTTGCGCACGGCGCGCGCGTCGAGCAGGTCGAGCGCGATCGGCTTCGCGCCGAGCGCCCGTACACGCTCGGCGTTTCCTGCCGACCTGAAGGTGCCGATCACCTCGTGACCTTGATCAATGAGCTGAGGAACGAGCCGGGTGCCGATAGCACCGCTCGCCCCCGCAACGAAGACTCGCATCGTGTGCTCCCTTTTCTGTATTCCCTGTCACATCCGTCGTGTGTGGGGGGTCACTTCGGATGACACCCGGCAACGGGAGGATGTGACAGATGGACGAGAACGAGTGGCTGGCGGATCGCTTCGAGGAGCACCGGGCCCACCTGCGGGCGGTTGCCTACCGGATGCTCGGCTCGCTCACCGACGCCGACGACGCCGTCCAGGACACCTGGCTGCGGCTGAGCCGATCGGGGGCGGGCGAGGTCGAGAACCTCGGCGCATGGCTGACAACGATCGTCGCCCGCGTGTGCCTGAACATACTGCGCTCGCGCAACGTCCGGCGCGAGGAATCCTTGGGGGTGCACCTACCCGACCCCGTCATCAGGCCTGACGGGGAGCTGCAGCCGGAGGAGGAGGCGTTGCTGGCCGACTCGGTCGGCCTTGCCCTCCTCGTCGTGCTCGACGCCCTGGCCCCGGCCGAGCGGCTGGCGTTCGTGCTCCATGACATGTTCGAGCTGCCGTTCGAGGAGATCGCGCCCATGGTCGGCCGGACCCCTGCGGCGGCCAGGCAACTGGCCAGCAGGGCACGACGCCGCGTGAAGGGCGCCGAGGTACCCGCTCCGGACCGCGATCTCGCTCGCCAGCGAGAGGTGGTCGACGCCTTCTTCTCGGCAGCGCGTGGCGGCGATTTCGACGCCCTCGTCGCCGTGCTCGATCCCGGCGTCGTGCTGCGGATCGACGCGGGCGCCAGGCGCCCCGCAGCCTCCATGGTGATCCGCGGCGCAGCGGCCGTAGCACGGCAGGCACTCAGCGGGCTCACGACCGCCCTGCCGGCTGTCGGCCTGCGCCCCGCGCTGGTGAACGGCGCAGCCGGGGTGGTCGTCACTCGGCGCGGACGGCCCGTCACTGTGATGGGTTTCACCGTCGCCGAAGGCAAGATCATCGAGATCGACACGATCGCCGACCCCGAACGCGTCCGCAGGATCACAACAGCCGTCCTCCACGAGGAGTAGCCGCACGGCCGGATGGGCACCCCACCCTGGATGTCGACGATCAGCCACGCAGCCTCTGCCGACCGTTCTCTGTGCCGACTCATGGCCAGGCGAGGACCGCGTCATCGGCGAATGGCACGTTGACGTGCCGCGCGCTGGCCAGCAGACGACTCGGCTATAGGCCGCGTCTGATGCCGCGCCGGGTAACCGGCGGTACGCCGGCCGTCCCCTCCCTACACCAGCGGTCAGGTCCGAAGGGCAACCGGGCATCAGGGCCGGTGACAGCAGCGGCGAGCACGCTCATGCTGCCCCTCGACGTGTCCCGGCGGCCTGGTTCGGCCGGGCTAATGCGACGGCCCTTCCCCGTCACCCGGCAACCCGGCAATGACGGCTGGGCCGTCTACGCCCGGGTGAAGATCATCAGGCAGGATCACCGCAAATGGGCGGCTCCGCGCGCTTGGAGTGCGGAGCGGTGGCATCATCTTCGCGGGCCGCGTTCTAGCGGTCATGATCCTGGTCGCGGATGCGCGCTCAGCACGGCGCGCACCGTGTCCAGCAGGGTCTGCTGGTCGAACGGCTTCTGGATACGCGCTGCTTCCTCGCCGGGGGCCGGCTGCGCGCCCGGCATTCCCTCGGTGTGGCCGGACATGTACAAGATGGCCAGCCCTGGCCTCCGCCCGGCGACGCGTTCGGCCAGCGTGGCACCGGACATGCGGGGCAGGACGGAGTCGGTCAGGAGCAGCTGGAAGTCGCAGGAGGCCGCCAGGGACAACGCTTCTTCGTAGGTGGCGGCCTCCAGGGTGGCGTAGCCGTTCTGCCGCCGGATCCGCGAGGTGACCTCCAGCACGGCGGGCTCATCATCGACCACCAGGACCGTCTCCCCGTTTCCCTGGGTACCGGGCAAGGATGCGGCGGGCGCTGCCGCGGTGGCTGCGCCGGTGGCGGGGAAGTAGAGCCGGAAGGTGGTGCCGGCGCCTTCCTCGGACTCGACGCTCATGTGGCCGCCGGCCTGGGTGATGATGCCGTACACGGTGGACAGGCCAAGGCCGGTGCCCTGGTCCGGGGGGTTGGTGGTGAAGAACGGCTCGAAGATGCGGGCGGCGGTCTGCGGGCTCATGCCGGTTCCTGTATCGCTGACGGCCAGCTCGGCGTAGCGGCCAGGGCTGCTACCGGGATGCAGCCGGGCGTCGCCGTCGCCGAGTTCGGCGAGGCTCGTCTTGATCGTCAGGGTGCCGCCTTGCGGCATGGCGTCGCGGGCGTTGATGGCCAGGTTGAGCAGCACCTGCTCAGCCTGGCCGCGGTCGGCCTCGATGGCTGGCAGGTCGTCAGCCGGCTCGGTGCGCAGTTCGATGTGCGCCCCGATGCTGCGGGATAGCAGGTTGTGGACGTCGGCCACGATGGCGTTGAGGTCGAGCGTCTGCAGCTGGGGCGTCTCGCGCCGGCTGAAGATGAGCAGCTGCCTGGTGAGCCGGGCGGCACGCTGCGCCGCGGCCTGGATCTGCTCGGCGTCGGCCCGCACCGCGGGCTGGTCGGCCGTCTCCTCAGCCACGAAGGCGGCGAAGTTCAGGATGGCGGCGAGCAGGTTGTTGAAGTCATGGGCGATCCCGCCGGCCAGCTGGCCCAGGCTCTCCAGCCGCTCGGACTGGCGCAGCCGGTCCTCCAGCGCGCGGCGCTCAGCCTCGGCACGGTTGCGCTCGGTCATGTCCCGGGTAATGGCGGATATCCCGACCACCGCGCCGCTCGCGTCCCGGATCGGAGAGTCGCACAGCGACACCTCAATGATGCTTCCGTCCTTGCGGCGTAGCCTGGTCTCGAAATGCTCGATTCTCTCCCCTTGCCGCACGCGCTTGAGAATGGGCATCAGCTCCGCGACCGTATCCGGCGGAATGAGCAGGGACGTGCTGCGTCCGATGATCTCGCCGGCCGCGTAGCCGTACATGCGCTCCGCAGCATCGTTCCAGCTGGTGATCACGCCGTCCAGCGTCGCGCTGACGATCGAGTCGCCGGACGACTCGACGATGGCCGCCAGCCGCGTGGCCAGCTCGAACTCACGGCCGGCCCGCACCCCCCGGCCGCGCCACCGCCAGCGGAGCCACCGCGAACGGCCTGCCCCTGGCAACCCTGAACTCGTCCCGCGTGATCCCACGGCATCCCTGGCGATCACTTAATGTAGTCTATCGCCCACTACATGCTACATAGTGTTCCCCGCTGCCATGGCTCGGGCCCAGCCGCGCGGTCACCGGCCCCGTCACGCCGCACGAACGGCGGCCTCACCCGCGCCTCCCTGCGCAGCAAGCCCACCGCGCACGCTCCGCTCCCGGCCGGCTGCCCGGCCCCGGGCCACGGACCCTGCCGGTGACGGCCCTGCGACCCCGGGCCCGGGTACGGGGTGTCGTCGGCTTGCTGGGTCCGGCGTCATCCATGGCGACGAGCATCGGATCGCGGAACACCACGGTCAGCTCGCAGGCCGGGTACACGTAGATCACCTTCAGCACGATGTCCGCGGCCTTCATCTTCGGGCCAACCTCTGGATGGTCGGCCGCGTGCCGGAACATCCCGCCGATGTACTTATCGACCTCCGCAGCATTGCTGAAGTAACCCATCCGGCTCTCCCTTGACTCCGTGCCATCCGCCCGGCTGGCGACACTGGCTCGGCGGCGAGCTACTCGAAGCCGACGATAGATTTGTCGCTACGTCAGCACGTCTCCCCTGCAGGGTGTCTTCCTGCCACCATCGGGTGATCTCCTGTGCCCGATTCGCCCGCGGCCACGAACCTAAGGTGACCTGAGATGACTCAGCTCGTCCGATATGACGTCCGCGAACAGGTCGCCACGCTGACCCTCGATTCGCCGGATAACCGCAACGCCCTGTCCGGGGAGCTCGTCGCCGAGCTATCCGCGCGGATCACCCAGGCCAGCGCGGATCCGTCCGTGCGCGCCATCGTGCTGACGCACACCGGCCGGGTGTTCTGCGCCGGCGCCGACCTCAAGGCCGCGAGCAGCGGCTCGATGACGGACGCGACGACCGCGATCATGGCCGTGCTGACCATGATCGTGGAGCTGCCGAAGCCGGTCATCGCCCGGGTCACCGGGCACGTGCGGGCCGGCGGCATGGGCATCGTGGGCGCGTGCGACCTAGCCGTCGCCGACAGCAGCGCATCGTTCGCGTTCACCGAGGCACGCATCGGCGTGGCTCCCGCGATAATCTCGCTCACCACGCTGGACATCATGCATCCGCGGCATGCAGCGCGCTATTACCTGACCGGCGAGACGATCACCGCGGCACTCGCCGCGCAGCTCGGCCTGATCACGGTCGCGGTACCAGACGGGGAGATCGACAACATGGTGGGGGCGCTCGTGACGCAGATCCGCGAGACCTCGCCGCAAGGAGCCGCGGAGACGAAGAAGCTACTGACGGCCGGGCGCCGGCAGCGGCTCGCAGCCGGCGGGGCTGACATGATGGCGTTGTCCGCGCGGCTATTCGCCAGTGCTGAGGCGCAAGAAGGCATCCGTGCCTTTCTCGACCGCCGGCCGCCAGCCTGGCGTTCAGCGCCATGACCCGGCGGCCGGCGCCACGTAGCGCCGTGCCCGCGGCCTAAGTCGGGCCAGCGGCTGCGCCGGGCCGTTTCGGCCGAGACATCAGCGCGGAACCAGCCGTCACCAACCGCTGTAGCCGACAGGCACACGCCGCTGACGCACACTGACCCGCCCGGCCGGATCCCGGCCGGCGTCTTGGGTCCCTCGATGACCAAGCCGCCGTCGCAGCCGGCGACAGTCCCGATCTCGGTAATCTTTCCGTTGAACATGTGACAGTCCTCCATCGACGCCAACCGGCGCGCCCGCAGGCGCAACTAACGCAGCTGGTCGGACTCTCACCGTTGGCCCGGAATCACACCGGATTGCTCCGCCACAGGCAGAACTTGCGGGCTGTCACCGCACAGTACGGACTCGCACCGTCATTGCTGAATCTACGACCCGCACGACCGGCGCACAATGCCGGCCGGCCGGCAGCGCGCACCACGCCGCCGGTCGCGCTCCGCAGCCCTCGTCTCCAGTGGCAACAAACCCCCGGCCGGTAAGGCCGAGCGGCCGGCCGTCGTCACCGGGCCGGCGGTCACGGGGCGCCGCGCAATGCCGCCCGGCCTTCCCTAACGCCATAGGCCAGGATCACGTAGCCGGCCAGCGGATCGGCCCACCACCAGCCGATCGACGCATTGAGGAGGAGCCCAATGAGGACCGCTGTGGCGAGCAGCGCGTCGACGAGCGTGACGCGTCCCTCAGTGCGCAGCACCGGATTGCCGAGCTTCCTGCCGGTGTTCTCCTTGCCCGCGGCCAGGGCGAGCATGACCAGGGCGGTGACCGCGGTCCAGGAGATCCCGAGCGGGCTGTGGTGCGGGTGGTAGCGGGCGACGAGGACGGCGGTGCTCTGGATGGCGAGGTAGCAGGCGAGGCTGAGGAACGCGATGCCGATGATGCGCAGGGCCCGGCGCTGGCGTTCTTCCCCGGCACCGGACAGCTCCCAGATCACCACGGTGCTCGCCCCGATCTCGATGAGTGAATCGAGCCCGAAGCCGCCGAGTGCCACCGAACGGGCCAGCACCGCGGCCGCAGCCAGTACGACGACGCCGACAACGTTCCACGCCAGCGTGATGCCTTCAAGCACGAAACCCCGCCGGAGCAGCGTTCCCCGCGAGGCTTGCTGGCGCGAAGGGCCGGACGAGGCCGCCCCGTCCTGGCCGGACAGGGGCAGCCGGTCCTCAGCTGAGGGCACCGGATGCGCCCGCGTTCCCCGGACAGCTCATTGCATGATCGCCGGCCCGCAGGGCATGCCCAGCGTGGCGGTGATCCCGTCGTCCATTTGCCATCCCCTCATCGTCGGTTTGCCCCTCATCTCGGTTTGCCTGGCGCGCGGGCGCCCGGGCCCTGGCGCGACGGCTACCAGAGTCCCAGGACCGAGCCGAGCACGCGGGCGGCCTGTCCGCCCTGATCCTCTGCGATATCGAGCGCCGCTGGCACGTCCAGGTCACTGGCCAGCGCGGCGTGCACGGCAGCCACCGCCGCGCCGCCTGCGCCCGCCGCGCCGCGGTCAGGGCGCCCGGCCGCGGCCTGCAGGCGCTCCAGCCGTCCCGCCGCCGCATCCAGGCCAGCGCGGTCGTAGTCCCAGTCCCGGTCCCACCTGCGGTCCAGGATCAGCAGCCGCACGACCGCCGCCGGGTAGGCACCGAGAAGCTCGCTGACGAGGACCAGGTTTCCGGCCGATTTGGCCATCTTCGCCCCGCCCACCCGGACCACCCCGGCCGCCAGCCGCGCCCGGGCGAACGGGATGACGCCGGTGAACGCCTCGGCGAGCGCAGCCTGGAAGGCGTGATGAGGGAACCGCAGGTCGCCGCCGCCGGCCTGCACGTCGACCGCAGGACCGAACGTATGCAGCGCCATCGCCGCGCACTCGGCATGCCAGCCGGGCCTGCCGGGTCCCCACGGGCTCGCCCAGGCAGGCTGGTCCCCCTGCGACGCCAGCCACAGCGGCACGTCAAGCGGATCATCCCGGCCCGGGTCATCCGGCCGGTCGCCGTATTCCGCGGCCAGCCGCAGCGCCGTCGGCCGGTCCACGCCCGCCCGCGCCGCGACGGCAGCACCCCGAAAGTACACCTGCCCGTCCCGCTGATAGGCCATGCCGCGTGCCAGCAGCCCCGCGGCAAGCCCGATCACCTGCTCGATGTACGCATGCGCCCGGGGCTGGATGGCGGGCGGGCGCACGCCGAGCGCAGCCATGTCCCGGTCGAAGTAGAACTGCTGAATGGCGGCGAACTCGCCGTACGGTGAGCCTGCCCGGCTCGCGGCGGCCAGCAGCACGTCGTCCACATCGGTCACGTTCCTGCACATGATCACCTCGGCACCGCCCGCGTGCAGCACGCGGGCCAGCGTGTCGACCCACACGAAGGTCGCCGCGTGCCCGAGGTGCGTGACGTCGTAGGGGGTAATCCCGCACGCGTACACCCGGGCCCGGCCGACCAGCGGCAGCGCGGTCCCGCCCAGCGTCGCCAGCTGCGGCAGGCCAGCTGCGAGCATCTGTTCCATCGGCTCTCTCCCGGTCGTCGCGGCGTGCGGTGACGCACGCTGCTGGTCGCGAGCGTATAGGGCCGGGTGCTGGCCACGCGCAGCCGCTGGTCACCGGGCGCGGCAAAGCGGGCCTGCCCGCTGTCACGCCGCGTTGGCCGACCGGAACGTGCGCATCCGCAAGCACGAGATGTCAGTACCAGGCCGTAGCGTTCTGCCAGACGACCAGGCGGAAGGCGGACAGCATGACGACGACCGAGGCCGGGCAAGCCGGAGCTGGCGAGCGCGCCGACCTGCTGGAAACGCTGGCCAAGCACCGGCGATTCCTGCGCCACACGATCCGCGGCCTGACTGATGAGCAGGCCGCGCAACGCACGACGGTGAGCCAGCTCTGCCTCGGCGGCCTGATCAAGCACGTCAGTTTCGTCGAGCGGCAGTGGATCGGCTTCATCACCGAGGGCCCAGCGGCGATGGGGCAGCCGGAGGCGACGGGCCCGGATGACTGGTCGGCCGGCTTCCGGATGCTGGCCGGGGAGACGCTGGCCGGGCTGCTTGATGAGTATGAAAAGACGGCGCGCGGGACTGACGGACTGGTGGCGACGCTGCCTGATCTGGAGGTCTCCCAGCCGTTGCCGCAGGCGCCCTGGTACGAGCAGGGAGCAAGCTGGTCCGCGCGCCGGGTATTGCTCCACGTGATCGGGGAGACAGCCCAGCACGCCGGTCACGCCGACATCATCCGCGAGTCTCTGGACGGCGCCAAGTCCATGGGGTAGCCCTGGCGAGGCAGGCGCCGTGGTCGGGGAGCAGCCCGGCTGACCGCGCCACCGCCAGCGTTGGCGCTGCGGCGTCCTTGTCGGACAGGACCGCCTGCACGTCCGCGGGCCAGGCGATGCCGATCTCGGGATCGAGCGGGTGGACGCCGTGCTCGCGGGCGGGCGCGTACGGAGTGGAGCACATGTAGAGCACCGTGGCTTCATCGCTTAGCGTGATGAAGGCGTGTCCTAGCCCTTCGGCGATGAACACTGCGTACCGGGTCTCCGCATTGAGCGGCACGGCCGCCCAGCGTCCGTAGCCGGGCGACCCGATGCGGAGGTCGACGACCACGTCCAGAATCGCACCGCTGACGCAGGTGACGTATTTTGCCTGGCCAGGCGGGACATCGCTAAAATGGATGCCTCTGAGTGCGCCGCGCACGGATACCGAGCAGTTAGCCTGCGCGACCTCCAGGCTGCGCCCGGCATGAGCCAGTACGGCCCCGTTAGCGAACAATTCGATGAAGCTCCCCCGTCTGTCCCTGTGAATACGGGGAGTGAAGATCCAGGCGCCTTCGATATCGAGCGCGTCCATCCGGAAACCGTAGCGGCGCGGACTCCGGCCCGCTACGATCTCACTTATTGTAGTTATTCAACTACCTTTTGTGGTCAAATGCGAACGGCACTTGGAGGGGTGGGGCTACTCCGGGAGCGAGGCTCCCGGAGGCAATGAATCGCGCTGCCGTCGCTGCAGACCGGGGCGGCGGCATGCCGGGACGGCGGCATGGCCGGGCAGCGGCGGCACTGCCCGGACGGGCAACGCGGCGAGGGCGCTCCCTCAGCGCGGGCGCTCGACGGCGCCAGTCGGCCCCGGCCCTGACCGGACACGGCTGCCGCACATCCCGCCAGCGCCGCTTGGCGCGCCCATGGGGACCGGCGGTGATTCCCCGGCGGCTAGTGAGCTCATGGAGGTACTCGTGGAGATTGCCGTCTTGGGTCTCGGCTACGTCGGGGCCGTGGCAGCAGCGTGTCTCGCCGAGGGCGGGCATGGTGTCGCCGTTGTCGACATTAACCAGGCAAAGACACGTGAGCTCAACGCCGGCCGCAGTCCCGTCATGGAGCCCGGCCTGGCCGAGCTGATTGAGCGCAATGTCGCCGCGGGCAGGCTCTCGGCCACGGTCGATCTCAGCAATGCCGTGCTCAATAGCCAGGCGACGATCATCTGCGTCGGGACTCCGAGCAGCCCGTCTGGCGACGTCCGGCTGATGGATCTCGACCGGGTCGTGGATCAGCTTGGCGACGCGCTGCGGAATTCGGCTTCCTGGCACCTCGTCATGCTCACGTCCACGGTCCCCCCAGGGACAACCGAGAAACGCGTGATCCCCCGGCTGGAGGAAGTCTCCGGAAAGACATGCGGCCGGGACTTCGGCGTCGCGTTCTCGCCGGAGTTCCTCCGGGAGGGATCCGCGCTCGATGACTACCGGAATCCGGCCAGAATCCTGGTTGGCGCTAGTGACTCACGGGCGCTTGACTGCGCGGCCGCTATCTTCCGCTGCTACGCGCATAACATTACGCCAACCAGCATACCGGTGGCAGAGATGGCGAAGCTCACCGACAATTCCTGGCACGCGCTCAAGGTCACCTTTACTAACGAGATCGGCCGGATCTGTTCTTCGCTTGGCATTGACAGCCAGGCTGTGATGAACATATTCACGTCCGACACCCGGCTCAACATCTCCGCCGCCTATATGCGTCCTGGATTCGCTTTCGGCGGGTCCTGCCTACCGAAAGACCTCCGCACCTTAGTCTATCGCGCGCGCCAGCTCGGTGTTGCCGTCCCCGTACTCGAAGCCGTGCTCCCGAGCAACCGCTCGCATATCGACGCGGCACTGCGGATCATCCAGAACTTCGGCGCCAGGCGAATCGCGCTGCTCGGCGTGGCGTTCAAGCCCGGAACAGATGACCTCCGTGAAAGCGCGATGCTCGAGCTAGCTGAGTTGCTGCTAGGAAAGGGCTACGAACTCGCCATTCACGACGAGTACGTGAATCCCGACCGCCTCGTGGGGGCAAATCAGGAATACGTGAAGACGATGCACCCGCATATCGTTGCCTTGCTCAGCGACGACCTTGACATTGTCCTCAAGGATGCTGACCTGGTCATTGTGGCGCAGGCCAACCCGGCGTACGCCGACCTGTGCGAGCTGGTCACCGACCGCCCTGTGCTCGACCTTTCCGGCGTCGCCAGGACAGCCATCCCGGCGGCCAATTACCAGGGACTGTCGTGGTGAGAGGGCGAGGACCCCGGAACGGCCGGCCGCATGTTCTGATCCTCGTCCAGAACCTTCCCGTACCGTTCGACCGCCGGGTCTGGCAGGAAGCCCTGGCGCTCGCCGGGGCCGGGTACGAGGTGCATGTCATCTGCCCGGCGACGAAAGAGCATCCGCGGCGCCGCGAAACGCTCCATGGCGTCCGGATCTACCGCTACCCGCCCGGCCCGGAGGCACGCCGGCCGGCCGCCTACCTGGCGGAGTACCTGATCGCGATCCTGGCTCAGCTCCGCATCGCGGTCAGGATCCGCCTCCGGCACCGCCTGGAGATAGTGCACATCTGCAACCCGCCTGACCTTCTTTTCCTCGTGGCGCTGCCGCTGGTCGCGCTCGGGGCCTCGCTGGTCTATGACCACCATGACGCTTGTCCTGAGCTGATGATCGCGAAGGGTCAGCGGGAGGATGGCTGGCAGGTCCGGCTGCTCCGGCTGCTCGAGCGCCTCACCTACCGGTTCGCTGACGTGTCAGTGGAGACCAACGAGAGCTACCGCGATATCGCCCTGGGGCGCGGCGGGATGTCCGGCGAGGACGTGTTCGTGGTGCGATCCGCGCCGGAGAGCAGCAGGTTCGCCAGCGCCCGCCCGGACGAGAAGTGGCGGTATGGGCGAAAGTACCTGGTGGGCTACGTGGGCGTGATGGGCCTGCAGGACGGTCTCGACTACCTCATTGATGCTGCCCAGGTGCTTATCCTGCAGTGGCGCCGCCAGGATATCCAGTTCGTGCTGGTCGGCACCGGCCCCGAGTTCCCCCGGCTTCGTGAGCGGGTCAGGTCCCTGGGAATCGGCGATCAGGTCGTGTTCACCGGGCGGCTACCGGATGCAGATCTCGGCGCGGTGCTCGCGACTGCCGACGTCTGCGTTAATCCCGATGCGGCCAACCGGATGAACGATATCTCCACGATGAACAAGGTCATGGAGTACATGGCGCTCGCTAAGCCAATAGTCCAGTTTGACCTGCACGAGGGCAGGATCTCGGCCGGCGATTCGAGCTTGTACGCCACTCGTAACGACGCGACCTCGCTAGCGGGCTGCATCGCGGCACTCGTCGATGATCCGCATGCGCGTGCCCGCATGGGCCAGCTCGGCCTGCAGCGGCTGATGACCACGCTGAGCTGGGACTTCCAGGTTCCGGAACTTCTGGCGGCCTACAAGAGAGCCGCGGACAAGCGGCCAAGATCGCCGGAGACCGCCGGTCGCCAGGATGGCCTCGGCGCGGCGGGGGCACAACGAAGGAGTTGCTCGTGAGCCAGTCGGGAAAGAGAACGCGAGCGAGCGAGGTGCGCGGCGGCGGAGCGCCGGCCGGCACGCTGGCCGGACCAGCCCGGCGGGCTGCCCCCGGCCAGGGCAGCGGGCTGGCCAGTCAGGGCAGCGACCTGGCCAGTCAGGGCAGCGACCTGGCCAGTCAGGGCAGCGAGCTGGCCAGTCAGGGCAGCGACCTGGCCAGTCAGGAGCCAGCCCGGCCCGGCCGCCAGCGCCTGGCGACCAGCATGACGTTCATATCGCTGGTCGTCCGCGAGTGGATGCGCCGCCGGCCGTGGAGTGCCGCGCACCGGGGAAGCCTGCTGCAAATACGCCAGGCCGGACCGCGGAAAAGGTGAGGCTGGCCAGGCCGATGAGGAATTCAGGCGGTCATGCCCCGGCATTGGCCGGCGTGCAGTGAGCTTCAGGCCTGGCAGTCACTGCGACTTGTCCGCCGGCTGCGCGCGCGAGCGCCAGGAACTGGCCGACTTCCTGCACGACGGCCCGATCCAGGAGCTAGCCGCCGCCACCCTTGACCGACGTGGTGATGCCGAAGATGCTGAGCAAGGAAGCCGCCGAGCGGGTTCGTGCCGCCGCGCCGGGCGTCCGGCTCGCCGCCTGGTCAGTGCTCGAACTCGGCGCGGACGCCCACCAGCCGCACGGGCCGCCGCGCGGTGAACAGGTCGAGGGCCGCTGCGGCGCCCTGCTCGACCGCCGCCCCGATGGCTTCGGCGTCCGCGGTCGGGACCGGAACCGGGAGCGCACGCCCGTGCGTACCAGTCAGGAACGGCGCGTACCGGATCTTCACCACGACACGGACAACCGGCCGCTGGTCACCGGCCACGTCGGCAGCGACCTGCCGGGCCAGCCGCGCCACCTCGCGGCGAACCTGCTGCCAGTCCTGCAGGTCCTGCTGGAACGTGGTCTCCCTGCTGCGGGACCTGGCCAGGTACGGCGCGGCGTCCACCGGCGAGTCATCGAGGCCGCGGGCGATCTGGACCAGCCACGGCCCGGTCGCCGGTCCGAACCGCGCGGCCAGGGCGCGCGGATCGGCCGCCGCGAGCTGCCTTACGGTGCGGATGCCTGCCTCGGCGAGCTTGCGCGCGGTTTTGGCGCCGATTCCCCACAGCGCGTCGGCCGGCCGGTCGCCGAGCACCTCGAACCAGTTCTCCCCGGTCAGCCGGAAGATGCCGGCCGGCTTGCCGAAGCCGGTTGCCAGCTTCGCCTGCAGCTTGTTCTGGCCGATCCCGACCGAGCAGTCGAGCTGCGTCCGGGCGCGGACCAGGTCGGCGATCTGGCGGGCGAGCGCCTCCGGATCGTCGGTCTGCACCCCAAGGAACGCCTCGTCCCAGCCCATCACCTCGACCACTGCATCGAACTCCCGCAGTACGGCCATGACCCGCGCGGATGCCGCCTCGTACACCTCGCGGTCGACGGGCAGGAACACGGCATCCGGGCACCGCCGCGCCGCGGTGCGCAGTGGCAGCCCGGAATGCACGCCGTGCGCGCGGGCCTCATAGGAGGCGGTACTGACCACGCCGCGCTTGGCCGGATCGCCGTCACCGCCGATGACGACCGGGCGCCCGCGCAGCTCGGGCCGCCGCAGCATCTCGACGGCCGCGATGAACTGATCGAGGTCGACGTGCAGCACCCAGCTAGTCACCATTTCAGTCTGACCTCACCGGAACCCGCCGCACCTGCGCGGGTCCTGTCAGGGGACGGGGCTGACGGGCTCGCTGCCGTTTTGGACGACGTCGCGGCGGGCGAAGATCAGCAGCTGCCGGGTGAGGCTGATCGCCCGCTGTGTCGCGCCGCGCACCTGCTCGATGTCGTCGCTCACGGCCGCCAGCCGACTGTCATCAGCGGCCAGGCCGGTCACCCGCTCGGCGATGAACTCGGTATACCCGGCGATGACGTTGAGCACGTTGTTGAAATCGTGCGCTATCCCGCCGACCAGCTGGCCGAGGCTCTCCAGCCGCTCAGACTGCTGCAGCCGCCGCGCGAAGCGCGCGCGTTCAGCTTCGGCGCGCAGCCGGTCCCGCTCGGCCTGCTCGGCCAGCCGTCCGGATATGTCGCGGATGGCGGCGGTGGCCACCTTCCCGTTCCTAGTGGGCAGCGAGCTCAGGCTGATCTCGACGGGGAACTCCCTGGCATCCTTGGCGACCGCGGACAGCTGCAGGCCCGCGCCCATCGGCCGCGGTACCGGATCTGCGAAATAGCCCGCGCGCTTCCGCGGGTGGATCTCGCGCGCGGCGGTCCATGACGGCTGACCGTGATCAGGGAATCCGGCCGGCCAACGGCGCGGCGCCGCCCGCTTCGTCCCGGGGATGTCGGCCCGCATCAGCCGCCCCTGGTGATCACCGCAGGCCCGCTCCGCGCCGTCAGCGCGCACCCACCGCCAGACCCAGGCAACCTTCCGGTTGCCACGCGGTCAAGGACGTGATCTGCAAAAGAGCAGACTCAACTGTGCAGAAAGAGCAATCAAGAACTTCTATAACGGAAACCTCGGATGAGCATGCTGCCACTAAAGCGAATGAAGATGGCAGACTGTGCCAGAGAAGACGCAGCGGGAGGTAGCCGCATGCCCAAGCCGCAGCCCGGCGGCCCGCCCGCCACCCCCGTGCCGCCTGCCACTCCGATCCCGCCTGCCACCCTCGGGCCGGCCGGCTCCGTCGTGCCGCCCCGCTCCCCGATCCTGCCAGCCACTCTCGTGCCGCCCGCTTCCCCCGTCCCGCCAGCCACCTCCGTGCCGTCCGCCTCCGTCGTCCCGCCAGCCACCTCCGTCCCGCCCGGATCCCCCGTTCCGCCAGCCACTCTCGTACCGTCCGGGTCCGTCGTCCCGCCAGCCACCTCCGTCCTGCCCGCCTCCGTCGTGCCGCGCGGGTCCGTCGTCCCG
>WNFB01002964.1_pt1 | contig 16366 bp, 14 predicted proteins | sample 5400501 | NCBI WGS metagenome assembly WNFB01 (sample SAMN13153341, study PRJNA577476) | soil metagenome | isolation source: 200 cm saprolite under Douglas fir tree site 2 hole 1 | place: USA:California | collected 2015-04-18
CCGCCGGTCAGGCTCTGCTGCCCGCTGTGGATCGTGCCGAGCCCGCCGGTCAGGCTCTGCTGCCCGCTGTGGATCGTGCCGAGCCCGCCGGTCAGGCTCTGCTGCCCGCTGTGGATCGTGCCCAGGCCCTTGGTCAGGCTGGCCTGTCCCTGGTGAATGGAGTTAAGCCCGTTGGTCAGCGACTGCTGCCCGGCATGGATGGTACTCAGCCCGCCGGACAGGCTCTGGGCTCCGCTCAGCGCCTGGTGCGAGCCGGTGTCGAGCTGCTGGGCGCCGGTGAGCGCAGGCGCGAGCCCAGCGTGCAGCTGGCTGGCACCGGTGGCCAGCAGCTCCAGGCCCGTGACCAGTGCTCCGACGCCGGTGCTCAGCTGGCTCAGGCCCTTGTCGGCGCCCGAGGCCTCGGCGCTCCAGGTCCCGGTCTGTGCCACCTGCTGGTTCGCGTCCTGGGCGGAGGCAGATAGTCCCGGCGCGCTGGTTGGCGAGACGAGCGATGCATGCAGCGTCGCGTCCGGAGCGCCCTTGCCGGTGGCGGTGAAGGCGAGGTCCTGGACCGGGCTGCCCAGCGGGCTGAACATGACCAGTGACCAGTCGAGCGTGTGCGAGCCATCGGAGTTGGTGGTAACCGCGGCGCCCGGCGCCTGCACGTTCTTGTCGTTGCTCGGCAGCGAGACGATCAGGTGGCCAATCAGCGGCAGTTGAATATTGACCTTCGCGCTCTTCAGCTGGCCGTTGGCGAGCTTCCAGGTCACCTTCTGCTGATGACCGGAGGTGTTCTCGATGTGGTAGTTGGTCGTCCGCGTCGCGCCCGCCACCGTGCTGGATATCGTCATGGCCAGCGGCAGCTGGCCGCTGTAGCTATTGATGGCGCCGTTATTCGCGATCAGTATCGCGGACTTTACCGCGCCGCCTGCGCCGACCGAGGCTTGCACGGTGCTCGGCGCGGCGGCCGGGGGCGCGGCGGCGTGCAGGGACTGGGCTGCCACGGCCGCGCCCGGCAGGAACAGGAAGGTGGCTGCCGGCACGAACAAGCCGGTGAACACGACGCTTGCGCGGCGCCGGGTGAATCTCGGTGCGCTCATGGTGCTGTCCTTGTCTTGGGCGTGCCAAACCTGAACGAATTGGCTGACATCGGCTCAGGGCGAGTCCTGGGCTGTTGACCGGGGGCGATGCCTGCGCTCCCGGTGCAGTGCGGTGGCGAAGGCGATGGCGACGATCAGCGCCACGCCGGTGAACAGCTGGTTGATCCAGTCGGCGACCCCGGCGAAGGTCAGCCCGGTGATGTTGACCGCGAGAAAGAGGATGGCGACGATCGAGCCGAGCACGTTGAGCCGGCCCACCTTGAACGACGCAGCCCCTAGGAACGCCGCGGCCACGGCGGTCAGCGTGAAGCTCTGCCCGATCTCGGGATTACCCGCGCCGCTGCTGGCCAGCAGCAGCACGCCAGCCAGCCCGGCGAACGCGCCGGACAGCACGAAGGCGGCGAACGTCATCCGCTCGACCCGGATGCCGACCAGCCGGGCGGCCGCCTTGTTGGAGCCGACCGCGTGCAGGCTACGGCCGAAGGGAGTCTGCTCAAGCAGGTACCAGACGATCAGCCCGACCACGGCAACCACGTACACGCTGTCGGGTATGCCGCCGAGGTTCCCGCCGCCGAACGACAGCAGCGACTGGGGGATGCCGAGCACTATCGACTGCCCGCCGGTGTACCAGATGACGATGCCGAAGATCGCCGATGCGGTGCCGAGGGTGATGATGAACGAGTCGACCCTCAGCAGCACGACAAGCAGCCCGTTGACGACCCCGACGATGGCGCCGACGAGAACGCCGAGCAGCGCTCCGACCAGCAGCGGCACATGCCCGTGCGCGTAGAACGCCGCCGTGGCGACCGAGCTTAGGCCTGCGGCGTTGCCAATCGACAGGTCGAGGCTGCCCGAGATCATCGGGATGATCAGCCCGAGGGTCAGGACGACCAGCACGGCCTGGCTGCTGGCGATGTTGCGGAAGTCGGCGGCACTCAGGAAGACCGCCGCGGTCTTGCCCCAGATGCCGTAGACGCCGATCGAGATCCCGAGCAGCGCTACCAGGGAGTACCGCTGCAGGATGCCGACCGACCGGCGGCGCACGAGCCGGAGCGCGCCGTCGCTGCCCGGCCTCCCGGCTGGCCCCCCGGCGGCCGCCATCTCGCCGATGGCCTGCTCGCTCCCGCCGGTCACCGCGCCGTCGCCGGTCACCGCGGTGCCGTCGGCTGCCGCGGCCTTGTCCGCCGGCCGGCCGCGCGCCACGCTCGGGTCCGTCGTATCCGGGGTCATGCGGCCGCCTCCGAGATGTTGACGAGCTCGGTCAGGTGGTGGGCATCGAGCGGCTGCTCGACAACGGCGGTGATGCGGCCGCCCTTCAGCACGGCAACGCGATCGCAGGCGTGCGCAAGCTCCTCCAGGTCGCTGGCGACGAGGATCACGCTGGTGCCGGCCGTCGTGGCCCGGCGGACAAGCTGGTAGATCTCGCTGCGGGCGCCGACATCGACGCCCTGCGTCGGCTCGTCGAGCAGCAGCAGCCGCGGCCGCTGGCGGAGCCAGCGCGCCAGCACGACCTTCTGCTGGTTGCCGCCCGACAGGGTTTGCACCGGGTGCCGGTCAGAGGCGGTGCGGACAAGGAACTCGCCGATCGACCGGCTCGCATCCCGGCGTTCCTGGCCGTGCCGGAACAGCAGCCGCCGGAAGTAGTCGCCCGCCTGGCCGGCCGAGAGGTTGTGCCGGACGCTCTCGGTATGGAACAGCGCGTCGGCCTGCCGCTCCTCCGGTACGTACGCGACCCCGGCGGCCATCGCGGCCGACGGCGACGCCGGCCGGTAGGATTTGCCGTCAAGCGTCAGCTGGCCCGCCATCATCGGGTACGCGCCGAAGATCATCCGAAGCAATTCGGACCGGCCGCTGCCGAGCAGGCCGGCGATGCCGAGCACCTCGCCCTTGCGGGCCGACAGGTCGACGCCGCGCAACGGGCCGCCGACCGCCCCCCGCACGGTGAGCACCGCCTCGTCATGCACATCCTGGGTGACAGCGGGAAACAGCCGCTCGATCGGCCGCCCGACGATCAGCTCGATGAGCTGCCCCTCGGACAGGCCGGCCGTGTCAACGGTCGCGACCTTGCGGCCGTCGCGCAGCACGGTCACCCGGTCCGCGACCGACAGCGCCTCGTCCAGCCGGTGGCTCACGTAGAGGATCGTCTGCCCGGCAGCCGCGTAGCCGCGCAGCGCGGTCAGCAACTGCTCGACCTCAGGGCCGGGCAGGGCCGCGGTCGGCTCGTCAAGCACGAGCACGCCGCTGTCGGCCTCGTCCCTGTCCTGCAGCGCCCGGATGATGGCGACCCGGCTGCGGTCGACGGCGGCCAGCGCGCCGAGCGGTGTGGTCGGTGCGGCCGCAATGTGGTACCGCTTCAGCAGCTCGGCGGTCCGGCGGTTCAGCACTCCCCACCGGATCCGGCCCCCTGGCCCGGTCGGGAAGCCCTCCCCGAGCGCGAGATTCTCCGCGATGGTGAGCTCGGGGAAAACGGCGGGCTGCTGGTGCACGAAGCGCAGCCCGGCCGCGTGCGCCAGCGCCGGGCTCCACTGGTCGGCCCGGCCGACATGGCCGCCGGCCTCGATCCGGCCGCCCGGCTCGGCGGTCACCACGCCAGCAAGAATCTTGATCGCGGTCGACTTGCCCGAGCCGTTGCCGCCCAGCAGCGCGTGCACCTCGCCGACCCGCACGTCCAGGTCGAACCCGTCAAGCGCGACCGTGCCGGCGTAGACCTTGCCGAGCGACCGGACGCTCAGCGCGGTCGCCCGATCCTCCGCCGCGGCAGCCGTCACTGGCTGATGCCCCAGGCCTTCTCGTAGATCGCCTTGTAGTTGATGCTGGGCACGAACGGGCCTGACGCCGGCAGGTTGTGCTGCAGGTCGACCAGCTGCCAGCCCAGCCCGGAGTAGGCCGGCTTCTCGTGCCGGAAGAGGCTGTTCATCGTGTCGATCGCCGCCCAGCCGGTCCAGTCGGACGGCGCGATCATGGCGCCGTTCACGCCCTGGTGAGCCCGCATCAGGTCCAGCTCGGGCTGGAAGCCCTCGCCGCCCATCACGTAGATCTGGCCGGCCCGGCCGCTCTGGGTTACTGCCGAGGCAATGCCGAGGATCGTGGCCGCCGTGTAGGGGCTCTTGACCGCGTTGGCTTCCGGGTGCTGCAGGAGCGCCGTGGCGGCCTTCTGCTGCAGCACCGAGCCGAGCTCGGTGCCGGTGAACTGCACCTTGTCCACGACCTTGCAGCCGCCGCATTTGGCGATCTCGTTGAGGAAGCCCTGGCCGGTGTACTTCAGGACGACGAACTCGGGGTCGTTGAAGTAGATGACCTGGGCCTTGCCGCCGGTCGCCGCGATCATCGCGTCGGCCTGCGCGGCGCCGTACGACTCGGTGAACCTGTCGATCGCCCGGCCGACGGCGACGCCGTAGTTGATGTTGCCGGTGAACAGCGGCTTGCCGCCGGCGCCGAAGGCGGGGTCGTTGCAGTCGAAGCTGTAGATCCCCACCACGACGATGCCCCGCGCCTTCGCCTCCTGCAGCGGCCCCTTCACCGTCGGGCAGTCGGTGGCATCGAGGATGATGCCGTTGGCACCGGAGCTGATGGCCTGGCGCATCAGGCCAGGCGCGTTGGCCGGGTTGAGCTGCTCGTCGTAGATGCTGACCTGCCAGCCGATGGCCTTGGCGGCGGCGGCCGCCGCGTTGACCGGCACCGACGAGCTGATCGACGACTGGCCGGACGAGATGATCACGATCTTCTTGCCCTTGACGGCCGGGCGGGAGGCTGTCGACGGCGACTTCAGCGTGCCCTTGTAGAGGGCTTTGAGTGCCGGGGATACCTGCTGTCCGGCGACGCTGGCCTGCGGTGCCTGCTGGCCGCTCGGGGCTGCGGCAGCGCTCGTGCTTGTGCTAGTGGTTCCGGAACTGCCTGAACTACTGCAGGCGGAGACGAACGCCATCGCGAGCAGGGCAATGACGATGGCCGGCCTTTTGCACCGGCCAATGGGATGACGTGTCATCGGAGTCCTCCTCTGGGCCGAGCGCCCGTGTCTCAACCCGCTTCAAGTCCGCGGTAGCGCCATTGATGAGCGGCCTTCGCTGAGGCAGGCCGCAACCTCGGGGCAAAAGGGGTGCATTTGTTAAACTCCGCTGGGACCGGCCATTCCCGGTGACGGCCCCGGCCGCTTGCGCTGGCCCTCGCCGCCCGCATCGCTGGCAGGTCATGCCGCAGGACTGCCCGCGGCGGGAGAGCCTCTGCCGAAAGGGCGGAACCTGGGCGCGATGAGAATCCCGGCCGAGCGGGCTCCGGCGGCGGCAGGGCTGCTGGCACTCGGCCATCCGCCTCCTCTGGTGCCTCGCCAGGGTGCATCCACGGTGACGTTAGCACTGGGCGTGCAAAAAATAAAGCGCCCGTTACAACACTTTGGGCGCAATGTCGCGGATCAACTCAGCGGCCGGCTGGCCTGCGGCCAGGGAGCGAATACGCAAGCCGCCAGCGGTCATCGCGTTTGGCCGGCCGGCCTTGACGGGCCGGGCACGCAGATGATTATTAAGGGGTGATGCCAGCAGATGAGAACTTGCTCACGTCAGGATCACCGGCCAGCCACAATCTCGCTCTCCTCGCGGAGCAGGCGTTTGAGCGCCTCGGCGATCATGAGGCGCTCGTCTTCGAGGGCGGGCGGTACCGCTCCGGGCAGCTCTTCGGCCGGGCTGGCCGGCTCGCCGCGGGTCTCGCGGGCCTCGGCGTCTCGCCCGGCGACCGGATCGTCGTGCTGATGGCGAACTGCCCGGAGGTGCCGATCGCCTATAACGCGATCTGGCGGGCCGGGGCAGTCGTGACGCCGGTCGTGTTCCTGGTGACCCCGGCCGAACTCGAGCACATCCTGGCGGACTCCGGCGCAGTCGCGGTGATCACGACACCCGAACTGCTCGCCACGGTCACGGCCGCGGCGGCCGGCGCGCCGCGGCTGCGGCACGTGATCGTGGCCGGCGGCGGGGCTCCCTCCCAGCTTCCCGCGCACGTCGGCGGCATCGAGTTCGCCGAGCTTGAGTCGGCTCAGCCGGGGAGCATCACCATGCGGTCCGACGACGATCTCGCGGCGCTTATGTACACCGGCGGCACCACCGGCAGGTCCAAGGGCGTGATGCTCACCCACCGCAATCTTTACCGCTGCTCGGTGAGCTCGCATGAGGCATCGCAGGCACCAGGAATCAGCCGGACGCTGGTGCCGCTGCCTCTTTCGCATGCCTACGGGATGATCGTGACGCTGGTCGGCTTCCATGCGGTCGAGCCCGGCCTTGCCGTATTGCAGCGGTGGTTCGATCCCGCGCAATGGCTGGCACTGGCGCAGGAATACCGCGTACAAAGAACTGCCGTTGTCCCCGCGATGATTCAGATGCTCCTCGCGCAGCCGCTTGAGGACGCCGATCTGTCTGCCCTCGTATATGTCAACAGCGGGGCCGCGCCGCTGGCGGCCGAGACCCGGGAGCAATGGGAGCGGCGGGTGCCGGGCTGCCAGATCCTTGAGGGTTATGGGTGCACCGAATCCGGGGCAGTGATCTCGACCAGCCCACCGGGGGCCTACCGCCGGGGTTCCGTCGGGCGGCCCATCCCCGGCTATCAGGTCGTGATCCGCGACGACGCCGAGCGTGACCTGCCGCCCGGCGCGGACGGCGAGATCTGCGTCCGGTCCGAAGGGGTGATGACCGGGTACTGGAACGCCCCCGCGGAAACCTCGCAGACCCTGCGGGGCGGCTGGCTGCACACCGGGGACATCGGTCATTTCGATGCGGACGGCTATCTCTACGTGGTCGACCGCAAGAAGGACCTGATCATCCGGGGTGGCTTCAACGTCTATCCCAGGGACGTCGAGGATGTGCTCGTGCAGCATCCCGCTGTCGCCATGGCGGGCGTGGTCGGCAGGCCAGACCCGCGGCTCGGGGAGGAGGTGGTGGCGTTCGTGTCGCTGCGGCCGCAGTCCCAGGCAGGCCCGGCGGAGCTCACCGCGTTCGCCCGCGAGCGCCTCGGGGCACACAAGTACCCGCGAGAGGTGCGCGTCATCGACGCGCTGCCGCTGACCAGCGTCGGCAAGCTGGACAGGAAGGCGCTGCGCGCCCGGCTGACCGGGGACTGACGGCCGGCCGGATGGGTGCCGCGCGGCCGCCTCCGCTGGCGCCGCTAGATGCAGAACCCTGCCTGGGTGAGCAGCGATATGAAGAGGGTGACGACCGTGGCCCTGGCTTGCTGCGGGCTGAGGCCGACGTCGGTGCGCAGCGAGTCCCAGAACGCCCAGATGCTGATCCCGTGCAGCGCGTCGGAAAGCGCCCTGCGCTGCTCGCCCGCCAGCTTGCCGAGCTCGGTGGCGAATACCGCCTCAAGCTCCGCCCTGGCCAGCGCGGTCATCCGCTTCTTGCTGCGGCGCAGTTCGGGCGAGAACGGCTGATGGATTCGTGCCGCCCGCCAGCCGGGGGTCATCTGCTCGTGCACCCGGGTGCGCTGATCGGCGAAGCGCGCGATCCGGTCGGCCAGCGGCAAGTCCGCCGCGATCGGCCGGACGATCTGCAGCAGGACCTCTAGGTCGCGCCGGCCGGCCTCAAGCAGCAGCGCCTCCATGTCGGCGAAATGCTGCCAGACAGTGCGGAGCGATACCCCGGCGCGTGCTGCGACGCGAGGCGCGGTTGGCCGCAGATCGCCTTCCGCATGCAGCGCGCGCATCGCGTCCACGATGGCCCGCCGGGTCTGGTGCGACCTGGCCATGCGGCCGTCGGCGGGCTTGACGTCGGACAGCAGCCCGGCGATGTCGGATCGGAGGATCTTGGCGTCCTCGCTGCCGAGGGCCGAGAGGTAGGAGTCAAGCCGCTCCCAGGAGTTCCGGACGGTCGAGGGAGTCTCTGCGAGGATGGTCACGGGCGGAGCCTTCCGCGATCGGCCGGAGCAAGCATTGCGGAATTCTAGCAGACGCCGTGCAAATACTTCCGGATCAGCTCTGCCAGCGCCGCCGCCCGGCCGCCCGGCCCTAGCGCTGACGCTGGAACGAGCGCGTCAGCCTGCTGTTTCTCACTATATTACGGGCCCTCCCGCCCAGTCGATCATCCTGGCCCATGCTGACCGGCGCCAGTGCCGGCCCGCGCCAGAGCCGCAGGATGTCCTGGGCCAGCCGACGGATCCCGGGCCTGCCCGCGCCCGCGGGTCCTGTGGCCGGCCCGCCCGGAGAACCGGCGGCGCACCCGCCGCCGCAACCAGGTCAGCGGGACCGCCCCGGCGAACCCGAGCGCCAGCGGCACAGCGGGCAGGGCGGGTGCCAGCGGATCCGCGGAGCCGCCGCTCGCGTCCAGCCCCGGCTGGCTGAAGGTTGCCGGGATAGGCAGGACCCGCCACCTGCTCGGCGGCCACACGATCATGAACGCTCGCCCGATCACCGCGCTCTCCGGGATCGACCCGCCGCCGGGATCGGTGCGGCGCAGGCGGGAGTCCTCGGACACCGCCCGGTGATCACCCATCACCCACAGTTGACCGGGCGGCACCGTGACACTGAATGCGGTCGTGCTCAGCGGTGTCGACGACGGCTTGTCGCCCGGGTACAGGTACGACGACTCGTGCAGGGGCACGCCGTTCACTGTGACAAGCCCGCGGGCGTTGCAGCAGGCCACACGGTCGCCGGGCAGCCCGATGACCCGCTTGACGAAGTCGTCGCCGCCCAGGTTGAGGCCGAACAGCCCGGTCACCGCATGCCAGAGCCTGATCACCGGGTCGGACGAGGCCGGCGCCAGCGGGGCCCACGAGCCGGCGCCGCTGAATACGATGATGTCGCCCCGGCGGATGTCGCGGACGTCATACACGAGCTTGTTGACCAGGACCTTGTCGCCGATGTCCAGCGTGTCCTCCATCGACGACGACGGTATGAAGAACGCCTGCACCACGTACGTCTTGACGAGCAGCGCCAGCACCAGCGCGAACACAATCAGGACGGGCAGTTCCTTCCAGAGCGACCTGCTCTTTCCTGCCTTCGCTGCGCGGGGATCCGCAGCCGGGCCGACGCCGCCGGGCGGCCCTCCTGCCCGGTCTCCCGGCCCGTCTCCCGGCCCGGCACCTCCCGCGCCGACCGTGCCCATGGGCGGCGCTGTGACCTCTGGCAGCGGCTGCGCTGGCTCGTCCGCCGGGGAGCCGGCCCGATCCTGATCGTGCGTGCCCGAGTCATCGTTCATCGGGCCCTGACTCTAGCTATGCAGCAGCCAGAGCGCGCCAGGTTCCGCTGGCCGGCGCGTATCACCTGGAGCGTCAGCCGACCGGCTGTGGCAGGCTGCGCTCGACGCGGGCGCGTGCTGTACGCGCACTTTGACGGCAAGCGCGCGATCTTCGACGCGGTACTGGCCGAGCTCGGCCCGCAGAGCGCCGTCACTCTTCTCGAAGGTCTCGACCCTGACCAGGCCGGCAGCGACCCGCCGGCGTTCATCCGGTCCATGATCGCCCGCGCCATGGACGAGTGGGAGGCACCTGCGGCACGGCAGCTCATCAGCCTGATGGCCCAGGACGGCCTGATCCACGATCCCGCGCTCGCCGCCGCATCCTCGGGGCGATACGCAGGCTGGCCGAACTGTTCGCACGCTGGATCGCGGCCGGCCACATCCCGGCCGATCTGGGCTCACCGCAGGACCTGGCGTACGCGCTGCTCAGCCCGATCGCCCAGGCCCGGCTGCTCTGGCTGCACGGCGCGGCCAGGCAGGAGGACATCGCGGCCGCCCGTGACCTGGCCACCCGGCATGCCGAGTTCTTCGTCAAGGCCGTGTTCCCGGCCTCGCCCGCCCCGGCCTCCTGACCACAGCAGGCGGCCGCTGGTCGCCAGGAGCACCGCTGGCGGTCCGCTGCCAGCGGCAGGGGACTCGGCGGGTCAGGCCGACTATGCCGGTGGCCGGGCACCAGCGGGTACCGGCAGGGGCTGGCCGGAGACCGGGCTGGTGACCAGGAACACACCGTAGTCCATGGCGAGGCCCTCAGGCGTTTGCCTTCCTGCCGGTCAGGCGATCTTAACTGACACGGTTTTGCACGGCCCCCTGACACCGGTATTCTCGTTGTCGAGGCACAGCCGAGCCGAAGCAACACTGCCCGAACCGCCGGTGACATTTGTGGTGATGACGCTTGAGGAGGACTGCCCGGGCGACAATATCCCCGGCTCGCACGAGAAGCCGTCCGCATTGATGGCAGAATGGTTCGGGAGCACACACGTCGGCCCGCCGACAACCGTGGCATTGGTCACCCTGGTGAGGACGAGGTCCTCCGGAGCTGACCCCGGTCCCTTGTTCCGCTCTCTGAAGCGGAACGTGAGCGTCTGACCAGGCTGGATGATTTTGATTCCCCCCACGGCCGCGCCCCGCAAGACGAAGGTCGGTCCGGTCGTCGACGCCGTCGCCCGCGATGGAGCCGCGGAGGCGCTGGTCACCGTGGCGAGGACCAGACCAGCGACCCCCACGGAACCAAAGATCGAAACGAGTAGGTGCATCTTCTTCTTGTCGAGTACATGCATGATTGTGTTCACCTTGGCTCTTTTGTCGTCTTGAACCCGTCATGTGAGTCCGCCCCGGATGACGCTTCTCTGGCCTCTCTGACTTGTCAAGTGGTAGCGGCTGCCGCCGTTGAGCTGAAAGAGACGGCGGGCTGCGTAGCGCTTGAGGCAGCGGCGGATTTTCGGGGTTGTTTCCTGTTCGGCACTCCAGGCACGGCACCCACCCCGGCTGCCTTGGCCGGAGGAGTTGCCGCGGGGCCCGATTCCGTTAGCGTGCCCGGGCCAGGCGCCCGCCGCGCGGAGTCCGGATGCATGGCTTGGTACCTGCGGATGAGCGATGACATCGCCAGCCAAGTCGAGTCCGGGACGCTCGCCCCCGCCGCCGAGCCACTGATCAGTGCGCTTCGCGAGATCGCCGTCCAGTCCTCGCTGCACAGTCTCGGCGGCTACGACCTGTCCAGAACCGGATCCGTTGAGTTCCTGTCCTAGCTGCAAGCACACGAGGGCACCCCGTACTAGCCGACGATGACCAGCTCAGTCCGGGGACGCCCGCGGCGTCACTGCGCCTGACGCCAGGAGGCAGGCCGTAACCCAGGCCGGAGGCCAGCCGGACCCGGGCTGGCAGGCAGCACGGTTCTTCCCCGGCCTCGCGCATGCCGGCGCAGGTAGCCCCAGTACCCGGCGATCGCGATCAGCAGGACGAGGACGCCCAGCCCGATTTGCATCCCACGGGTCAGCCCTGGCGGATAGATCGCTGCGGCCAGGTAGTGCGCGATGAACCCACCGTGGTACCCGGCCTCACCGGCCCGGTGGCGCAGGTAATTCTCCAGAGGGGTGAGCGGGCACGTGAAGCCGGTGAACTCGACCAAGGCCCCGTACACCACCGCCGGGAGGTGCGCCCACAGGATCCCAGGCCAGCGCCAGGCGAGAAAGGCGCCGCCCACGACGAAGCTGATGAAGAGCAGATGGACGGCAACCACGAGGTCAGCGGCAATGCGGTACCACATCTTGTCACCATCCGGACGGCATGCCAGCTCCCAGCATAGGCGGCAGGGCGCAGCCGGAGACGTCACGTGCCCGCCGGGTGGGCGCGCGGCCGAGGCCGGCGAAACCCGCAAGGCAAGCAAACTGCCTGGCTGGTGCCCACGGGGCATAACGACGCGGGTCGGCACGTCGCCCAGGTCCTGCGGTCGAACAGATCACCGGCGCCTATTAGTCCTGGTATCTCCGTGAGGGACGCCGCGCAGGCGTGAAAAAGTCACTGGTCACACTGGCCTCAGCCATACCGTATTTTCCGGTTAGTCATGGTATCCCCGTGGGGACGCCGCGCAGGCGTGAAAAAGCCTCACCGGTCACACTGGCCGTATTTTCTGGCGGTTCGCAGGGTCAGGACTGTCACGCAGGGCACATGGAAAACCCGGCCCACGAGGAGCCGGGTGGTATATGCCCACAGTAACGCGCGAGCAACTCGCCGGCTTCCCCTGGCGGCGGGAAGGTTACCAGCCGGTCGGACGGCGGTACTGGCCAGCGGGGTCGGGGAGCTGGTTGTCCTTCAGGTCGGCCACCGACAGCCTGGCCCACCAGTGCCTTCCGGCGCCCGCCGTGGCCGCACCGTTTCGCGGCGGACCTCGCTGCGGTCACCACGCTGTGAGTAGATCTCGACGACGCCGCCGACATCGTGTGGGCCACCAACGCCCCCGAACTCTACCAGCTGCTCGTCGGCCAGCGCGGCTGGAGCCCGGAGCGCTACGAGCACTTCCTCGCCGACGCGTGGCGCCGCCTGCTCCTCGCCGGGTAAAGCCAGACCGCTTCCCGGAGACCGGCCCACATCACCGCCAACTCAGCACAACTCCACCAGGGCCCGCTGCTGCCTAGCCAGTCCCTGACCATCCGCGCATGCCGGGATCCGTGACGTGCCGGTGCGGGCACGGCTGCTGGTGGTTTCCTACCATGCTGCCGTGCCCGGGCGATATAGCGAAGGCGTCTTGGCACATTACGGCTTGCGTCCGACGGCGCAGAATTGATCTACCTTTCGGGGATCGCCGCCGACGCCCGCGACATCGGGCCGCCATCGCGGCGTCGACACCACACCGGGCTCCAGCAGTTCCAGGCCATCGAAGAAACCAGCGATTTGCTCGGGGCTACGCAAGGTGACGGGGGGGCGTGCCGAACTTGTTCCACCGCCCCACGGCCTCGCAGAGACGCGCATCCCCCGGGGCGCGGGGACTCGGTCCCCGCGCCCGGGGTCGGCGCGCCCGTTGGCTTGGCGCTCTAGAAGCTACCGCCAAAGATGTCGCTGTTGCCGAATGTGGCCGGGCAACTTGTCGCCGGGGCCGGCTTGGCGATCGGGGACCCGTTCACCAGTGATTGCCGGAAGTTGTCAACGGCGAGGCAATGGGCGGCGTTGCGCACGTCGTTCCACACGGCCACCGCGCCGGCTCCGCTGGCCTTGATGTCGTTGTAGTCACCGAGGAACTCCGATGTCAGGGAGTTCGCGCTGGAGGCACGGGCATCACCGGGAGCGCCCCTGACCACGGTCGTGAACCCGCCAGGGACTCCGTTGCTGATCGTGGCCATCCGCACCACGCCCTGTTCGACTCTCGGTGCGCTGGTGGTCGCCTGCCATGGTTGCAGGTAGGCGTTGTAGGTCAGCCAGGCTTGCGTTCCATCCGGCGTGATGGCTATGGCCGGCTGGTTCGCCCGGTCGCCTGCCTGCGAGATCGCCACCGGAGCGGAGAACGTGCGGCCGCCGTTGGTGGAGTCCTCCAGGAAGGCCTGGTCGTGATTCAGCCCGGCCCGCGCATCCGACCAGGTCAGCAGGAGCTCATTGGTGGCACCCTGGCCGGTTGGCGCACCGTTCGCGACATCGAAGCTCGGGAAGGTGCTGGTGCGCGAACCCGCCACCCCATCGATCGTGAACCGGCCCTGCACCGGGTCGAACTGACCGGTCTGGCCGACCACGGCTGCGATCTGCGGGCTGGTGAATGTTGCCCCACCATCGGCCGACCGCTGCTCGATGAGCACGTTGCTGTTCAGGCGCACGCTGAAGCTGTCATACAACAGGTAGACGACGCCGTGGCTGTCGGTGCGCAGCGCGCAGTCCTGCCGGCCGCCGGTGCGGTTGTTATTGGTGGCCGCCGACACCTGCCGCTGCGTCCAGGTCGAGCCGCCATCAGCGGATGTTGCGACGATCACCGGCTCGGGTGCCGAGGCAATGCTGCGGAAGGCCACGTTGCAGGCGTACACCCGGCCGAAGAACGGGCTGGAGGCGGCATTGTCGGCCCACACCGCGTCCTTGTCGGAGAACAGCGCGGAATTCTGGCGGCTGACAATCACCGGTGGCATCCACGCACTGTTGTGCCCGGCCATCGCGCCCGCCAGGTCGTCGGTGCGGGAGACAGCGATGGCCTCGAACCCTTTGAACGTGCTGGTGCCGGGGAAGTTCGAGGTCAGGTTGCCGTAGTACAGGCGCACTCCGTTGGCCCAGGAGAAGTGGCCGTTGACCGGCTTGGGGCCGAACGCGAGCGCCGGGTCACCATCGCTGACCAGCCCGGCCTCGAAGTAGCCAGGTACCGTGCCGATGGGGCCGACCTTGCCGGTGCCCGTGCGGGCCGACCAGCCACTGTATGCGGGCTGGGACCACGAGGCACCGCCAGTACTCGAAAAGTAGATTCCGGAAGTCCCGACACCGGGCGTGAATGGGCAGGAACTGCCGGCGCACGGGGCTACGTCGATCTCATCGTTGGCCCCTGCGACGGCGATGCTGGGGTTCAGCGGATCGATGGCGACCGCAGGCTCGTTCTGCTTGTTCTGCGGGAACGGGCTGCTTGGGCTGCCAACTGTTACCGGGACACCGCCTGCCTGGGCGGATGCCAGCGACGGCACCAGCGGCAAGATCACAGATGCAATGATTGCGGCGAACAGACCACGCCTTAACGACATGGCACACACCCCACATCCCATGGATGAACGAGGAGCCCGCGTCCGGGCTGCCTTCGCTATGGACCCTTATGTTCACGGACCGAAGCCAGCATCGGTTCAGCTGCGCAGGGCCTGTGAGCGGTCTTTCATGCTGGAAACCGGAGCTGCCCTATCCGGGCCGCCGAGCCTGCCATCCAGCGACGGGCTGCAGCGCCAGATGTGGCGGCGCCCACCCGCTCGACAGCTGGTTCATGCAGGCGCCGGGCACGCGACCCTGGCGTCTGCGGTTGCCGTCAGGTGCCGTCGCTGAGCAGCGACCCGAATGTCTCCGCGCCGAGGGCCTCGGCGCGAGCGTGGTCCAGCACGCTGCCGGTGACCTTAGGGTGCTGGCTGGCCCATTGTGCAGCAGCGGCGGGGCTGGCGAGCCGGCGAAGACGACCGCGCCGGGCGGGTTCCAGCTGGCCGCGGCGCCGGAGAAGGTGACGGTGACCGGCTCGCCGGTGAGCGGGTCGGATGAGGTGATCACCGCATCAGTGCCGAGCATGGCGGGGATGCCCAGGGCGTCGATGGCGCACATCGAGTAGACGAGGGGCCCTCCGGCGATCGTCACCAGGTGCGGGGTCGGGGCGGCGGAGAACGGGTAGGCCATCCGGATCCGGCCTTCGTCGTCCAGGCCGAGGACGTCGGCGGCGGCCAGGGTGGCCAGCGCCTGGCCGGCAGTGATCTCGTGACGCCGGGCGGCGCCCTCCAGCTCCGCCGGCTCGGGTGGCCGGCCTTGGGTGGCGAACGCACGCAGCACGGCCTGGTACACCGCGCGCGGGCCGGCCGCCAGGCCGGCCCGCTTTCCGGCACCACCGGCGGCCAGGAAGCCCGCCGTTCCCGCGGGCGCCGAGGGTTCCGGCTTAGTCATCGTCCCCCTCCTTCAGTCATGGCCCGCCGCCGCCAGCGCCTGCCGGAGCGCCTCCACCGATGGTGCCCGGCAAGTGCGCCCGGCCGCGTCCCGGTACAGCCGGCACGACAGGCTGGGCGCCTCATCTGGCCCAGCGAACGGGTCCGCGCCGTCGATCAGCAGCGTCGGCGACCCGTGCATCCCGGCCGTTGCCGCCTGCCCTTCATCGGCCACCTCGCGCCGGTGCACCACCGCGCCCGGATGGCCGGCCAGTGCGGCCGCGAGCCGCTCCTCGAACGCTGCGGCGTTCGGGCAGGCCGGGACGGTCAGCAGGGTCAGCTCCATCGAATCAGCTCCTCGTCCGGGTTCTCCCCGGCAGGATAGACCTTCCCCCATGCTGGAAGGTCAAGGGCCGCCGGCGATGATCGAGCAGTAGCCCCGGCAGTCGGCCGGATCCTGCGCCGCCGCACGCCCGGCGAGCGCGGCCAGCTGATCACGGGCGCGTGCGAGTTCGGCCAGGCGAGCCTCGACCTCGCCGAGCCGCCGGGCGATCAGGCCGGTGACGTGGACGCACGGCGGCTCGCCGCCATCGCGGATATCCAGCACCTGGCGGATGTGCTCCAGCGTGAGCCCGGCCGCCTGAGCTTGCCGGATGAATGCGAGGCGCTCCAGGATCGCCGGTTCGTAGTCGCGGTAGCCGGACGGGGTCCGGGCCGGATGAGGAAGCAGGGCCTGGTCCTCCCAGAACCGGATCGTCTTGGCCGGCACCCCGGCCTGCCCGGCGATTTCGCCGATCTTCATCGCGCCCCTTGACTTTCCAGCTGACTGGAAGGTTTAGCGTAGCTGGCGGATGCACCCGGCGGCAAGCGTCGGGCCCTGCGCCGGCACCGGCCGGCCGGAGGTGAAGGAGCGCACATGACCGCAGAAACCACCGCCGTCGCCCTCGACGCGATCGACGCAGCGCTGGCCGCGGCCGTTCCCGCGTGCTCGTTCGCCATCGCAGGCGGGCCC
>WNFB01002378.1_pt1 | contig 16365 bp, 15 predicted proteins | sample 5400501 | NCBI WGS metagenome assembly WNFB01 (sample SAMN13153341, study PRJNA577476) | soil metagenome | isolation source: 200 cm saprolite under Douglas fir tree site 2 hole 1 | place: USA:California | collected 2015-04-18
GAGGACCTGGTCGACCTGTCGCTGCTGCAAGAGATCAAAGCCAGCGGCTTCCTGGATAAGCTCAAGCAGTCCTGAGGGGGTACAATCCCCCAGAAGTCCCGACCGGAGGTATGTCATGGCGACCGAGATTCGTGAGGCGACCCAAGCGCAGCCGCTTCCTGACTGGGAGCAGCTCGACCACTATGAAGACTGGCAGCGACGTGAGGGCGCGCCACTGATCACCGGCTTCTACATCGAGGATCTGAAGGAGCTGGAGCTTGGCGCCTGGGAGCGCAAGGGCGGCAAGGGCGCCTTCGTCAACCTGGAGGGCACCGGTGGCGTAAACGACGCACACGTCATCGAGATTGCGCCCGGGGGCAAATCCGCGCCCGAGCGTCACCTGTACGAGGAGATGACCTACGTGCTCACGGGCCGGGGCGCCACCACGGTGTGGTACGACGATGGCCAGAAGCAGACCTTCGAGTGGGGCCGCGGCAGCCTGTTCGCCGTGCCCATCAACGCCATGTACCAGCACTTCAATGGCAGCGGTTCGGAGCCGGCGCGTTACGTTTCCGTCACCAACGCGCCGACCGTCCTGCGGATGTTCCACAACGACGATTTCGTGTTCAACAACCCGTTCAAGTTCTCGGATCGGTTCGCCGGCAGCGATGGCTACTTCAGCGGCGAGGGCAAGCTCTTCAAGAAGCGCTGGCGCCACGTGTGGACGACGAACTTCGTGCCGGACGTGCACAGCATGGAGCTGCACACCTGGGCCCAGCGCGGTGGCGGCGGCAGCAACGTCATGCTGGAGCTGGCCGACAACAGCATGGGCGCGCACATCTCCCAGTTCCAAGTGGGCATGTACAAGAAGGCGCACCGGCACGGCCCTGGGGCGCACGTGGTCATCCTCGATGGCGACGGCTACTCCACGCTGTGGGAGAACAGTTTCGACGAGCACGTCAAGTGCGATTGGAAGCCCGGCGCCGTGATCGTGCCCCCTGAGGACTGGTTCCACGAGCACTTCAACACCGGCGCCGCGCCGGCGCGATATTTGGCCCTGCGCTACAGCGGCCTCAAGCACCGCCAGGCCCGCAACACTCGCCGCGGCGAGGACGGCTCGGACGTGAGCGTGAAAGAGGGCGGCTGGCAGATCGAATACGAGGACGAGGATCCATCGGTCCACCAGCTGTTCGAGTCTGAGGTGCGGCGGCATGGCGCCGAGTGCCAGATGAAGGGTTATTTGCCCGATCGCTGCACCGGCGTGATCGGGGGCCCGCTCAGACAGGGCGCCGACTAGCTGACACAAAGGTCTTAGTCTCGTAGCGGCGCGGCAGTCTCGTTTATGTTTAGCGCCATGATCAAGCTACGAAAGGCGGCCGTCCTGGCGCTTGTCCTGGCGGCCCTCATTGCCCCTGCCGCGGCCGCGGCGGATGCGCTCCAGAACGCCACCGTCATCATGACTGACACCGGCTTCAGCCCGGCGGCGGTCAGCATCCCCGTCGGCGGCAGCATCACCTGGAAGAATCAGGGCAGCATCACGCACAACGCGGTGACCGTGGGCGCGCCCTCGGCGTTCAGCACGGCCGGCATTGGCAGCGGCGAGAGCGCCACGCTGGTCCTCACCGTGCCCGGCACCTACTACTACACGTCCGGCACGGATTGTCTGTACAACAACAGCACTCCCGGCTTTCCCTGCACGGTCAGCTTCGTGGTGACCGTGGGCTCGCCCTCGGCGCCGTCCGCCAGCGCCGCACCCGTGGCGGCTCCGGTGGCAGTTCCCGGCGGGCCCGTGGCCACTGCGAGTGTCACCGTCACCGACAGCGGCTTCTCGCCGGCCAGCGTGAGCATCGGCCTGAATGGCACCGTCACCTGGGCCAACCGCGGCGCTAACGTCCACACCGCCACCAGCACGCCGGACAGCAACACCAGCCTGCCGCCGTTTGACAGCGGCGGCCTTGGGCCCGGCCAGGCGAGCTCGAGGACCTTCCCGACGCCCGGCACGTACGTCTATTTCTCCGCGCCGGACTGCTTCAGCAAGAGCAACCCCGGCGGTTTCAGCTGCGGCTACTACACGGTGCTCGTGGGCGCCGCGCCGGTAGCTTCAGCGAGTAGCCAGCAGCCTGGCCCGACACCCATTCCAGTGTTTGTCCCCGGCGCCAGCGCCACCGTTGCCATCGACGATAACGCGGGGTTCTCGCCCAATACCATCACGGTTAAGACGGGCCAGCCCGTCTCCTGGTTGAACACCGGCAACAACACGCATTCGGTGGTCATCAATCAGAACCCGACGCCCGATAAGCCGGCGCCGTGGTGGCTGCCATATCAGCTGCCGAGCGTTGGTGGCGCCTTCTTCGACTCAGGCGGGCTGGCGCCGCAGCAGAGCTACAGCTACACCTTTACGACCGCGGGCAACTACCCGTACCACTCGTCGACCGAGGCGATCTACCAGCAAAACCAGGTCAACTGCAGCTGCACGTTCGTGACCTACCAGTTCTTCGGCACGGTGGTCGTCCAGCCCTAGACGCGCAGCAGCGGGAACACTCGCTTGGCGTTGTCGTGGAAGATCTTGCGCTTATCCTCGGCGCTGAGGCAGTCGATGCCGTCGATGGTGCTGACCAGGTCGTCCGACGGTTTACTGGTGTAAGGGTTCATGATGCCGCTGCCGGTGCCGGGCACCTCGGTGCCGAACAGGATGCGATCCGGGCCCCGCTGCTTGATGGCCGCCTCCAGGAACACTGGATCGTAGGAGCAGCCGTCGAAGAGCAGGTTCTTGCTGACGTCGCGCGTGTGCTCGGCGTGGGAGCGGTTGGCCGACACGCCTACCGAAGAGCCGCCGGCCTGCTGCCCCGTTTCCTGAGCCACCACCGTGGACCACTTTCCTGAGCCGTCGCGCGGGGCGATGGCGGTGCCATGTTCGACTAGCCGCCGCAGCGCGCCGCCGCAATGGCAGACGACGATCCGCAAGTCCGGAAACCTGTCGAACACGTCGGTGTGCTCGAACAGCAGCGTGGCCAGCGTTTCCTCGGTCAGGTTGTTGTACTGGTAGCTGTGGGGGATGACCTCCACGCGCGGGTCGCGGCTGATCGATGGATGGATGATGAGCGGCGCCTTCAGCTCCTGCGCTTTCTTGTAGAGCGGGAACCAGTACTCAGTGTTCATGCCCGGCGTCTGCCGATCCGCCCCGGGATCGGGATTGACGATGGCGCCCACGAAGCCCAGTTCGCTGACGCAGCGGTCCAGCTCGCGCACGCAGTTGCTGGTATCGATGCGGGAGCTCTGTGGCAGCTGGGCGATGCCGACGTAGCGGTCCGGGTGCATCTTGCACTCGCGAGCGATCACGTCGTTGGTCACGCGTGTCCACTTGTCCACGAGGAAGGCCGCTTCCCAGTGCATCATGGCCACCGGCCGAGCCGAGAGCAGCTGCACGTCGATGTTCCGCTCGTCCATCATGCCCAGGTGACGCTTCATCGCGCCTTCGAGCTGCTCGTCGGAGATATCGATCGAACCCTCGCCAGGCGAGCGCAGCGCGATCAGGTTGTAGGCATACGCCCGGAACTGCGGCGGCGTGGACATGTGGCCGTGGACGTCGATGACCTTGTAGCCGTTATACATGCGGGACGAGCTCCTCAGGCAGGATTCCCTGGTGTTCGAGCAGCTGCACGTAATAGCGCCACACTGGCTCGTATGACGCTCGGCCGGATGGGCCCCGCGTCGCGTAGTAGTCGAGGTCTTCGGCGGTCAGGCTGCGCACCGGCCCTCGGCGTGTGGCGTGCCAGGTGACCCGCGCCAGCGCCTCCAGCTTGATGGCTTTGACCGTGGCCTCCTCGACCGTGCGGCCAACCGCGGTGATGCCGTGGCCGTACATCAGGCATACGTCCTTGCTGGCCATCAGCTCGATCATGTCCTGGGCCAGCCGCGGTGAGGTCAGCGTGATGGCCCGCGGGTAGACCGGCACGCCTTCGATGGCCAGCTTCATGGCGGAGGGATCGTAGGCGCCGAAGATGGGCTTCAGCTCCAGGTCGTTGAGGCCGCACATCAGGATGCCAGGCGGATGCGCGTGGACCACGCAGCCGACCTCCGGCCGCGCGCGGTACATCTCACCGTGTATTGGGAACTCGTTGGGCAGGCCGACGTGCGCCGCCTCGCCTACGAGATTGCCGTCGATATCGGCGCGCAGCACGTCCTCTTCGGTGGTGAACAGCAGCGCCGTCTCGTTGGAACCGCGGCCGCGCACCAGCAGGTGGCGCTCGTCGATGCGCGCGCTGACGTGGCCGGTCGTCTCCTTCACCAGGCCCTGCATGGCCAGGATGCGGCAGGACAGCGCGACCTTCTTGCGGAGCTCCCGCAAAGCTCCCTCTCCCTCTGGAAGAGGGTTGAGGTGAGGGTTCACCAGCGCGCCAGCAGCAGATCGCGCGCGCCCTCGCGCCAGTCCACGCCCTCGGGGAAGAGCAGGTCGACCGCGCGCACATCCCAGTAGGTGTCGGGATCGACGCCCGGCGGGTCGATGCCCTTCTCCAAATCACGGGCGGCTTGCAGCATCATCCGCCGGAAGGTGATCACCGCCTTGTCGGTGCTGCCCAGGTGCTCGCGCCAGCGCGGCGCGATGTAGCCCATCGATTCCTGCACCGCCAGGTCCTGGGTGTTGACGCCTTGAATCCCGGTGAAGGTCTTGCTGCGCTGCACCTCGCGGTCGATCAGCCAATCGTTCTCTCGCGTGCGCTGCCGGATTTCGGATTCGCCGTCAGGGCCGCGGCCGGCTGAGCCTTCCTGACGCTCGATGAACTCGGGCGTGAGCGGCTTGTCCTCGTCCACGGCGAAGATCCAGTTGAAGACCGTCGTGCTGTGGTCGTCGCGGGGCGCCCATATGTGGCCTCTCATGGTCGGCATCTCATAGCGGTGCTGGGGGTCCACGCCCTCGACGCGGGCCGACCGGAACTGGTGGAAGGGCATCACGAACTGGTAGATGCGGGTGTAATTGCCGCGCTCGGCGGCGTTGCGGATGCCTGCGTAGCGGAAGCCATAGTCGGTAGGCTCGACTTCGAGCCGCGGCGCGGTGTCGAGCTGGCGCAAACCCTTCTGGGTCAGGTTGTTGTTGTGCAGGAAGGATGAGTGGGCGGTGTCGATACCGCCCTCCACCGCCTGCGCATAATTGGCGAATTCCAGCGTCTTGGAAACGAAGCGGTGCGTGGCCGGCGCCCGCAGAAATTCATGGCCGGGCAGCTCCGGTTTCTTTTCTGGCGGCCCCATGTAGGCCCAGATGATCCCGCCGTACTCCTCCGTGGGGTAGCTCTGGGTGCGGACCTTTTCCTTGAAACGGCTTTCTGCCGGCTCGTTGGGCATATCCACGCAGTTGCCTTCGACGTCGAACTTCCAGCCGTGGTACACGCAGCGCAGGCCACACTCCTCGTTGCGGGCCAGGAACAGCGACGTCAGTCGGTGGGGACAGTACTCATCCAGCAGGCCGAGCCGGCCGTCGGTATCGCGGAAGGCGACCAGTTCCTCGTCCAGCAGCTTCACCCGTTTGGGCGGGCAGTCGGGCCCAGGCAGGTCCTCGGACAGCAGCGCGGGCATCCAGTAGCGCCGCAGCAGGTTGCCCATGGGCGTGGCCGGGCCAACCCGGGTCAGCAGCTCATTGTCTTCATGGCTCAGCATGGCTTCAACACTGTACAATGCCGCCACAAAAGCGCGCATCAGCAGGAGGGATAACCATGCCAACAGTGTTGTATGTGGGCACCGACGAAGGCGTCGTGACAATCAATGGCAACGGCTCCTGGGAGGCCGAGCGTCCTGCACTCGCCAGCTGGGAAGTGTGTGGCGTGGCTGTGCAACCTTCGCATCCCAGCGTTGTCTTCGCCGCCACCAGAGGCGATGGCGTCTGGCGCAGTGACGACGCTGGCAAGAGCTGGAAGAAGCCGTCCTACGGCAGGCGCGGCCCTGGTAAGGTGCGCTGCGTGACGCTAGATCCCAACGATGAGCGGACGCTCTACGCCGGCGCCGAGCCGATCGACGTGTTCGTCAGCCACGACGCGGGTGCCAGTTGGGAATGTCTCGATTCCGTGTGGAATGAGCCCTTTATCGGCACCATCACCTATCCCGTAGCAGTCGTGGAGCCGCACGTGCGCGACATCGCCGTCGATCCGTCCAATCCCAAGGTGATGTACGTCGCCCTGCAGGTGGGCTACATGCTGAAAACGATGGACGGAGGTGCGACCTGGAAGCTGTTAAACAAGCAGCTCGATGCCGACGTCCACACCGTCCGCCTCAACCCGAGCGATCCCAGTCACATCCTGGTCGCCACCGGCGGGCACGATTACCGACTGGGCAAAGCGCCCGGCAAGGCGCTGTACCGCAGCGAGGACGGCGGTGAGAGCTGGCAGCCCACCGGGGCCAGCTTCGCCCAGGAGTACTCCGTGCCGCTGGAGATCGATCCCAAGAACCCGCATGTGGCCTTCGCTGGCCTGGCCAACGGGACGCCCAACGCTTGGCGGCGCCCCACCGGCGCTGAGGGCGCGATCGTGCGCACTACCGATGGCGGCGAGACGTGGCAGGAAGTGGCCACGGACGTGCCGGATCGGTCGCAGCGGATGGCTATTGGCATCGCCATCGATCCCATCCAGCCGTCCAACGTCTACGCCGCCCTGCACGATGGCCATCTGCTGGCCAGCCATGATGGCGGCGACTCCTGGACACAGCTCGAGGTCCGGACGCCGCGGCCGAACGGCCTGAAATGCGCGCGGCTGTAGTTACCGCTCCCGCGGCCGAGGCGGAGGCCGAGCAGCCCGGCCTGCCGGCGGAAGAGTTCATTGCCAGCATCTGGCTGGAAAGGCGGCGCTGGGTCCGGGAGGGCCGCATCAAGCAGCCGCATCCGCTGCGGCTGGCCATCGGCGAGGGCAAACTGTCGCATGAGGCGCTGATCGCCTACGTCAAGAACCGCTACTACTTCCTGGCCAACATCAACCGCAAGGACGCGCAGATCATCGCCAACTGCCCCATTTCCGAGGCGCGGCGCACGCTCATGCGCAAGTACATCGACGAGGAGGGGCAGGACCTGGCTGGTGGATCGCTCGGGCCGCACTACGAGATGTGGCTGAAAGTCGCCGAGGCCCTGGGCATCCCGCGCGACGTCATGCAGAGCTTCGGGGACGTGCTGCCCGTCTACAAGTACACCGTGGACGCGGTCTTCGAGTTCGCCAGGAACAACAGCTGGCTCGAAGGCCTGGCCGCCACGTACGCCACGGAAGGCCAGATGTGGCGTCGCTACACGCCCAAGGAGGAGTACCATGACGTCGAGTTGCCTGGCGAGGGGAAGGCGCTGGAGGTGTACTACGGCGTGCCGCGCGAGGCCCTGGAGTTCTACCGTGTCCACGGCGATGCCAACGACGCGCACGGCGACATCTGTGAGGACATCCTCAAGCGCTACTGCACCACGCGAGAGCAGCAGCGCAAGGCCATGAATGCTGCCCGCTTCCGCTGGGATAACCATGAGGCGCGGCAGGACATCATCTACGAGTACTTCGCGCGATGAGCGCCGATCTCCCGCAGCTCAAGCGCCGGCTCATCGATGGCCTGCAGGTCCTCACGGGCGAAGGCGTGCTGACTGGCTCCGGCCACCTGAGCTGCCGCGTGCCGGACACCGACACGTTTCTGATCAACCCGCGTTATGCGGGCGTGCTGGCCGATCCCGACGACATCTGCACCGTCTCGGCGGAGGGCAAGCGCATCGCCGGCGAAGGGCCGATCCCGTCCGAAAGCATCATCCACGCTGCCGTGTATGCCCACCGGCCGGACGTCGTCAGCGTGCTGCACTGCCATCCCCGCTACGCCATCCTGGTGGGTCTGCTGGAGCAGGGGCTCATCCCGTTCAACCGGGAATCGCGCGTGTTCGCCGACGGCGTGCCGATCTACCCCCACAGCAAGGGCATCAACACCGCCGAACAGGCCGAGGACATGGTGGCCTGCCTGGGCGAGCATTGGGCGCTGTTCCTGCGCGGGCATGGCGTGGTGGTTGGGGGACCGAGCATCGAAGGCACCTGCGTGTCTGCCATTCAGCTGGAGCGCGCTTGCCAAGATCAGCTGCTGCTGCTGAGCTTCATGACGCCAAAGCCGCTGGCCGAAGCTGGCCGGGGCCGCTCCAATGCCCGGCTGGAGAACCCCTACCGCGCCTGGCCATTCCTGTTGTACAAGAACGGCGTGCGCTCTCGCGCCGAGATCAAGGCTGCCGTGCGGCCGCTGGCCGAAGGCGAGCACTACTAGATGGCCCACATCGCTGGCTGCCTGGCTATGTCTCATGCGCCGCAGCTCATGCTGCCGCCCGATCAGTGGCACCTGCTCAACACGCGCAGCTGGGACCCGCTCCCGGAGCGCCCCGAGCTGCAGTCGATCACCTTGGAGCAGAAGCAGGAGCAGTGGAACGCCTGCATGGCAGCCATCGGCCAGCTCCGGACGATCCTGGCTGATCAGGGCGCCGATACCGTCGTGATCGTCGGCGACGACCAGCGCGAGAACTTCGTCGAGGACGGCATGCCCGCCTTTGCCATCTACATGGGCGAAGAGGTCGAGGCCAGCACCAGCCTCAGGTACGTCGGCCAGTCATTCGATGAGAACCGGCGCTGTTATCGCGTGGACGCGCCGCTGGCGCGCCATCTGGTCGAGCAGTTGATGGACACTGGCTTCGATCCCGCGTACTGCACCAAGACACGCTTCCAGGGCGGGCTGGGGCACGCCTTTGCCCGGCCCCTGAACTTCCTGCTGCCGGACGATGGGCCCGCCGTGGTGCCAGTGATGGTCAACACCTACCATCCACCCGCGCCCTCGCCCAAGCGCTGCATCCAGTTTGGGCAGGCTCTAGCGGAGGCAATTGGGCGCTTTCCTGAGGATCGCCGCGTCGTGCTGGTGGCTTCGGGCGGCCTCAGCCACACGAAAATCGTCGAGCAGCTGGATGCTGGCTTTCTGACGGCGCTGCGAGCTGGTGACCTCAACTACATGGCCGCCATGTCGCCCCAGGAACTGGTGGAAGGCACGTCTGAGATCCGGAACTGGATCGTCGTGGCCGCCGCTGCCGCGGGACGGCCATTTGAGCTCATCCACTACGTGCCGCTGTACCGGACCACGACTGGTGTAGGCTGCGCGATGGGCTTCGCGCGATGGACGTAGCGGGCCAGATCGAGAGCGCGTTCCAGCAGTACTGGGGCGGACATTTCGAGGTCGTCAAGAGCTTCTTTGGCGAGCCGCGGCCTCGTGAGCAGCTGATTGCCTGGCTCGAGCTCCAGCTCTACAAGGAGATCCACGTCGTGCCGCGGAAGGCGCGCGAGATCCTGGAGATGTACGAGCGGCTCGATGCGGACGTCGAACGCTCCGAGTTTGAGGCCGAATGCTATGAGCTCGCCGACGAGGTCCAGCACTACCGACTGCTGGCCGACGTGCACGAGCTGCTTCTGGGCGAGCGGCGGCCCGCCACGTCCTTCACAGCCACGCCCGAACAGCGGGAGCTCGAGGCGGTCCGCCGCACGTACGCGAACGGCGGACCGTTCGTCAAGTCAGTGGGCGGCTTTGCGCCGGGGGGCGGGGCAGCGTTCGCCGCGGCCGGCTCCATGATCGACGGCGGTCCGGTCGAACGCCAGCTGGCGGCGGCATTCGAGGTCATCTACCGCCAGGAGCTGCAGCACTACCACAAGAACCGCTTCGTGTTCGATCGGCTGGCGCGTGAGGCCACCGTGGCCGAGCTCGAGGAGGGGCTGCGCTACGCGCGCGAGCTGGCTCGCCAGCACTTCCTGCTGCGTAACTCCTCATTCGGCTGCCCGCTCTCGCCCGACCGGGTGCGCGAGGTGGACGCAGGCAAGGTCGCGCCATACGTCCCTCCCCCGCTGTATTAGCCCCTTGTCATTCCGAGCGTAGGAGGAATCCGCTCCCAGGGACAGATGCCTCACGTTGTTCGGCATGACAAAGGCGCTAATTAAGCCGGCGCAAGCTCCGCCACTTTCAACGCCGCCTGGTAGAAGACGTCGTAGTTGATCCACTGCTTGGCCTGAGAGGCCTCGTGGTGCTGCCAGATCTCCCGCTGCGTTTCGAAATCGGTGGCCCGAGCCATGACGATCTGGCGGCCGATCTCGCCGTGGTCTTCGTCGGCCTCACCATGGGCGGTGAAGAACGCCAGGGCCTCCCGGCGTACGCTGTAATGCTGCTCCAGCGCGTCGGCCCAGATGGGGTAGACGACAGCGTTGATGCGCTCACCCAGGCGCATATTCGAGGGTAGCCCGCCGATGCGTTGGCTCATGGATCGGTAACGCTCGGCGTCCAGCACCACCTGCATCAGCGGTGACGGCCGCGATCGCATGATCTCCTCGCGCGACAGGCCCAGCCCCTCACCAAAGCGCAGCCACAGCTCGGGATGGCTGGGATAGCCGGAGTTGTCCGCACCCGCCTCCGAGGCCACTACGCTGGCCTGCTTCTGCATCTCCTCCAGGGAGGGCGAGGTGGCGACGATCATGGCGTCGTTGCGAATGGTCTGCACCTTGGCGTGAAAGTCCTGCTTCACCCATGCCTGCAGCTGTTCCGGAGTCCAGTTGCCACGCACCAGCTTCACGCAAAACGGATGGTTGATCTTGGTGTGGTTGGCCAGCACCGCCTCCGACAGCAGGTCCACAAACTGCTCTGGCTCCAGGAAACGCTCGGGCGGTGGCGGGAAGTAGGGCGTCTGCGGCGGACTGTCCAGCTCCGCATACATGCCCCGCACCCGTGTGCGCAGATCGATCAGATTTTCCATGCTTACTCCTCTTCCAGATGCTCCATGAAACGCTCCTCCTCCAACTCGATGGCGAAGTGCAGGTCCCACAACGTCAGCGGATTAAGTCCGTCCAGCGGCGCGTAGCTCTCATTCAGAATGGCGAAGGTGTTGGCCAGTGCCTCGGGCCGGGGAATAGGCCGGCAATCGTAACCGTCCCGCAGCCGCTCGTATTGCCGGCGAAGCTGAGCCTCGTCCTCCAGGCCCATTAGGCGGGCCGGCTCACCGGACATGCTGGCCAGCGCCAAGTCCGGCCGGCAGCGGAACGCGTGCAGCGCCCGATACAGCGCGCGCACAAGGCGCCGCAGCTCGTCCTCGTGGCTCCGCACAAATGGGCCGAGCGCGGCGATGAACAGCGAGCCGATCTCGGGCAGCGGCGGCGCCTCCAGCCGGTGCAGGCCGGCCTCGAGCGCCGCGTCCTCATACAGCGGCGAGCAGATCACGGCGTCCGCCTGGCCGGCAGCGACTTTGCGCCACTGTTGCCAGCGGCCGACATCATGATCTTCCACCACCAGCTGCTGCACGGCGCCTTCCAAGCCTAGGTACCGCAGCCATAACGTGCCCGTAATCCTTGACGACGGCGTGGCCCGGATGGCCACGGATTTACCCGCGAGCTCGCGCAGGTGCTGGATGCCGCGCGAGGCCAGCAGCAGCTCGCTGGACCAGTTCTGGCAGGCCGCGAGACAGCGCACGGGATGCCCATCGCGGCGGGCCGGGTACAGGAAGCGCAGATGCTCGCAGATGACGTCCAGTTCGCCTCGCAGGAAGCCCTGCTCGTAGTTCTCCGAGCCGGCCACGTGGCGTATCTCGAGCTCCAGCTGCTCGTGCTGAGCGGCCATCTCGCGGAGCAGGTACAGCAGTGGGGTGCGGTCGTGGTCTCGATACGCGATCGTGACCGGCTTCATCGCGCTGCCACCGCGGCAATGGGGCTGCCCTGCCGCTGCTGCAGGGCGCGTCCTCCGGTGGCCAACAGCGCCAGCAGCACGAGTCCACCGATCAGCAAGAGCATGACCACCGCGGCCGCGGCTGCCGGTCCCAGCGAGCCTTGCTGCCAGCTGCGCCAGACTGCCACCGACAGCACGCTATTGCGTGGTCCGGCCAGAAAGAGCGCCATGCTGACCTCGCGGAATGTGAGCAGCGCCGTCCACAGCCCGGCGAAGACCAGCGACGGCCTGGCCAGCGGCGCGACGATGCGCCGCACGGCCGCCAACGGGCCGGCGCCGCACAGCCGGGCCTGCTCCTCCAGCTCTTGATGGACTTGCAGCAGGGCGGCGTTGGTGATGCGCGTCGAGTAGGGCAGATGGTTGAGCGTATTGGCGATGACGATCAATCCCAGGCTGCCCGCCAGCGGCAGCCACGGCAGCCAGCGGTCGGCCACCAGCGCCACGATAAATAGCGCGAAGGCGAAGGCCAGGCCCGGCACGGCGTGCGGCAGCATGGCCAGGTTATCCATCAACCGCCGGATGGCAAGCTGTGAGCGCACGACGACCCAGGAGATATTCATCGCGAAGAACAGCACCAGGATAGGCGCGCAGAGCATCAGCAGCGCCGTGTTGCGCAGCGCGGCCGGCCCGCCAATCGTCGCCAACCAGGCCTGCGGACGGTAATTGGACAGGCTGGCCTTGGCTAGCGCCTCCAGCGATGGCACCTGGACATATGAGAACAGCGACAGCCACAGCAACACCAGCACCGGCAGCACCACAGCCAGCAGGAGGTACAAGGCAATGAAGCCGAAGGCCAGGCAATTGCCCGCTCGGCCGAGGTCCACGTCGCGCGGCTTGAAGCCTTTGCCGGTCACCACGGCGTAGCGCTGGCCTCGCGCCAGCACACGGTAGTAGAAGTACATGCCCACCAGGCTCGGGATGGCGATAATCACGCCATACACCCCGGCCGCGCCGTAGCTGACGAGGGTCGACTGGCCAGTCAGCGGCTGCACCGAGTAGAACAGCTCGGTCGACAGCACCGGCGCCTGTCCGCCTGACGCGCCGAGCATGGCGGGAATCTCGAACCACGATACGGCGCTCATCAGCACATAAATCGCGCCACCGAGCAGGGCCGGCCACATCAGCGGCATAGTCACCCGAATGAACGTCCACCAGCGGCTCGCGCCTGATACCGACGCTGCGTCCTCCAGCGCTGGGTCCAGCATGCGCATCGGGCCCGACAGCAGGAACAGCATCGTGGGTGTGGCCGCCAGTCCCATCACCCACGCCATCCCCAGCGGGTTGTTGAGATTGATGGGCACGCGCTCCACGTGCAGCAGGCCTGCCAGCAGGCGATTGAACAGCCCGATGCGCTCGTTCACCAGCAGCAGCCAGCCCATGGCCTGAATGAAGCCCGGCACCAGAATCACGATGCCCATAAGCGTCAGGAACAGATTGCGGCCTGGCAGGGTTGTCCGGTTCAGCAGCCAGGACAGCGGCGCGGCGAACAGCACCGTTACCGTCACGCTGCCCAGTCCCACGATGGCGGTGTTGGGCAGGACACGCTCGATCACGAAAGGCCGGGCCACGTTGCGCCAGTGCTGGAGGGTGAAGCCCGGCTCTGTCGGCAGCCGCGGCACGAACGTCATGTACACGATCACGCCCAGCAGCAGTGCGATCGCACCGAGCACGATCCAGGCAAACGTCGCCGGCAGCAGGTACGGCCGATCGACCCCAAAAAATTCCTCTCCCGCTTGCGGGAGAGGCGAGGTGAGGGTGTCGCGGCCGTAAGGCCGCTCGACTTTGGCTGCTGCCACAGGTGCTCTCACCCTTCGCTCCGCTCAGGGCAAGCTCTAACCTCTCCCAGTCCTACGCGGACGGCGAATACGGGAGAGGAATACGCGGTCACTACTTTCGCTGAGTAACCGCTTCCTTGATTTTGGCGCGGTACTGCTTGCCCTCGGTCGTGCTCCACCACTTGAGCTGCTCGATCGTCTCCGGCGAGGCGTACCACGATGCCAGCTTGGAGCCGCTGGCGTCCAGTGACTGGCGCGCTAGTTTGTCCTGGTCGCTCTGGCCGAAAGCGATGTTCTCCTCGTGGGCCGCGGGCTGCCACGCGGCCTCAGCTTCGGGCGAGCCCATCCACAAGGCCCACAGCGTGGCCGCCGCCGGGTGCTTGGACCCCTTCGGCACGATGTACATCACCTTGCTGTAAGGCGTGTAGTCCTTGAACCAGCTGATGCCCAGCGGCGCCTGCGGGTCCTTGGCCTTGACGTCGAAGAAGTAGTAGCTGTTCATGGGCGCGAACTGGAACTCGCCCAGCAGCAGCCGGTTCAGCGCCGGGCTGAAGTCCACCACGGCCGCGGCGTTCTTGCCGACCTGGTCCAGCGTCTTCAGCCAGGCTTCCTTGTCGGTATGGACCTGGATGCCTAGCTCCCAAACGTCGGTCCAGGGCGGCACGGTGAACTTGCCCTTGAATTTCGGGTCCGCCATGTCGGCCGCGGCCTGAGGCAGTTGGTCGGCCTGGATTTGCTTGGTGTTGTACAGGTATGCCTTGGTCCGGGTGGCCCAGATGAAGGCAGAACCGCTAAACGGCTGCGGGCTCACGTCGTCGGGCTTGACCACACCATCACGTACCCAGCTGTTGGTCTCGCGCAGCAGCGCCTCCCAGTTCTCGATCTTGGTGACGTAGCCCTTGCTCTCCATCTGGATGATGTCTTCTTCTGAGCCGGTGAGCGTATCGAACTCGGGCCGGCCGCCCGCGTCCAGCGTGGTGAGCATCTTGGCGAACTTGCCCGTCTGATCGCCCAGGGCCACGTTGACGTTGATGTTCAGTCCGAAGCGCTTGAGGAACGCTTCCTTGAGCACGGGCACTCTGGGAGACTGCTCGGTCGTGGTGGCGGTGTCGAGCTCGCCCTCCTGCTTGGCTTGAGCGATCAACTTGTCGAGCTGCGACCCGCCGACCGGTGCTGCACCGGCAGGAACCGAGGCCGGCCCCCCGCAGGCTGATAGGGCAATTACGCCCGCCAGCAACACCGCAACCGGCAAGCTGAAGGATCGAGTCTTCGAAAGCCTCAACGAACGTCCTCGCCGCATGAAGATGCCCCATGCTACCAGCAAACCGCCCCCTTTACCTACATGTAGCCGCAACGTAAAATGCCGGCCATGTCCGAACGGCGGCTGAAGTTCGGTCTGGCCGGGATTGGGGCCGGCGCGCGGAACCTGCTCGAGGGTTTCGCTCACAGCCCCCGCGTCCGGCTGACGGCCGTGGCCGACGTGCGTGAGGATGCCCTCACGGCCATGGCCGCCGAGTTCGGCGTCCAGACCTTCCGTTCGGTCGGGGACATGTGCCGGCAGGGCGACGTCGACGCTATCTGGGTGGCCACCCCCAACCAGCTCCACGCGGAGCACGCCATCGCGGCGCTGGAGCGCGGCAAGCACGTTATCGTGTCCAAGCCCATGGCGGTGACGCTGGAGGAATGCGTGGCCATGAACCATGCGGCCGAGCGCAACGGCGTCCTGCTGCTGGCAGGCCACAGCCAGGCCATGGCTGCCCCTATCCGTAAGATGGCCGAGCTGGCCTGGAGCGGCGAATTCGGCCGTCTGGCCATGGTCCACACCTGGCACTACACGGACTGGCTGTACCGGCCCCGGCTGCCGGCCGAGCTAGACGAGAGCCAGGGTGGAGGCGCGGTGTTTCGCCAGTCGCCGCACCAGATCGACATCGTGCGGCTGATTGCCGGCGGCCGGGCGACCAGTGTGCGGGCCACGACCTATCAGCTCGACCCCAACCGGCCGGCCACCGGCGCCTACAGCGCCTTCCTCACCTTCGCGGACGGCGCCGCGGCGACGATCGTGTACTCCGGCTGCGGCCATTTCAGCGCCGACGAGCTGACTTTTGGCCAGGGCCGGCCGAATCTGCCCACGATCCGCGGCCAAGCCGGCGATGAGGCGCGGCTCAAGGAGTCGCTACGTACCCAACGATCGCCTGCCACGGCGGCCCATTCGTTCTTCGGCCTGACGCTGGCCACCTGTGAGCGCGCCGACATCCGCCAATCGCCTAACGGCCTGTACGTGTACGACGACGCCGGCCGGCGTGAGATCGAGCTGCCGGTCGAGGAGCAGCGCGGCGAAGCCGAGTTCGAGGAGCTGTACCAGGCGGTGGTCCATGGTCGTCCGCTGACCCACGATGGCCGCTGGGGCCTAGCCACCCATGAGGTGACGCTGGCCATCCTGCAGTCGGCCAGAGAGGATCGGGAGGTGCGGCTCAGCCGCCAGGTCGCGGCGCCGGGCTACAGCCGCTCGCGCGAGAGCCGGTAGCCGAAGACTCGGGCGCCCAACAGCACGATCATCACGAAGCCTGTGATCAGCACACCGACCGCGGCGCCGCGCTCTCGCGTACCGGAAAAGGCGTACTCCAGCATCAGGATCGACAGCGGCCGCGATTTGGCGCTGTACAGCAGCACCGCCGTTGGCACGTCGTGGATGGCCTGCAGGAATGTCAGCAGGCCGACGGTCACGGCCGTAGGCGCCAGCAGGCGCAGCAGGATGCGCCGGTAGACCAGCAGCCAGCGTCCGCCGCAGACCCTGCCCGCCTCCTCCAGCTCGCGTCCGAGCTGCAGCAGCCCGGCCTTGAAGAACTGCGTGCTCAGTGGGCTGCCCCGCACCACGAAGGCCACGATC
>WNFB01002380.1_pt1 | contig 16360 bp, 11 predicted proteins | sample 5400501 | NCBI WGS metagenome assembly WNFB01 (sample SAMN13153341, study PRJNA577476) | soil metagenome | isolation source: 200 cm saprolite under Douglas fir tree site 2 hole 1 | place: USA:California | collected 2015-04-18
TGCTCCGCGAACCCATGGGGTATTATAGCGCGGGTACTGCGCTCACCTGCAGTTGTGACGTGTGTCACAGATGAATGTGCGGGAGTGCTGTTACAAAGATACAGTGAGGTACAGAGACGCCTCGCTCGCGATGAATGCGGATTCATACCGAATTGCAATGAACGGGAAGACTTTGCGACGGACGGAGAAAAGCCTATTGCGCTCCCGCAAGTGCCGCCGAAAGTGTATGCTCTTGAGCGCCTGATTCGTTTAGAGGAGTGGCCACTCGTTGAACTTTGTCGAACAAAACTCCTCGAGCGTTTGTAATTTCCAATTTCAGTTCTGGTATTTAGCATCGGAGGAAGCTTCATGATTATAGGTGTGCCCCGAGAGAGCTTTCCCGGCGAGCGGCGCGTGGCGCTGGTGCCCGCAGCCATTCCGAATCTAACCAAAGCGGGCTTGGAAGTGGTGGTGGAGGCCGGAGCGGGTGCCGGTGCGGGGTATCCGGACGCGGACTACGCCGCGAAGGGCGCGAAGATTGCTGTCGATCGCGCCGAAGTATTTCGCGCCGCCGACATTGTCGTGCAAATTCTCTGTTACGGATCCAACGACAAAACCGGCAAAGCCGACGTTCCCCTTTTCCGCAGCGGCCAGGTACTTATCGGGTTCTTGAGGCCGCTGGGCTCCATCGAAACCATTCAGGAAATCGCCGCCAAGGGCGTGACTTCCTTTTCTGTGGAATTGATGCCGCGAACCACGCGCGCGCAGAGCATGGACGTGCTTTCCTCGATGGCCACGATTTGCGGCTACAAGGCGGTCGTGCTTGCGGCCGACACTTCGCCGCGCATTTTCCCGATGCTCACCACGGCTGCGGGAACGATTACCCCGGGCCGCGTTTTTGTGATTGGGGCGGGCGTGGCGGGATTGCAGGCGATTGCCACGGCGCGGAGACTTGGCGCCGTGGCTTTGGCTTACGACCTGCGACCCGCCGCGAAAGAGCAAGTGCAGAGCCTCGGTGGACGGTTCGTCGAGCTTCCGATCGAAGCGAAAGACGCCGAAGATGCGCGCGGGTACGCGCGGGCGCAGGATGAAACTTTTTACAAACGCCAGCGCGAACTGCTGGGAAAAGTCGTAGCGGAAAGCGACGTGGTGATCACCGCGGCAGTCATTCCGGGGAAAAAGCCTCCGATTCTGGTGACCACGGAAATGGTTGCGAGCATGGCGCCAGGATCGGTGATCGTAGATCTGGCCGGCGAGCGCGGTGGCAATTGTGAGCTTACTCGTCCAGGAGAAATCGTCGTGGAGCATGGAGTGACGATCATCGGCTGGTTCAATTTGGCCAGCACCGTGCCCTATCACGCCAGTCAGATGTACGCGCGGAACGTGACCGCCTTTCTGCTGCACCTCGTGAAAGACGGGAAGCTGCAACTGAATATGGACGATGAAATCGTCCGCGAGACGATGCTGACGCGGGGCGGGGAAGTAGTCAACGCACGCATCAGAGAGTTTTTTTCGCTCCCGGCCCTGCCGGCTAATTCGAAGGAGGTGGCGAAGTCATGAAACTGGATCTGCTCACCAGCCTCTACGTTTTCATGCTGGCTGCATTTATCGGCTTTGAAGTCATACGCCGCGTTTCCCCTCTTCTGCACACACCCTTGATGTCGTTGACGAACGCGCTCGATGCCATCGCCGTGGTGGGCGCCATCATTCTTGCCGGTGAGTACCATGCGCACGGCGCGCTGCTCGCAAAGATCCTGGGAACCATCGCCATCGTCGCTGCGACCAGCAACATCGTCGGTGGATTCCTGATTACCGATCGCATGCTGAAAATGTTCAAAGCCAGCGGACCGAAGAAACCATGACCAACCTGCCCGGCATGGAACACCTCATCGAGATCACCTACCTGATTGCTACCGCGCTTTTCATCCTTTCGCTCAAGTGGCTGAGCTCTCCGGCGACCGCGCGCCGCGGAGTCTTTGCCGGCGAGCTGGGCATGTTGCTGGCGATTGCCGGCACGTTACTGCATCACGGCATTGTGGAATACAAATGGATCGTCACCGCCCTGGTGCTGGGAACAATTATCGGGGTGCCGCTCGGCGAAGTGGCGATGACCGCGGTGCCGCAGCGGACGGCGCTGAGCCACGCGTTTGGCGCGTTGTGCGTGACGCTGGTCGGCACCGCGGAATTTTATTTGCGCACGCCGGATGTGCCGCGCTTCATGATGGGCGTGCTTTCGCTGGAGGTCATCCTGGGATCGCTGACATTCACTGGCAGCTTGATGGCTGCGGGAAAATTGCAGGAAATACTGCGGCAGCGGCCCATCACGTATAAAGGACAGAACTTCGTTAACCTTGCGCTGCTGGGCGTCGCCGTTGTTGTCGCGGGCATCCTGGTAGCGCATCCGGAAAAGACGCAGCTCTTCCCGCTGATTGTCGGCATTCCACTTCTGTTCGGCGTGATGATGATCATTCCCATCGGTGGCGCGGACATGCCGACGGTGATCTCCCTTTTGAATTCCTACGCAGGACTTTCGGCGGCGGCAATGGGCTTTGTGCTGGACAGCAAACTCCTGATCATTGCCGGCGCGTTGGACGGAGCTTCCGGTTTCATTCTCTCCGTGAACATGTCGAAAGCGATGAACCGTTCGTTTTCGAATGTGCTCTTCGGAGCGTTTGGACAGGAGCAGACGGCGGCCGCAGGCAAGCAGGAAGCGCGGCCGGTGCGCAGCGCGACACCGGAGGAAGCCGCGGCGATCCTCGCAGCGGCGAACAAGGTGGTCATTGTGCCGGGGTACGGAATGGCCGTGGCGCAGGCGCAGCATAAAGTGCGCGAATTGTATGACGCGCTCACCAAGCGCGGTGTGGACGTTAAGTTTGGAATTCATCCGGTCGCCGGCCGCATGCCGGGGCACATGAACGTTCTGCTCGCGGAAGCGGACATTCCTTACGACAAACTGCTGGACATGGACGAAATCAACGGGGATTTTCCGCAGACCGACGTGGCGCTGGTGATTGGCGCGAATGACGTCACCAATCCCGCAGCGCGCACGGACGCCTCCAGCCCGATCTACGGCATGCCGATCCTTGACGTGGACAAGGCGCGCACGGTGATGGTGATCAAGCGCAGCATGGCGGCGGGTTTTGCGGGAATCGACAATCCGCTCTATTACTTCGACAGGACGCTCATGCTCTTCGGAGACGCAAGATCCTTCGTAGGCTCCATTGTGCGCGAACTCGGCGGCGGGAACGAGTAGTTGCGTTTTGCCGTCCACCACCTCAAACCTGTCATTCCGACCGGAGGGACGGCGCTTTTTGCCGTCCCGCAGCGGAGGAATCTCTCTTCAAACTAGGATTTCAGGTTTAGTCTTACTCCGCGCCGGATCGTTTGAGCGCACTCACCATTTGGCGTTATGGAAGATGATGCCCAGCCTGCAGCGGCTTCCACGATGCACACGGATCCAAGAAAAATGGGGCGGGATTAGATTCCCGCCCCATGTCCAGTCATTTTTGAAAGAGCAAAAGTCTCAGGCGTGGGCTTCCGTTGAGCGACCATTTAAGGGCGCGAGCGGAACGGTGCCGTGGAACTGCTCGGCTTCCGTTGAGCCCGCCAGCGCGGTCGTTGAAGAATTGCCGCTGGAAACAACCTGAGCGATTTCGTCGAAGTACCCGGTGCCGACGAAACGCTGGTGCGTGACGGCGCGGTACCCGAGTTCCTGCGCGGCGAACTCTTCCTGCTGAAGTTTCGAATAAGCCGTCATGCCGGCCTGCGAGTATCCGCGAGCCAGATGGAACATGGACATATTCAGCGCGTGGAAGCCGGCAAGCGTCACGAACTGGAATTTGTAGCCCATTTTTCCAAGTTCTTGCTGGAAGTTGGCAATCGTAACGTCGTCGAGCTTCTTCTTCCAGTTGAACGACGGCGAGCAATTGTAGGCCAGCAATTTTCCGGGGAATTTCGCATGAATCGCGTCGGCGAATTTCTTCGCCTCAGCGAGATCGGGTGTCGAAGTTTCGCACCAGATCATGTCGGCATACGGCGCGTAAGCGAGACCGCGTGCGATCGCCGCGTCAATGCCGCCGCGGAACTGGTAGAAGCCTTCGGCCGTGCGTTCGCCGTATATGAATTCGCGGTCGCGCGGGTCCGCGTCGGATAGCAAAAGTCCGGCAGAATTGGCATCGGTGCGCGCAATGAGAATGGTGGGCACGCCGCAAACGTCGGCCGCCAGCCGCGCCGCCACAAGCTTTTCGATGAACTCCCGCGTAGGCACGACGACTTTCCCGCCCAGATGGCCGCATTTCTTCGCCGATGAAAGCTGATCTTCGAAATGTACGCCCGCGGCGCCTGCTTCAATCATCGCTTTCATGAGTTCGTATGCGTTGAGGGAACCGCCAAACCCGGCTTCCGCATCGGCAACGATCGGCGCGAACCAATACGTGCCGGACTTTTTGCCTTCCGCGGATTCGATCTGGTCCGCACGCAGCAGCGCCCGATTGATGCGCTTCACCAGATTCGGCGCCGAATCGCAAGGATAAAGACTCTGGTCGGGATAGACGTCACCGGCGGTATTGCCGTCCGCAGCCACCTGCCAGCCGCTCCCGTAGATTGCTTTTAGCCCGGCCTGCACCATTTCAATCGCTTGATTGCCGGTGATCGCGCCGAGCGCGGGAACGTACTCGTCCTTGTGCATGAGATTCCAGAGGCGCTCTGCGCCCAGGCGCGCGAGCGTGTGCTCGATGTGGATGGAGCCGCGCAAGCGGAGCACATCGGAATAAGAATATGGCCGCTTGATGCCGGACCAGCGGGGATCATTGGCCCAGTGGTTGAGTGGGTGATGGTTGTTGCCGTTCCCGTTGGCCCCGTTCGTTCCATTTGCCGACATTTGGTATTCCTTGCCTTTCTGTTTTCTGCGACTGCTAAACAAATACCGGGACGATCATGCTCGCGATGGAGTAGACTCCAGAATCGTATCCCAGTCAAACCGACTCGTCCGATTCGGACGAGTGGTCGGATTGGGCTAGTCTGGCCCGGTTGTTGGGCCCGGCCAGGAATCCCCGGATTTCAATTCTGTGGATGTAGCAAGGTCTATCAGCGGGGAAGGGCATGTCTTCTCTCACGGACAAGCGAATCGCAAATCACGACGCGGAAATCCCTGACCAATTCTTGAAACAGCTCAAGGAAGATATCGCGTGGCGCAGGATCGGGAGCGGCCTCCAGCGCCTCGCGGATCACAAAGAACTGATCGAATCTTGCAACCTACGGCAGAAAAACGCGGCCATCCTGCTGGGCTATTTTGCCCAGTGGGTCGACATCGGGTTCTCCGGCGGAGGGCTTCTCAAGCGCCTCCTTTCACGCTTTTCGAGCGCCCACCCCGAGACGCTTTCCTTGCTGGACTACGCTCACTTGAGAATGGCCGGCGGACTCGTGGCCATGTCGGAGGAGGAATTCGCAAAGGCGTCCAAGTGTTTTGACACGGTCCTCGCGCTGCAGGAGGAAATCAGCGATCAGCAAGCGATTTCCATCGCCAACTTCTGGATGGGAAGATGTCTGCGGCGCCAGGCCCGGTACGAGGACGCCCTTGGGTATGTGGCCAAAGCCAGAGAGCTGGCCTTGCGGCTGAAGTTCCCCAAGATGGCCGCGGTCATGCAGGTGTTGGAAGGGTGGATCGCCTTCCAGGAAGGCCAGCCGGAGGAAGCGGCGAGGATTCTCCGTGAGGCGGAGGAGGTGTTGGCGGACACCGACGACTACGTGACGCTCGGAAACATCAGCTCCGCATACGGCAGAATCGCCCGCCGCCGAGGTAATTCCGAGCAAGCGCTTTCCAAGTTCGAGAAAGCCATCGAGCTGTACAACAAGCGGGATCCTTACAATCGGAATCTCGCGAGATCTTTCGTAAACATCGCATTTGTGAAGAGGCTGCTCGCCCTGCAGCTTGGCAACAAGCTTGATTCGGAAGCGGCCAGGTTCAGAAAAAAACGGCAAGGCGCCGCGAAATCCGTGGCCTTTCCCAAGCTCCGTGGGCGCGAGCAACTTACGCGGCTTCGCGAGGAAGCCTTCGAACATCTTGCCAAGGCTCGAGAAGTCTATGACCGCTACGACGACCATCGCGGCAAGGGCAATGTTCACGTCACTTTTGGCTATCTGAATCTCGATAACGGTGAACTCGATCGCGCCGCGGCCGAAGGAGCTACGGCGTTCCGCCTGGGCGACGAGAAAAAAGACAGCGTTCTCAAGAGCCGGGCGCGCATGCTCCAGTCCGCGGTGGAATGCGCAAAATTCGAAGAACAGATTGAGGAAGGCTCGAGCCGGGTCCCCTCTTCGCAGCTGGCTTGCGAATTTGCCCGCGAGGCGCTGGAATCTGCAAAGCACACCCAGAATCGCCGTCTGATCGCCAAGTCGCACATCGCCTTAGGCCTGGCGCTTTGCCTGGGTTTCCCAGAGGACCTGGAAGCGGCCCAGCAATGTGCTGACGGAGCGGCGGCGTTGCTCAAACCCGCCCATCAGGACTACGTCTGGAGAGAGCTGCAGGATCTGACGCGAAAGCTTCGAGGCGCCGGCAACGTCAACTCCACGCTCCGGGAATGGTCTCAGGGCATCGTTGGCAACAAATCGTTCCAACAAGTGAGCGAAGAATTTGCGGCCATCGTGATTCCAAAGGTGTGGAGGCGCGAAGGGTGCAAAATAGTGCGTGTGGCGGCGCGTTTGTCGATCTCACCGAAGAAGGTTCGGAGGATTTTGAGAGATCAGGGGTTGCTGAGAGGCACCGAGAGCGGGTAGCGAACGCCTGCCGAGAATTGTCGAGGCGCTCAGGGAAACAGCGCGGCGAATGTCCTGGCAATTGCAGAAGAGCGGGGCAACAGGGGCCGCGGAACGAGCGGCCCCGTGCATTCGAAAGATTATTTGCTGTCGCCCGCGACGACGAGATTGTTCTTCACCGAAAATACGTTGGGAACCCCGTTGGCACGAAGGTTCGCAAGATTTTTATCGGTTTCGGTATCCACCACACCCTCCAGCGTGACGTTGCCATTCTTCACGATGATGTGGATCGAAGGCACGGCCTGAACTGAGTAACGCGAGAGCCCGTCGTACCCGTAAATGGCGCGGTACAGCGCGCGGCGGAGCTGGTCATCCAGCGGCGAGAGTGGAAGAACCTCGATATTGTTCACAACCGAGGCGACTCCTTCGATGCTCTTCACGGCGGCTCCGGCATCCGACTTCAACACGGGCCGAGTGACCTGGCCGTATAGAGTCACCTTGTCGCCCTCCACGCGATACGCGAGGTTGTCGAATACGGAGTACCACGGCAACATAACCAGCTGGTGCCGCACTTCCTTATAGAGTTTTTCCCGATACTTTGCTTCACTGCGCTGGTGCTTCGCTTCCTGCGGCACAGCCGCCGCGGAATATGGCATCGCCAAAAGCGATGTGGCGAGCAGCGCTAGTACAAACAGGGCCCGGAGCTTTTTCCTCATGATTACCTCCCGGACAAACGTCCTTTCATTATTCGACTATTTAGATTCAGGATGCACTGCAAATGGCTGCCTGCTTTCGCGCCGGGGGAGGTGCTAGCATATTCCCCAGAAGGGCCGCAAGAAGCATGGAACTCTCTTGGTGGGAGAAACTTTTTGACAGCAATGGTGTTGGATACAGATTGCGGCAGAGGGAGTAGCACGGTGCTGGCCATTGCGCATCGCGGAGCCTCCGGGAACGCGCCGGAAAACACGCTGGCGGCGTTCAAGAAAGCGGTTGCGCTGGGGGCGGCGTTCATCGAGACGGATTTGCAGCTTTCGCGCGATGCGCGTTTCGTGGCCATTCACGATGCCACGGTGAATCGAACCACCAACGGGCAGGGAGCGGTGCGCGACATGACGCTCGCGGAGCTGCGGCGGCTGGATGCCGGATCGTGGTTCGGGAGCGCGTTCGCGGGAGAGCGCATCCCCACTTTGGAAGAGATTCTGGAATTTTCCAAGAAAAATGACGTGGTGTTTTACCTGGAGATAAAGCCGGGCGGGCCGTGGGGCGGGGAGCGATCGCTGATCGGCGCGCTGCGCGAATCGGGAGAGATTCCGCGGACGGTGGTGATTTCTTTTGACCCGGCGATCGTGCTGGGTTTGCGGAACATCGAACCAACGTTGATGACCGGGCTGCTGTACGACGGGCAGATCGAGAATCCGCTGGATAAAGCCGTCGCCATCGGCGCGCGGCAACTGGCCGTGCGGGGAGATCTGGTGACGCCGGCGATGATTGCGGAAGCCCAGAAGAAAGATTTGCAAGTGGTGTGCTGGACTGTGAATCACCCCGCGCACATGCGCATGCTCATCGCCGCCGGTGTGGACGGCATCATGAGCGATTATCCGGAGCGGCTCGTCGCCGCGAACAAGAAAGACAAAGACTGAGCAGGCAATGTCTCGGACGATCCGAGGAACCCTCTCTCCAGGTGCATCAAAGCACGCGGGGCCGAAAAAAGCCGGCGCTTTTCGCCTAGTTCTTCGGAGCACCCTGAACAGGCTTGAGGATTGCTTGCTGATCATCATTCGTCCGTACATTTTCATAGAACTTGCGCAATGCCGGGTAATTATCCACCGGCACATGAAAAGCCCCGAGTGCTTCTTAGCCGGTCGGCAAGCCGGGCGAACCACGCGAAAACGAAAAAGAGTTTGTGAGCGAGCCGCAGCCTGCGAGCCTGATGACGAGAGTGGTGGCCCGGGAGTTTCATTGTGCGGACTCCGGACTAGAAAGCAGGAGAGAATAAAGAGCCGCGAACTGTGAAACCGGGAGTTGCTCGGCGCGGGCGTCCGGGCGGAGATTCAGAGAGGCGAGGGCTTCGCGGACATGATCTGGTTTGGCGAGCGTCCGGAGATTATTGACCAGAGTTTTGCGCTTCTTCGAGAAACACAATTTCACAAAATCCAGGAAGCGAGATTCGGCGTCGCGAGATGAGTTTGCCTGCGCGCCCGCGGCTGGCGGGCCGCCGGAGCCGAGGGAGAGCTTTGCGCGTTCTCCGGGCAGGCGGAGTGTGACGAGCGCGGAGGTGACTTCCGGCGGCGGATTGAACGCGTTGCGAGGGATTTCAAAGACGAATTCGGGGCGCGTGTAGAACTGGGTGACGACGGAGAGATAGCCGTAATCGCGCGTGCTGGGTTGGGCCGCGAGGCGGAGGGCCACTTCGGTCTGAATGACGATGTGGATTTCGTCGATGAGGTCGGCGAAGCCGAACAGGTGATGAAGGATCGGCGAAGTAATGTAGTACGGAAGATTGCCGTAGATGCGCATGCGGCGTCCGGAAGCGATCGCGGCGATATCTGCTTTGAGAACATCGCCGGGAACGACGGAGAGGTTGGGAAATTTTTGCGCCAGGCGGCGGAGGCCCGCGATGAGCGATGGATCGAGTTCGATGGCGTGAACGGGAGCGCCGGTGGCGAGGAGGTGCTGGGTCATTTCACCATGGCCCGAACCAATTTCGATCCAGCAATGTTGATCGTCCCCATGAATCGGGACTCGCATAGAACGCTCGTCCCGACCCGGCCGGGACTCGCAGACGATGCTCGTCGCCGGGAGCGGCGCGATGGAGTGGGGCGAAACGCGAATGGCGCGTGCGATCTCTTCGCGCCATTGGACGCTTTCCAGGAAGTGCTGGCCGAGGCGTTGGCGTGCCATGGGAGGAACAGTGTAGCAAGAGGCGCGCGATGCGCGCCGAGAGGTAAGGAAGTAAGGAGGTAACGATGTAAGGAAGTGAGCGCTGTACGCGCTTCGACCGGTTGCTTTGGGTGGCGATAACCAGGATGCCTCGATGGGGTACACCCTCCGTCGCGATGGAAAGTCTGCGTAACTGATTGAGTAGAAATGAGTTGTGGGGGTGCCGTTGTGTAGGAGAGTGCTGCAAGAGTATGAAAGGAAAGGGGATAGGGGTAGGAATAGGGATAGGGCGAAACGCGACTTGTACTAGGTGCCAGCTTAGAGGCAGCCCCGCTGGAAAGTTGGAGACCCCACCCCCTGTTTTTTGTAAGTGTTGCATCTAAAGGATTTAGCCATACTGTAAGTCTTTTGTTTGCAACACTTGCGGGGGAACCCATAAGTGTTGCATCTAAAGGACTTAGGGGATAGTGAACAGCGGTCAGTGAACAGTGGTCAGTGCAGAAAGGAGCAGCAATCGCACGTGAAGATGCTGAAGGAGTTAGAAGGACCGCGTGGCGGGGGCGCATGGATCACGGGGCACAGAGGAATCGTGCCGACCTAACGAAACCATTATAGCATATTGGTACCGGATGTCAATGATTACTTGTAAGTGCTTTGGATGCTGGGGGATAGCGCGGTGTCTGTTTAGACTGGCATCGGGAAATGCGTAACAGTGCAGCATTACCGGCGCGAAACGGCTGAAACCGTGTCGAAGCTCAGACCCCTAGCGTAAGACCGCTGGTCTAGGCACCCGTCAATTTTAGGGAACTTCAGCTACGTTGATTGGCGCAAAACCATCGGAGCGCAATAACGCTAAACCTTTTGCAACAGCGCACATGCAGGATTCAACGTCGGAGCGAACGTTAGGATCGGGAAGTATGAATTGCTCCTTTGAAAGATGTCCGAACATCGCAAGCACGGAGTTCTGCACCACTGCGCTTAATGACGAACCACCGCTCATAATCACAAAGTCGATGTTTTCAATACTTCCCACCGCCCTCAAAACGGTCTGCGTAACTCTCGACGCCATCCGCGTCATGATAGGCTGAAGTGCATGCGAGATATCGGGCGGGCTGAGCGTTGTCGACTTGAAGGATGAGTCAGGGAACTCCACTGTCACGGTTCCTTCTTTCGAGAGTTCGATTTTGGCTCTCTCTACGTTGCGCTTGATTCGCTGTCTTGCCGACAGCGGTTGTTCTTGAAACCACTTAAGTGCCGTTTCGCCTCCCTTAGATAGGCAGTGTTTCAAGATTTGGTAATCCATCTCCGATCCGCCCTCGGGAAACCCGCTGGAGCCTAGTATGTCCTTGTTCAAGTCAAACTTTCCTGGTTCTCTAATCCTCATGACCGTGATGTCAAGCGTCCCGCCGCCATAATCCAAGACGAGCGTGTTGCCAGATGCTATTTCCATGTACGCTCTCGCAGCTGCGAGTGGTTCAGAATACAAAGAAATTCCTTCGTAACTTGCGCTCTCGCCGAATGCCCCTCGCTTCGCGGCTTCACGAAGGTAACGAATTCCCACCCCCCCCAAAGCTTGCAGGCACACCGATCACGACATCTTTCTGGTCCTCGCCGCTTACCTTACTGCGCCGTATCAACTCCTTGACGAGAGTTGCGGTTCCCGGAACAAAATCCTTTGGCTTCAAAGGGACATCTCCATCGTACCGAGCAACTCTCTGAATCTTGATTATTGGATTAAGCGCCCCACTCCTGTCTTCTCGTAGTGCGACAACCGCCTTGGTTTCCAGAAGTGTCGCTGGTTCAATTGTGCTCCGGTCGAAATGTAGCTTCATTTCTTGCAGGAGGTTAGTATCGCGTTGCATTTCATAGCCGTGCCTTAGGGCTTCGTGCCCATATGTGTTTCGCTTTGCATAGCACTTGTCGCTGCTGCATTCACAAAGCACGGACGGAAGCACTTGGGCGTTATAGCTTTCGAAATCTAATTCGAGCGATTGTAGTCTTGGCGCAGTGTCGCCTTCTGAAAGGACCGCTACAGATGAGTTTGTTGTGCCAAAGTCAATCGCGATCATCTCTGTCTCCCGATCTCAAAACTTTTGAGCTCCCTACGACCCTACCATCTACCTTCAGACCCAGGCTGAAGATGCGTAAGCGTCCAGGCTGAGAGGGATCCCGGAAGAGCTTGTGTTTGTCACTTGAAACATCTTCCTGGTTAAGTGGCTCCCCAAGTGCGGGCTCAACTTGATCCAACCCCATGCCCCGAAGAATGCTTCTGAACGTGAAGTACCCCGCCAACATCTCTTCTACTTCATCAAGTCCATCCCTCAGAGTAATGCCGAAATCAGTTTTAATATTCTGATCAAGTTCCTGCATTGAGTTCTTAGCACGCTCATTGAGATTCGCGAAATAGGTTAGAGACTTGACGATCTGTTCCACCACGAGTTCGAGCTTCGGCCAGGAGCTGTCGGGCAACGATAGGTACAGTTTGATCGCCCAGGGATTTGCCCCGAGGAAGAAACTTATATTATGGGGCGTGATGGACCTTGCGGAAAAGAGGGCGTTCAAGAGCTGCGCGTCGGCGGGCCGGGTTTCGGTGCCGACGATTTCTGAGACCGATGCTATGGATGGGTCGATTGTTGGTGATTCCGAGGAGCGCCACCCATTGACGGAGTCCAATAGGCTGCCAAGTCTTGCCTGAAGGGCTTGGTTGTTCTGCGCAGTGCGGATCCCGGTCCTAAGTCCAACTGAGGCTCGGTCTGCAAGTTCCTGCTTTTGGGCATCTCGAGTCCTCGGCCATTCTGTAGCAATGGTCTGCAAAGACTGGCTATGGTTCAAAACTCGGGCGCACATTGCGTTAATCAACGAGGCTTGGGATGAGGCGTCCTCAAGGTCAGCAACGAAGCTGGCAGTAAGCAGGCCCTGTTCAAAGAGGCGGGGAACGTAAGACGTTAGCATCCACTGCTTGAGGAAATCCTGTTTTGTAGTGGCTGTCTTGAGCCAACCGAGAATCAATCCGTTCGGGACTTTGGAACTTATTGCATCGAACAAGACATTCCAAGTTCTTTCATCGCGAATCCGCTGCGCTATGTTCCAGATGTTCCTGGCGAGCAAGGAAAGGGACGGCTCTCGACTAAGGTTGAGTTGCGTGGCTTCTGCAGAGCTTCCCGAATGTTTGACTACGAGATCGACGAATAGCTCGTCCGCAGAGGAACCATCGAGTCGGTGTAGTGCTCGGACGGAAGCGTTCAAAAAATTGGGGTTGGATGTTTGAGAACCGCTGCTAAGTGAGTCGCGCAGGAAGCGGATGAGCCGCGCTGGTTCTCGCTTTGCCAAAGTTTCAAGAGTGTCTACTAAAACGCGGTTGGGCAGCTTTCCGATTGGCATAGACTCCAAAAACTCGGGATTGTCTGCGAGCCATTGAGTCGCCACACCCTTCTTGTCGGTCTTTAGAGTTCGCACCAGGATCTGTTGAAAGTCCGTGTAATCCATTAAACCTAGCTGCAGGTTGACTGCTCGTGCCGACAAGGAAAGTAACGGGTTGCGAGACTTTTGTAGCTTTGTACGGATGTGGGGAGGGAGAGACAGCAAAGCGTCAGAGTAATTTCGTCTCAGAGCATCCAGGACCGCGGCCGTGAATGCGCCCTGACTGGGATCGTCGTTCTCGACGAGAGCTGCTAGCAGCGCTGTCACAAGTCTTGGACTTAAGACGGCGAGGAGGCCTGTTTCGGGCGGCTCCTTGCTTCGTTTCAGGGTCGCAAGTGCACCCTCTGAGATCAGATGTTCCGGCGCTGCCTGGCACATGAAATACGTCATCTGCTGACGGACAAACTGCCCGTAGCCTTCGTCGGAGAGCAGAGGAAACAAATGTTCGACACTCGCTATAAGCTCAGTAATATTCTTCGCGCTCAATCTCGCTAATTGGTCCCGCGCATCGAGAGGGGGTAGGGATATGAGCTCGAACAGGAAGGCAACGTCGACTGTCTCATTGCTTCCCCTCGCGGCCTGAGAAGCGGGCGGCGCCGCAATCAAGATCTCGCTTGAGCGGGTCTTGAGGTAACGGATGAAATTGTTAACGATGGCGGAAGGCGAGGCGTGTTTCAAACATGACTGGATGAGGCTCGTGCTCTCGCGTGCCAGCGAAGCAAGGAGGAAAACTAGATCGTTCTCGTTGCATGCCTTCAGCCCCGTTCCGAAGGCTACTTCCTTAAGTTCGCTAGAATAATCCTGCAGAGCCAGGAAAAAATTCCGCGCGTTGGGACCTGAAGCTATGCCTTCAACTAGTCGTTCAGTTTGGTCCCGTTTTGCCTTCTGGTAGTCGTCGAATTCTTTCCTCACCCGAAGCAGCACCTCTTCGGTGGCGTGCTCCTTTTTTATCCCGAGATCAAACAGCCAGTTCTGAAAGGCTCTCGGGTCGGCGGAATTGAAGGTCCATAGGCGACTTAGGGCGCGCAGAACATGGATGACGTCAGATGGGGATCCGCCTGCGGCCGCAAGCCTGTTCCAGGCTTGCTCCGCATTCTCAGGAACCCCGAATCGAACTGACGGACTACCAGCCAAGGTGAATCTCCAGTCCCAAAAATACCATGAGACAGGCGGGCGGTATGTAGTGATATGTATCGAGCGGCAATGGCGAGGTCCGCGTGAGCCGCTATCACTTGGGGAATCCTTTTGGCGGGGGACCGGCGTTTGGGCGATGGGGCCTTTGTGGCTGCAAGGGGCGCGCGGTTTGGAATGAGGACAAAAGCCAAACTCCGCATCATGCATAGGTTTTTGAAGCGCGCTGGCGTAAAATGCCTTCTGCACGTGAATTGAGTGAGAGAGTCATGAGAATTTTATTTGTGGCATCGGAGGGGCTGCCGTTTTCGAAGACGGGCGGCCTGGCGGACGTGGTGGAGGCGCTGCCGAGGGCGCTGGTGGCGCAGGGCCACGAGTGCGCCGTGGTGCTGCCGCGGTATCGCGGGACGAAGGCGACGGCGGTGGTGATGCCAAGCTTGACGATTCCGATGGGCGGGACGCGGCTGCGTTTTCCGGCGATTGCCGATGGCACGCTATTGAATGGCGTGCGCTACTTTTTTGTGGATGATCCGGCTTATTTTGACCGCGACGGATTATATGGCGGGAGCAGCGGAGATTATCCGGATAATCCGGAGCGGTACGCGGAGTTCTGCCGCGTGGCGATTGAGATCGCAAAACACATCTGGCCCACGGACGTATTTCACTGCCATGACTGGCAGACGGCGCTGGTGCCGCTGCTGCTGCGGATGTCTTACAGCGATGATCCGCTGGTGAAGGATATTCCGGTTGTTTTCTCGGTTCACAACATGGGGTATCACGGGCAGTTCAACAGGGACGTGCTGGCGCGCGTGGGAATTGCGCAGAGCTTGTTTCATCCGAGCGGGCTGGAGTTTTTCGGGAGCGTGAACCTGCTGAAGGGCGGGCTGGTTTATTCGGACTATTTGACGACCGTCAGCAGGAAATACGCGGAAGAGATCCAGACGCCGGAATATGGACACGGACTGGAGGGAGTGGCGAAGAGCCGCGCGAGCCGGCTGGTTGGAATTTTGAACGGCGTGGATTACACGGCGTGGAATCCGGAGAAGGACAAGCTGATCGCGGTGACGTATTCGGCGAAAGATTTGAGCGGGAAGCAGGTGTGCAAGCAGGACCTGCTGGAAGTGTTTGGATTGTCACACGATCACTTGGAGCGGCCGCTGATCGGAATCGTGTCGCGGTTTGCGGATCAAAAGGGCTTCGATTTGATCGCGGAGAAGGCGCACGAACTGATGCGCGAAGATCTGGTGCTGGTGGTGCTCGGAACGGGCGACCGGAAGTATGAAGATTTGTTCCGGGCTTTGGCGGCGGCGTATCCGGGGCGCGTGGGCGTGAAGATCGCGTACGACAACGCGCTGGCGCACAAAGTCGAGGCCGGGGCCGATATGTTCCTGATGCCTTCCCGCTACGAACCTTCGGGGTTGAACCAGATGTACAGCTTGAAGTATGGTACGGTGCCGATTGTGAGAGCCACCGGCGGTTTGGACGACAGCATCGAGCCGTTCGACCTGGAGCACGGCACAGGGACGGGGTTCAAGTTCAAGGAGTATACCGGCGAGGCGCTCTTGTTCGCGGTCCGGCAGGCGCTGCATCATTACATGGATGAGCGGATCTGGAAGCGCATCCAGTTGAACGGGATGGCGAAGGATTTTTCGTGGAAGACCCCTGCGGCCGAGTATGCGAAGCTGTACGAGGCCGCGCGAGCTGTTCGCGGATTCTCGTCACCAGCGCAGAGCTTAGGAAAGGCCGCTCAGGGTTCGGGGCAAGCCCCTCAGGGATCGGGGCAAGCCGCACGAAACCAAAAGCCTGCGGGAACATCTAATTAAATCGACTGAGGAGAGAGAAGTGGCGGCCCGCCATAGGCGGGGTCAAACCGCCGAGGACAAAGAACATGGCTGACAATACGATTCAAACAGCAGATGACGGAAATTTTGAAGCCGAGGTTTTAACGGCCAGCAATTCCCAGCCAGTGATGGTGGACTTCTGGGCGGAATGGTGCCGCCCGTGCCATATGCTGGCGCCGACGGTCGCGGAGATCGCCCACGACTATGCGGGCAAGCTTAAAGTGATGAAGCTGAACGTGGATGAAGCGATGAATTCAGCGGGCCGCTATCGCGTTCAGGGAATCCCCACCTTGCTGCTGTTCAAGAACGGACAGGTCGTCGAGCAGATCGTGGGAGCAGTGCCGAAGGAGCAGATC